>Ga0164293_10001214_pt1 | contig 21539 bp, 32 predicted proteins | sample GEODES118metaG_FD_111487 | JGI IMG/M metagenome (GOLD analysis project Ga0164293, IMG submission 111487) | Eutrophic lake water microbial communities from Lake Mendota, Wisconsin, USA - GEODES118 metaG | ecosystem: Environmental > Aquatic > Freshwater > Lake | place: USA: Lake Mendota...
TATTCAACAGTGATGTTACTGTAGAAAATGATTTGATCGCTAATTTAACTGGTAATATCCGTTCACCAATCGGTGAGACCATTATAGACAATGCGACTAGAACAGCAGGCTTCGCAAGTGTAGGGATTGATACAAACGGAAGCATTTTTGGAAATAATCTTTTCATATCGGGAGGACCACCGGGAGTGACTTTACTAACCGTGGATACTGTATTACCCGATACTCCTGTGTTTAAGTTTCTAAACAATAATGAGTCTGGCGTACACACGGCATCTGTAGGGTTGTTACGTGGAAGGGGCACTGTGTTTGCACCTACAACAGTAATTTCAGGTGATGAAATCGGTGACATTTTAAGCTGTGGCTTCGATGGAGTTCAATACCTGCCAGCTACCTCTATCTCCACAATAGTCGATGGCCCAGTAAGCCCAGGTGTTGTCCCTTCAAGAATTGAAATATATACCACAAATGTGTCAGGAGTGGCAGGTTTAAAACTCACTGTAGGCAGCACGGCAGTTCAATTCACAGTACCGCCGAATTTGCCAGTAGTGGCCAATGATACAGCTCGTACTGCGTTAGTGCCAACACCAGCAACAGGTATGATGATTTTCATGACAGCAGGATCTAGTCCTGCAGCCACAAATAAAGTGCAGGTCTATGACAGCACTGCCTGGGTAAATCTACACTAACAATCACTATTATTCATAATCAATATTATTGATATAAATATTTCCATGGATAAACACTGAATATATTTACATGGAAGTTTTCTGCCCCGACACACATCACAGTTCTTCAACAACCATTAACATAGAAATACCACACAATAGTAGAATTGGTGTGTTTGTAAGTGGGGGGATGGATAGTACATTATTGTATTATTTACTTTTAAAGGAACATCAACTAACCAAATCAGCATCTGTAATTTATCCGATTATCATAATGAGGAAAGCTGATCATGCTCATCATAAAATTATCGGAAAAATTAATCAAATTTTTAATTATCAGGCACCAACATTGAGATTTGGAAATACAACATTAGCTGAAAACAAACAAGTTGAGTCTGCCATAATACAATCATTTACACTGCCTCCATACATTCAAGCAGCGTTTATTGGATTGATTCAAGTTCAAAAAGAACATGCGATTGGCATAGAAATGCCAATTACTCCTCAACACAGTCAAATTTTTACTCCGCTGCAACATGTTGACAAAAGTCATATTGTCGAATTATATTATAGGTTTGGTATTTCAGAGTTATTAACTTATACATTCAGTTGTGATGTTCCCGGATCTTCTCCGTGCGGAATTTGCAACGGTTGTAGAGAACGGCAATGGGGATTTTTAAAAACTGGAAGAATAGATCCATGCACCATGCTTTAATTTTTGATGTCAATAACTGGCAACTCGTGAGAAATTTTGGAGCGCATAAAATCGCCAGTTGGTTACGTCGGCATGATTGGGATGTAGAAGTTGTAGACTATGGAGGGCATTGGCCTAAGGAATGGTTAGAAGAATTTTGTGCCAAACGGATAAATTCGAATACCATCTTTGTGGGATTCAGTGATACTTGGGGACTTACAGGACCAGCGGTTGAAAAATTTAATGATTTGATATCAGGTATTCAAAAAAAATACCCGCATATTAAAACCATCCTAGGAGGTCAAAATGTTACAAGTTCAAAAATTAGATGTGATTATTATGTTGACGGGTTTGCCGAATATGCCATACTAGAACTTGTAAAAAATATACTAGGAACAAATACGCAAAAACTGTTGTATACATTATGGAATAATAAAAAACTTGTGAAAGGGGTAGACTATCCAGCTATATTCATGCCTGATTTATTCATGAAATATGAAACAAGGGATTTTATCGAACCACATGAACAACTTGGAGTAGAGCTAAGTAGAGGATGTAAATTTTCATGCGATTTCTGTGGTTTTTTTCCGTTAAATGTCAAAGGAGATAATTTTCGACCTGTTTCTGATTACATAGATAATTTAAATTATCTTCGAGACCAATATGGGGTAGAAGTGTTTTTTGCTTCGGACAGTACTCTAAATGTTGACTATAACAAACTATCGTTGTTTGCCGAGGCTACATCAGCTATGTCATGGAAACCGTGGATAGGCGGATACACTAGAGTTGACCTTTTAGTGCATAACAAAAAAAACTGGGATACCATGATAGCTATGGGGCATGTCGGACACCATTATGGAATTGAAACATTGAATTGGGAGTCAGGCAAAAGCATTGGCAAGGGCATGCATCCGGATAAAATCAAACAAGGATTAATAGATGCCAGAGATTATTTCAGTTCACGATCATTATATACCAGCACAACAACATGGATTCTTGGACTTCCTTACGAAACTTTAGAAACAATGGAGGCAGGTATACGATGGTATCGTGATAATTTTCCCAATCAACACAGTCTTTTTTTCCCTTTGCATATTCCTCATCCTGATACCGCTATACAGCATCAAAAGTCCATATTTAGTGAAAGTTATGACAAATACGGATATATAAATGCAGACCCGGATAGTCTCGGAGAATTTATGTGGTATAATACTAAAACTAATCTTTCAAGAAAACAGATGCAGGAATATGCAGCCACAAGTCCGTTGATAGTCGACTATCCACAAACACGAGGTTGCTGGAACATAGGAGAAAATCGAAAAATTTTACAATGTGATATACCGACCGCTATATCTAGTCAGTTTAAATTTTTAGAAATATATAATTTATTTGAACAAGGATCAAGAAAGGTTGTAATCGACTACGCCAAAAAAAAATTAAATCATAGCTAATAAAATTATGTACAAAAAAAACAAATCAATAATCATTCATGACAAATATAAATTAATATTTTTCCAGTTCATTGCACACATAGGATTACTGGCGCTTGTGTTTTTAGGTACTTGGCATCATTGGTTGATCACCTCTATCATTTATGTAATAACCGGGTGTTTTGGAATTACAATGACTTATCATAGATACCTAAGTCATAAATCCTGGAATGGTCCTGTTTGGTGGGAAAAATTTGGTTCTTTGTGTGGATTCTTCGGACTAGTAGGAAGTCCAATTGCATGGGTAGCAACACATCGTATGCATCATAGAAGTACAGATAAACCAGATGACCCACATAGTCCTGTTCACCGTCCATGGTGGCGTGTGCAATGGTTTAGTATGTTAGACAGTGCCAATCCTAGATATGCTGTTGATCTTTTAAGAAATCAATTTCAACTTTACCTACACAAAAATTATTTTACAATTCATCTCTTTATATTCTTAGTTCTAGGGCTATATGATCCTATGTTACTATTGTGTGCTTACCTAGCTCCTGCTGCAATATTATGGAATGCTGGAAGTTTCATCAATACTATTACTCATCTACATGGGTACAAAAATTTTGAAACTAAAGATAATAGTAGATGTAATTTGTTCTTAGGATATTTTGTTTTTGGAGAGGGGTGGCATAATAACCATCATGCGGATATTGCGAATCCTAACTTTAAAGTCAAATGGTGGGAGTTTGATCTTGGATTTATTCTGATAAAACTTTTAAGAAAAAACTAAATTTTACAAAACATCAACTGTTTGTCTCTGCCGCGTTCTGCATGTTTCGAGATACAAGAATATTTTTCAATTTCCTCACGTACTCCCTGTCTAAACACAACATGATCAAAAATAAAGAACATATAAATATCATCATTCCATATTACGTTATGACAACTGAATGATGCGTTGAAAACAAACAAACTGATTTTAGTGTCTAACGAAATGTTTGTCGGTTCAACAAACTGTGTGGTTTCAAGTATTTTTTCTGGAGAGATATAATACATAGGTAAATTCGGATCATCATCCTCAAAAGGCGGCCAGATTTGCAATACAGCATCTTTTTCATCGTAGTTGGTAAGTCTTACACACATGGTGACTGTTGGTTTATTTTGATCATGGAGTCTATGACTGTGTCTAGTGAATGTATCGCCAAGAGATTTGTGTCCAACAATTGCTGCTGCGTAATTACAACTTGTAAAATATTTTTCTGCAAGTTCGTCAACATCATAACATAGCTTTTTTAATTTACAAAATAGATCATGTTTATGTCCAATAAATATATCGACAGCGTGATCTATACTATATGCCATTAACCACCATGGATAGTTATTATCTTTATATGCGGCCGGCGAATTTCCAATCCGCCTTAATCCAGACTGTTGCTCTTTTAAAAATCTTGCACCACCGTAATTATTGATTTCCCAGTTTCCGAATCCCTGATATTTCCTAAAAAAACCTAGTGGCAATAAATGATCAATTATGAGTTGCTTATCGAATGGTTCTAGCTGCCACGGTAATAAATTTTGTATGTCTAAAAATGATTTACCCTGAAATTCACTGATATAAAAATCGTCAGTTGTGTATCGTTCGTACGTAATTCCATTTTGAGAGAAAAAGTTATGAAGCATATTCACGTGATTATCATATGCAGGTTGATTTCTTTCCACCCATGCTAAATGGGTCGCTTTATCTTTAAAGGTTAGCCTTATTTCTAATTTTTCACTATTCGGTGATGACAAATGTTCAATAGCTAAAATTTCTTCATCTTCAATAATTTTAGCACTTAAACTAGTCAATGGAATTTTTTGATATAAGGAAACCACATCACACTCTGGTTTCATCATCACATTATAGACTGTATATTGCATGTTTAATTTTAATGTCCAAATAAAACTGTATATCTATTAAGGTGCCATAGGTTTAAAAATATCTTCATATGTTATTCTGTCTAATTGGCCACTATAAGGTTTAAATTTGGGATCATTCCTTTCCTGGTAATCTGATTCAGGATAAATTCGTTCAAAGTTTAAATTCATGTCTTCAAAATATTTGTCGCATGTTATTTGTCCAGGTATATGAATGTGACCATGAAATGCGTTCCACTCGTCGTATTTTTGTTTAGACTGCCATACAAAAAATAATTCTGCATAACTGCGATCAGGTGAACGATACAGTTCGTAACCAATTACCCTGGGATCACTAAAAATCGAACCCATTACTGCTATCGGTCCTAGATATACTTCAAGTAACACATCAGCACCGGTTTTTTGCCATATATTTTTACATGCGTATTCCATAATGTAAACTCCTTGTTTTTGTAGTAACGATATTTATATGCCTGTTAGTTACATCTAAATTCTGTTATCAATTACAAAAAGTATTTATTAATTCCATTTCTCTGTGTTTTTTTTAATACACAAGAATACATTCATAAATAGTTCATAATATGCCTGTACAATTTCTTTTATTAACCAATGTAGCTAGTCCTGTATGGCAACGATCCATAGGGGCCTATCAGATTGCACATCATTGTAGAAAAAATCTTATAAGTTGTCAAGTTGTAGATTTTATAAATTTATTTAGAGCAGCTGAACTTGAAAAAATACTATCATCATTTATAGATCACAGCACTGTTGCCATCGGGATTTCCTCTACATTTTTTAATAATTTAGAAACCAAAAAAAACTTTGTCACTACCTCTCGTCATTCTGGAGATATTATACCTCTAGATATAAAATTAGTTTTACAAACACTGAAGCAAAAATATCCTAAACTTAAAATTATCGGCGGTGGCGCAAATAGTCATCAATTAGAAAATGACACAATATTTGACGTAGTTTTTCACGGATACAGTGAAGAAACAGTTGTTAATTATCTAAAGTGTTTAATAACCAAAAGTGGCTATAGGCTTTGGCCTAAAAAAGGAAATATAGAAATCGTCGATGACAAGAACTTAGGTTTTGATATTACTCAACTAGATCATCAATGGCATACCAATGACTGTATACTCCAAGGTGAAACTTTACCAATAGAGATAAGCAGAGGATGCATTTTCAAATGTAGTTTTTGTTCCTATCCGTTAAACGGGAAAAAAAAGTTAGACTATTTACGAGACCCGGCATGGATAAAGGATGAACTGTATAGAAACTACGAGGAATTTGGAACTGTAAATTATTATTTTACCGATGACACATTTAACGATTCAACAGAGAAGTTGCAGCAATTACATAAAGAAATCACATCACTTCCTTTTAAGATAAATTTCGTGACTTACCTGCGATTAGATCTACTTTATGCACATAAACATCAATTAAATTTACTTAAAGAAATGGGTTTAGGATCTGCTTTTTTTGGTATCGAAACATTGAATCATCAAAGTGGGAAGCTTGTTGGTAAAGGCATGAAGCCCGAAGTAGTGAAAGACTTTCTTTATGAAATTTATTATAATCATTGGAACCAACAAATTCCTATTACATGTAGCTTTATCATTGGATTACCCGAAGAAACAATAGATTCGGTGATGCAAACTTATGCTTGGTCAAAAAATGCACCAATAAATGATTTATGGTTTCCATTAACGATAAACACCGACGGTTATTATCTCAGCGATTTTGATAAACAATATAAAAAATATGGGTACGAAATCGACACTAGCGGTGAATGGTCAAACCAACACATGACACAGTCTCAAGCATTGGCTCTTGCTGAAGAATTTAATGCTACAGGGTCATACTATGAAAGTGCACCAAGCAGTTGGTTACTTTTTTCTTTACTTAGCCACGGCTATAGCATTGCTGAATTGAAAGATAAAAAATTGAAAGATATGCACTGGGAAAGTATTTTGTTAAAAAAATATAAATTATTCCAACAGTATAAACAAAAACTTTTGGCCCTTTGCTAAATTCCTTTTATTATGTTTGATAAAGTTTTCGATATGAGATAATAAAGATCATCGATTAGGTTTTTTTGTTCCTGTAAAATGTTTCAGTAACACTGGTTCTGCCAAAGATTGTATATTTAAATTAGGAGCTAGTTGTTTACTGACTCCCTCTACTACCAAAATAGTTTTAGCTAGCAGCGTGAATTGGTAAGGTACACTCACATCAAAGCTTTCCAGGGATCGAAATAAATCAGTTACTACCTTGCCCAAAGAAAAATCTTTCTGTCGTCGGTTTACTATTGATTGAGAAACTGTTTGTAAAGAATTTTCTATTTCCGTGCTGCTTGTGGTCAATGTCAGCCATCCTGCCTCTGTGATTAGCGAAATAATTTTTTGTATATTATTGGTATATAATGCAAATAAAATTTTCAATAATGTACTTCGATCCTGTGTAGACAATTCGCCCATAATACCAAAATCTAGATATATTCTTGTACCGTCGGGTTTTACCCAAAGATTCCCCGGATGTTGATCAGCATGGAAAAACCCATCTCGGAAAATTTGAACCATTAGGCTTTCTAAACCCTGCGATACCAATTTATCTATGTCTACTCCCTGCTCACTAAGATCATCGACATGATTAATAGGAATACCTTGCATTCTCTCCATAGTCAATGTGTTCTTACCTGACCATTGACTGTACACTTTCGGTACATGGATATATGTAAACTCCTTCATGTTTTCAGCGAATCGTGATATACTTGCGGCTTCTTTACGTAGATCTAGCTCTGCTAAAATGCTCTGGCTCAGTTCATCGATAATTTTTGAAATTTTTATTTTCTTAATATCCGGTTTGTATATTTCAACTAAACTTACAACTTGACGAAACAGTGTAATATCTTTTTTAATTTGCGTTTCGATGTTTGGTCTTAATATCTTTACGGCCACGTGTTCACCAGTAATCAACTCTGCATAATGAACCTGAGCCACACTACCTGCTGCCACAGGAGTTAGATCAAAGCTAGAAAAAATTTCATTCAACGACAAACCTAAATCATCCTCGAGAATTTTTACAGCAATGTGGGAATCGAATGGTTTTACTGATTCTCTTAGTAATTCAAGTTCTTTAACTATACTAGGGGGAACAATATCTGAACGAGCAGACAGCATCTGTCCAAATTTTACATATACAGGACCCAGTTCTTCAAGAGCCTTTCTAATACGGTACCCCACTGTTCCGTCGACAGATTTTTGCGAAAATACACTGCGGATTGATTGTCCAGCTAATAGTAATAGTCGTGTTTTAGCTCCTCGAAATAGATATTCGTCCAATCTATACTTAATCACAACACCTATTATATCACTTATTCTCAACATAAATAAACCCGAACATATACACAATACATAATGTATACTTATATGATACAAAATACAAAGGAAAAAAAATGATTTCAATTAGACAATTGAACAGCAGTGATACAGATGCTTTTGTGCTCTTAGTAAAAAATAGACCTCAAACTTTCATGGGATATAGTGATGATGTGTTTCAACAGTCAATTATTGGACATTTACCATCTTGGCTTTCAGACCCTTTGTGTTTTTGTATAGGAGTAGTTAAAGATGATGAGATAATAGGTGCTATGGTAGCAATTGAATCTCCTCACAGTCCTAGCTGGACATGGGCATATTGGGTAGGCCAAGCCGGGGCAGTTGGTATAGGCTTAAACGAAATTTTACTGGATCGAGAAGAAACCTTACAGACGATGCGAGATGTTGATAAATTCTTGTTTGATGAAATGGAAAAGAAAAGAGGATTGAATCGATTTTATATTGCATTGAAGGATGTACCTTCTTCTACTGCCTTGCGTAGTTCTAGGTCGTCAGATAGATTGTTAACTTTTATGAGAAAATTTAATTTGAGCACATCCAGATACGAAGTTTATGATGATGCATTTATACCCGCAGACTCTATGCCTAAATACGAGTATCAAAAACAAGTAATAGGGAATCGAGCGTGGCCCATTAGCCTAGCCATAAAAATGTGTGTGTTAATCAAATGACAGAGGTTCGGTAGTTTCACCAGTGTCGCCATCAATCACAAGCAATTTTATTTCGTGTTTAAAGGCTTCAAATTCAAAGCGATTCCAGAACCATTTTTTCATGGGATTGTTTAGAGATTCTTCGAAATGTTTTTTGCTTTCCCATTTCGTTGTTATTTCCCATGTACTATTTGTAAACACATCGTCAGTAGCACTGATAAATCCTGCTGGTGGTTTCACATTATTCTTTTTCATCAACTGTTCAAATGATAAACCTTGAGTTCCGATTATTCTAAATCGTTCCATGTTTTCTGGACCTTCGCAGATTAGTTTATATTGTCTAGTATACATTTACAATCATCCTATAATAGTGATGTATTTAAATAGAATTTACACACCTTAAAAATTTTTTATAAATATCTTTAATTCGAGGACATATATGAACAGACAACAAATAGATACCGTAAGAAAAACCATTGCACAAGGATACGGAAAAGAACAACGAGACTCGGGTAAATTTTGGGCGCAAGAATTGCCAGATTGGTATCTTGCTGAGATTCAAAGATTAAGCAAAAAATACAGACCCATTAGATGGTTGCCATTGGATGTCCCTAAATTCGAAGTTGATAAAAAAGAATTCATCGAATGGTGGGATCAAGAAGCTATAGACATTTTGAGAATTGCTCCAGATGTAGCAGAACCTTGGGAAAAAGATGCACATCCATTAGGTAAACAAAGTAACTGGCATGTTCCACAGTTTAGAGGATTGGATATATGGTTTCATGATCCGGAAAATTTTGTCAAGACTAGAAATATTTCATGGGCTGCAAAACTCGTACCACATCCAATGTTTGATAGAATAAAAGAACAAATCATGGACACTATGCCATTTCACAGTATCTCAAGTCTTTATATTTGGGAAAGTACCAAAGATGTGTATCCCCATCGAGACGCACAATATTTTTGGGATTGTCCCACTGAGTTTAGAATAATGTTAAATGATGAAAATGATCCAGTCACCGAACCCACCTTATATGTGGCAGATATCGATCACGGTGATGTTAATTATGTAACATTACCAGAAGAAACGAATGCGTTTTGTTGGAGTAACGGATCGCAACTGCATGGCAGTGACTATCACGGTAAACGGAAACAATTGATATGTATTAATCCGATTTTCAGTATTTCTAAATACGAAAAATTATTAGATCGAAGCATCGAAAAATATAGAGATAGATTAAATTACAAATTAGAAATGTAATGTTGGATTAAGATTTGTTCATTAACTTCGCCATCATTATATTCTAATTTTAAACCAGCAGTGTCTGCATAGTCTTGTAAAATCTCCCAGACACTGACGTTTTCTATAGCGTTGGAATATTCTAAAAAGTTTGTTTCGTTATCAAATACCAGATGGCTTATTATTTTTTGTTCTTTAGCGGTGTCAAGCACTGTGTGAGTTTTATAGATGAATCCAGGCGATTCTTTCATTCTAACAACAATCACATCGTACGCACTTTGATGTATAATGTCATTGGCAAATTCTTTGAGCTTGCTTGATTCTGTTGATTCTTTAAGTGTTAATACAATTATTCTACCGTACATACAAGTTATCCTTATAGTGATTCAAAAATAGCAATAGAGGTCCGACCACCGAACCCAAAACTAGCTTTCATAAAAATATTATTTTTTAATTTCACAGCTTCATTAATTATTCTCGGATCGTCACTTAACGGATCTGACAAATTATAATTGGGCTGTAGGTATCGATTTTTCACAGCTTCTAATCCATACGCAGATTCTATAAGTCCACAGGCACTCATAGTATGTCCTATGTATCCCTTGAATGATACAATAGGAATATCTATGTTTTCAAACATACGTTGAAATACATCGAGTTCAATGTCATCACCTACCAGTGTGCTAGTAGCGTGTGAATTAAAAAAAGAAATATCATCTACGGTTAAATCAGCTTGAGTTAATGCTTGAGTTATCATCTTAATTTGATGCTCGCAAGATGGATCATGAGCAGTCATGCTGGTCACCTTAGCTCCGCTGGCGATTGATCGCAATTTGGCTTTTGGTGTAAGATTATGTGTTTTCAAAGTTTCTTCATCGCAGATGTACCATAGTGTACCACCTTCACCTTGTAAAAATCCATCTCTGGTTTTATCAAATGGTTTACACTGCCCTCCATTTTCTGTAGAGATAGCACTGGTACATTGCCAATAATATTGTAACCCAGCAAACAATGGCATATCAACTGCACCGACGAGAGCAGCAGGTGCTTGGCCAGTTTGTATCATCATAGCAGCAAATTGTAGATTGAACATGCTGCTAGAGCATGCTGCATTTAAACTAGTATTAATACCTTCTAACTTTAGTTTAGAAGATATTATAGCACTGAGTAAGTCGTGATTAGCACTGAATAATTTTGTAGGACTAAATCGTCGTTGTTGTGCTAAAAATGCTTTATGTAGATCATCTTTAACTGCAGACCCGATACCAAATGAACCGTAGGCCACAGCGGTGTCCTTAGGCATGGAATACTTGTTAGACATATCATTTATTAGATCTAACACCAGACGAAATGATGTATAACTGTTATCCACATAATTCATGTGGAATCCTTTGGTACTCATCACATGAGGAAACTCTTCTATATTATAACGTTTTATGGTTTCAGCTCCAGGAGTAGCTGCCATATTTTTATAATTTTCCTCTATTTGTACTCCGAGACAATCTCTAACCTGATAATCTACGATATAAACATCTTTCATTTTTTCAACATCTTTGCGGGATCCTGGCTATCTGTGATGTATCCTACTAGGTCTTTCCATTTCAAAAGTGTGGCAATTTCTTTGTCATCGATCACACAACCAAATTCTTCTTCGATCTGTATTATCAATTCCAAGATGTCAATGCTGTCAACTTCGTTGTTCTTACGGCGTGCTGCTGCTATAGATTCTGGAAGTGATTCTAATTCTTTAGCCAGCTCTTCGTCATTTAGGATTTTTAAATCTTTAATACTCATATCCTGTGGAAGAGGATATTTTAATTCCAATTTGAGATAATCGTTGATCATCTCGATCAACCGTTTCTCAACTTGTTCGTTATTCCTTGGGGTCCAAGATTCCATTGTCATTTTAGGGTCTCCGTTGCTGTATATTTACATAGATATGCCGGCCACTGCTTTTAATTTTCCATGGCTGACTATGATATTATCTACTGAAGCTGCTGCGTCAAATTCAAAAATCTTTCTTGCACGTCTAGTTAATCGAGTGTGTATTACCAGTTGATCACCAGGAACAACTACTTTTTTAAATCTCACTTGATCTGCGGCAGAGAAAAGAATGCCGCCTTGAATAAATTCGTGTAGTAAGTCGTTGTTTTGTAGATATTTGAATGCTAACACAGTACTGGCTTGTGCCATAGCTTCGATCATCATAACACCGGGCATGATATGATTTCCGGGAAAATGTCCCTGTACATAGGGTTCATTAACTGTGAAATTTTTAATTGCGGTGAGAGTATTTTCATCATAGTCCAAAACTCGATCTATCATCAAAAAAGGATAGCGATGAGGCAATATGTCTAGGAGTTCAACAGTGGTGATAGTTTTCATATTCATACTTATACTATACACTGATTTTTAAGAAAAAACAATTTTTCTTTAGTCAAATGTTGTACGGTTAAATAGAAGATGCTGTATAACAAATCGATACTCGATTTGTTTTCTCTACTAAATCTCTTGGAATCATTAATGGAACGTTTTGAAAATTGGATGAGTTACAGCTACGATGGTGTTGAGTATGGAAGAAAAAAGGTCGACACAAAAGAATTCACCATTAACATCAATAAAAAAAAATCAAAACCGTTACCTTCGTATAAGTATGCATTGTTAAATAATGCAAAAATAATGCGTGAGATGTATAATGAACCATTCGACGTGTGTTTAAGTGGTGGTATAGACAGTGAAGTAGTTGTAAGAACTTTTAAAGAATTAAAAATAAAACACAACACAATTATTTTTCGTCTAGAAAACAATTATAATTATCGAGATGTGCAATCAGCTGTTGAACTCTGCACCCAATTAAATGTTTCATATAAGATTATCGATTTCAACATTCAAAACTTTTTCGAAAATCACGCACATGAGTTGTTTCAGAAAACATTTATATCTAAAGCTGCAAGATTACCTAGGCTTAAATGGATAGATATGTTAGACAACATTCCTGTGTTCGGCGATGGTGAACCCTATTGGAAAAGAGAAAAGAAAGATGACTTTTCTACAAAATCTCAGTGGAAATTAATTTTAGGAGAAGAAGGGTATTCTTGTTCTATCTACGGTAAAACAAATAATAGAACAGTGATTGGAGATTGGTATGAATACACACCCGAACCTTTATTATCGTATAATTATGTGCCGATAGTGCAAAAATTACTAAACGACGAGATACCCGGAAAAATAAGTTGTTATAGTTCTCGTTCAGAGATACACAAACATATTTGGTCAGATATTGTGTATAAACAAAAACTAGTTGGATACGAAGGTATCGATGGAAACCCGGGAACTGAGCCCGAATTTATCACTGAGTTTCAGAAATATATGAATACCGTGACTGACATAGAATATCGATACACTGTAGATGAATTAGAAAATTTGTTACTTGATTAAATTTTCTTTATACCACTGACCCCAATGAACGCAATGATCTTCATATTTGTTCATTGCTTTAATTAATGGAAAGTAATCGCCCTTTTGTAATTCGGCTGTGGCTACATCTTCTTTGAACACAGTATCTAAGGTTTCAAAAATCATTCGGCAGTTCACATCAACACTGTCAGCGTAATAGAATTGTGTGATCCAATCAAAACCATATTGGTTGATTTTGTTATGCGGTATGATGTTGTTTACCATCACACACCCGGGGTTACCATATTCAACAAAGGTATAAGGATATACATATAACCACCATCCGTCGGGGTGTGTCTGCAAAATCCAGCCTTCACCTTGTTCCATGACAATGTCATCTAATTTTACCTGTTTAGATAAAAACGGATGAATGCCATTCATATGTAAGTGTAATAAGTCAGCTTCTGCGTCCATTAACCACAACCAACTGCCTTTGCTAGATCCTTGCAATGAATGACTGTATTGCAATGTTGTTTCTTTTGATAGATCATCTACCCATTTGTGATCAGGTTCTACGAAATCTTTGATAATCAATCCTGACTTACCTATGCTGGCTTGACCGCAGTGCAATTTTTTGTTGTTGTTAAGAGGAACTCCGTTTTTATCCCATTCGAATGCATGAAACTTACAGTGTATATTTTGAACATGCGTTCCTGGATCAGCTAAGGGATACATACGATGAGGACAAAATCTGTGAAATAAATTTACCAAATCATCGGACGCTTTATTAAGAATATAATCAGGTACTACGAAGTTACCTGATTCGAGGGCACTGCTGTGTGCGAGAACTCTGGATTGTGTTTTAAACATAGGAAATATTTAGCTATGAAAAAATATCTAAAAAATTTCGCCAAAAAGAGTTGACACTTGTCGCAAAGAGTGTTATAATAGTTTTGTTGGGGCAGAAATGTTTCAACCGGTGAAGTGAAGGGTAGAAGAGGATAGACGAAAGGCTTAGGCTACCAGCCTAATCCGAACTTACAATCCAACCTTGAAAATTGGAACGTGTTTATGTGATCCGATCCCTAATAGAATGTCATTTGTTAATCGGAAATATATGGACCTCTGTGTATTGTTAATTGCACATTGTCAAAGAAAGTTTGTTTCAAATTTTCTATTGTCCTTTGTCCGGTCTATTACTTGACCTTTCATGGACCCGTCATTGTTGTTTGAAAAAGGAAAAAAATGAATATCACACTGAGAAAAGCAAATGCTGTGCAGAACAGCATCAACGATACTATCAAAGGTATCAAAATGGAATTTAACATCGAACTCAATGAGTTCCAAGATGTAGAAGCTGCCATTACCAAGGCCAATTCAGAATTGGTCACCAACGATGGTCGCAGACAAAAACTGATCATGGCTCTGTATAACATCCGCGCACTGATAGGCACAGCCAACGCAGCCAGTGGAATCAACACTGCCTTGGCTAAAGCTGCATTCATCGACAAGCGTATTGGTCAATTAGAACAGTTTACAACTGCCAGTGAAATGATCTCTTTAGATGTAATCAAAGGCAAGTTGGAAAAGATTAAAAACGACAAAGGTGAAACTGGTCGTCGTAGCATCTATGGTTATAGTGATACCGTATCTACATCTATACTGAGCAAAGATCAGATCACACAGGCCAAAGCAGAAATTCTGAATCTCAAGAAACAGAAACAACAGATCAACGACGAAGTCTTGGAACTAAATATCAAGACTGAGGTGCCTTTGAATGAGGACACCGTGGCAACACTGCAAGCAGAAGGTCTGCTGTAATTTTTATCGCGGGATAGAGTAACGGTAATTCGCGAGTCTCATAAGCTCGAGATCTTGGTTCGATTCCAGGTCCCGCAACCAGTTAAGAGACAACAAAGATTGTGTGTGACAAAACTTTATGAAAAAAATAATTGCTTGCGGTTGTAGTTGGACTCATGGATTCTACTGGAAAGATCAAGAACACAAGATATTTGATACTTTTAAAAATTATCCTTCTTTGTATGGTGAAAAACATGGGTATGATGTCATAAATCTGTCATTGCCTGGTGCCAGTACCTATGCAATTGCCAAACAAGTTGAATATGCAATATCACTACAACCTGATCTTGTTATGTTCAATACTACAACCAACGATCGTATTGATTTAAAAAAATCAGCAGATATTGTGTTTGACAACTACGTGCCGTCTTTTAAAGATTTCTTGTATGGTATTTTTGCAAATGAGCACACCGCTATGTGCAATGACAATATAGAAACAGGTTCGTTTAGTACTTTTTTACCTAATTTGTCACAATTGAAAAATATCAACGATAAGAATAAAAATGCCATTGCAAAATTTATAGTTATGTATGATCAATACATAGATTCAGCAATGCGGAGGGATCAAAATAGACTGTTGGTCATAGGAATTTTGAGTTTATTGAAATATTCTGGTATTCCGTATGTGTGTGTAGATTTGACTGATATAGTGTCTGCTGATTATACCGAACCAGTGATTAAAATTCACTGCGATGAATTAATAAGAAAATTTCCAGTGGCATCTGACAGTCTTCATTTCAACCAAGATGGACATGCATATATAACTGATCAACTTGAAAATTTTGTAAAATCTAACATTAAACTATAAAGGTAAAAAATGAAACTAACACAAAGTCGTGGTCCTAGTATTGATACAGAAAAGTGTGTGGCGCAGGCAGGAGGCAACAGATTTGATCTTGTGCTGATCGCTTCAGTAAGAGCTAAAGAACTCAGTCGAAGGCACAAGGCTTCAGGACTTACTACTTCGATTCATGCTCCTGTAAGTGCTTTGTTAGACATACAGGCAGGCAAAATAGGCAAAGAGTATCTTAAAAAAGTAGATTAACACTATGACAAAATCACAAGAAAAATCAGCAACTGATTTAGCAATGGAAGAATTTTTTGCCAAAGGCGGTTCTATACAGCAACTTAAACCAAATCAAAGCGGTAGAGTAGAAGGAGAAAGTTATTCGGCATGGTCAAGAAAAAAACCCACAACATCGCCGTTGGCTAATCCTCCAGATGACGATTAAATAAATCAAAGCGGGGTTCGTAAAATGGTATTACCTTAGCCTTCCAAGCTAAAGTCACGAGTTCGATTCTCGTACCCCGCTCCAAAACATAATGCAGCCAGTTGTTGATCAAACAGAACTTGTACGTAAATTTAACTTTCGCAGTGTCATCACTGAGCAAGATGATATCGCTGCCTGCGGCATCGTAACTAATATTATAACCAACGGTGACTATTTTACCAATAGTCCTAAATTCCAAACCAAAGAAAACATATTTGCCAGACCAGAAGCTATTTGGTTGAAATATCGCATGAGTTTTATGTTCTCGGTGTTCATGTACCTAGGTCGAGAAGTAAAGGTGTCAAACATGATGGCCTGGAGTTTTATGACAAATCTCCAAGGTGCCGAAAATCGCGATAACCTATGGCATCATCATTGGCACCCAAAAAATCCCAACAATAAAATGCTCAGCGGAATATTCTATCTGCGCATTCCTGATGATGTCAAAGACCGAGACTACTGCGGTACTGAAATTGCACCAAACGGTGCAGAACAAGATGGCAAGTATTTCGTCACACCCACTCCAGGAAATTGGATTATATATCCCAGTTCTACATGGCATAGGCCGGGCATTGTTCAAAGTAATCAATTTAGATTTATTTTGGCTGCAGATATAGAATATGTTGAGTAATTTATCACTTGACATTTTATTCAAAGTGCAGTATAATAAACGCTAAACCACACAAGGAATACCAATGGAGATAGAAATCGCTGCTCGTGCCAGCATCACTAAAACTGTGATAGAAACCTGTGTTGAGTTATTCAAAAAAGAACTAAAGTTACAGAACAGTAAATATAGTTTAGTGATTTTAACTGATCGAGGCATGAGTAAAAGAGATGGTTGCCGAGGTAGTGTGTTTCAAATAGGGCCCAAGGCTCTGGGCATGGTGTTAGACACTGCTGTAAATCTAGAAAATTTGATAATCACTATAGCACATGAAATGGTACATGTCAAACAATATGCTCGCGGTCAAATCAAACACGGTAAAAATCTCAAATCAAAGTTATGGATGGGACAAAGAATCAAAGCCCAATACTATGACAGCCCTTGGGAAATAGAAGCATACAGCAAGGAACGAGTGTTGGCCAATAAGGTTTTTCAAATCATAGACAATGCTCATGCCAAAGTTAAAAAAACAGCAAAAAAATAATGAGCAAAAATGATTTAATTGAATTAACTGGTGTGGTACAAGAAGTATTACCAGGCAGCATGTATAGAATTGCTGTAGACAACATGCCCAATATACTGATGTGTTACACTAGTGGAAAACTGAAGCAGCATAAGATAAAAATTATCTTAGGCGACAGAGTAAAAATTGAAGTCAGTCCATACGATCTTACCAAAGGACGTGTGACATATAGATTGTAAGGAAAATATCATGCCATGGATTCAAAACGTAGCACTCACTGATGTTCGAAAAGGACATCACTTTGATGCCGGCATAAACTCTATGCTGATTCAAATTGTAGATCCACCTGGAGATTTTCCTACACCTTTTCATCAGTTTAAAGAAATTCATCAGTTTCAATTTTTGGACATTGAAGAAAAGGATTTTGCACTCGATGAGGCTATGCGATGTAGTCACGAGCAGGCTGCAGAACTTGTTCGACTGCTACAACACGCACTGGAAAATCGCATGAACGTTGTGGTTCACTGTCATGCAGGTGTTTGCCGTAGTGGTGCTGTCTGTGAAATCGGAGTGATGTTAGGCTTTGCAGATACTGAAGCATTTCGTAGTCCTAATCTACTAGTTAAACATCGTATGATGAAAGCATTAGGCTGGACCTATGATGAGAATGAACCTCATACTATCAACGGGCAAACAACCGAGTTTGGAATCATTCTTCCTAAGACTGTGGAATGGAACAACGACAACGAAAAGGTTTTTATGTTGGCTGCGGAACGTAAAGCACGTAGAGAAAGAGAAGGCGATATATGAACGAACGATTTAAAGAGTTGGAAAAGCAGTGCTGGAGTCATCGTGTAGACGGCACATTAGTAGACGGGCAGTTACATTTTGACACACAAAAATTCGCCGAGTTGATTGTTCGGGAATTTGTCAGTATTGTGGAAGAAGAAATTAAATTGGTAGAAGAATTCAAATCCGCTGCTGTAAAAGCTGATGTGATTAAATGTCATACAAGTAAAATTTATCATTTTCATAAATTGATTGACAAGAGTAAGAAACATTTCGGAGTTGAAGAATGATACATTTAAACACATTTGAACTAGATAAGATTAAAAAAATCTGTGAAAGTGTTGGTACAGAACATTTTGTGTTAGAACAAGATAGCAGTTCTGGTATTGGCAATATTCTTACACTGATATACGAAACAAAAATTGCAGATTGTCCCGCTAAGGTATCTATTGAGGTCTCGGGTGTAGAAAATTGGTGAGTGTGGCATTTTTGCAACACCCCGTTAATTTTGGTTGGCGGGGTTTCTTTTTGGTGCTATAATACATTTATGGAAAAACAAAAATATCAAGTAATCAGCAAGAACCAGTTGCCGTTGTTTTCTTGCAACACATTGAATGAAGCAATGACGTTTGCTAAAACAGTTGGCATGTTTGTAAGAATTAAAGGCCCAGATTTTGAAGTCTGTGGCGTGTTTGGAGTTGATGCAGTTAAGGATGGTAAGTGCCCAGATGGTGTGGTCTACGATTGGAACAAGGCATCACGTATTGGACGAATGAAAAAGGAACGAATATGAAATTTAGATTAATAAAAAACCACTACGACATGCCTGCAGGATCAGAATGGTTCGATGCAGGTCCAGTAATGTCTCCAGACGGCATCGGAGAGTCACGAGTGGTTATTGCGATCGAAGGTGATACCTCTGAAGGCGCCTTGCGTATTGTCCCTGTTGATAAATTGGAGAAGGTTGATACCTTGAATTGAGAATGTGTCGACTGTTGCTGATGAGATTTAAATTTACTATGACAGTTATTGGATGAATCTACACTAAAAATAACATCAACCTATAAATCGTATAACTACAATATGATCATAGGCACAGGCATCGATATAGTGAACCTTAAACGATTCTTCGACATGGATGAAGAACGATTAAATCTTCTTGCTAAGAGGATACTCACCGACGACGAATTAGTTGAGTTCCAACAATTAATAGAAGTCAAACAACCTCTGCATCTCGCCAAAATATGGAGCATAAAAGAATCCATAGGCAAGGCATTTGGCACTGGAATATCAGAGGATAGTGTATGGAAAAACATGCAGATTTTTAAAAATTCACTAGGACAACCGCAGGTACAGTTTCGAGGCGCACTAGCAAGAAAAAGTGTAATCTGTCATGTCAGCGTTAGTCACGACGGCGACTATTTGGTATCCAATGCTGTATTAGATCATGTACACTAAGATTTGGATTCCAGGCACGGATACTGAACTGGATAGATTATTTGAAGAATTACGTCAGCATCAACACAACGATGTTACACATCCATTGTATAAAAATTATTCTTCCGAGATCTTTGAGGCATGTGCTGCGTTGTCTATTACTTTTGATAATGATCAACCAGTTGTGGTCAGCAGTATCTTGGCTAGATCATGTTGGCCAAAAAACGTCTATAGGATATTGAACAGATTTTGGAAGGTGCACGAACATAGACTCACAGCCCTCGACAGATCCGCCAAAGCCACAGCATTGTCTGAGACAACCAAGGCCCATGTAGAGTATGCTGAAAACACTTTGAAAGCTGATCTAGTGTTTATGAGCAGGCAATACGATCATTGGCAAAATCTAGCTGTGTATTATCTAAAAGAAAAAACAGGAATAGAATTTAAATACAACGACTATCAATATCTTGTCTGCGATAATTCTCAAGATCAGACCTGCTGGCAGAGAATTGCCTACAAAGGCAATGAACAACTTTTAACGCAATGGCAAAAACAATGAAAGAAATACTTTTAGGTATGATAAGAATGTATAGTATTATGCCAGTGCTTGCAGTTGGCATGTATTCGATATTCTCGATAATTATCGGAACAGCTCCCAGTTGGTGGTGGTGGGCAACAGTGTCGGGCTATGTTTGTATTATGATGTTGGGAGTAAGTGCAGGCTATCATAGGCTATTAAGTCATAGAGCATTTCAGGTTCGGCCTTGGACAAAATCTCTGTTGTTATGGTTTGCAGCTCTATCATGTCAAGGCAGTCCAATTTTCTGGACTACCATACACAGAGGATACCATCATAGATACACAGATCAATCGAAAGATCCGCACAGTCCACAACAGGGATTTTGGCACAGCTATATTTTATGGATGTTTAAAATACGCACAGGAGATCACAATACCAAGTCTGTTGTGGACATACTCAAAGATCCTATCTGTGTGTTCTTTCATCGATATTATAATCAAATAATTTGGATCAGCCACATATGTATTGCTGCGATCAGTGTGGAATTATGGTTGTATGCTGTAATACTACCTGCATTTATAACCATAAACAGTTTTGCTCTAACGAATACTCTCACACATTTACCTCACCTCGGTTATAAGAATCATGCAACCAACAATCACGGTGTGAATATAAGTTGGCTATTTCCTATAGTACTGGGAGAAGCATGGCACAACAACCATCACGCAGATGCAAAAAATCCCTGTTTAGGCAAGCGTTGGTGGGAAGTAGATCCCACCTATTGGTTAATTAGATTAATTCGCACTGATTAATCTTTGAATTCCTGAGTACAAATCACCCACAGTCCTAGCTGCTTGAGTATCAGGATGATCCATATCAATCTCAATACCAAATTCATCTTCGCAGGCAACCACCAGTTCCGTAAAACTGAGACTGTCTAGTTTGAGATCATCTTTGAGTGTAAGGTCTAAACTAACGGGAGTCTTTGGGCTGTAAAATTTTGAGATTATAGCAAATAGTCTTTGTTGGTTATCATTCATCTGGTATTTAATAGAAAAATCATTGCTATTTGTATTTTATGATTATATACTGTATATATGGTCGTGAGCAAATTGGCAAAGCTCCCGCCTAGCCCA
>Ga0164293_10001215_pt1 | contig 21532 bp, 15 predicted proteins | sample GEODES118metaG_FD_111487 | JGI IMG/M metagenome (GOLD analysis project Ga0164293, IMG submission 111487) | Eutrophic lake water microbial communities from Lake Mendota, Wisconsin, USA - GEODES118 metaG | ecosystem: Environmental > Aquatic > Freshwater > Lake | place: USA: Lake Mendota...
GATCAGCCCGGGTTGCGCCATCATCGTTTCGCCCCTGATTGCGCTCATGAAAAACCAGGTTGACCTGGTGAGAAGCTATAGCAGTAAAGACAATGTGGCCCATTTTCTTAACTCCACGCTCACCAAAAAAGAAATCCGCAAGGTGCATGATGACCTCAAAACAGGTAAAACGAAACTGTTATACGTTGCCCCGGAAACACTTACCAAAGCCGAAAATCTGGAGATCTTCGGGGATCTGGACATCTCATTTTTTGCTGTAGATGAAGCCCATTGCATTTCCGAATGGGGGCACGATTTCCGCCCTGAATATCGTCGCCTTCGTGAAATGATGGAACAGATCAATGACAATATCCCCGTGATCGCACTGACGGCTACGGCTACTCCAAAAGTGCAGTCGGATATTGTTGAAAATCTTGGATTACGAAAACCGCATATCTATATTTCATCTTTCAACAGACCTAACCTGTACTACGAGATCAGGCCGAAGATCGATAAAGAAAATACCATCAAAAGTATTGTTCGCTTTATCCAGGACCACCGGGGTAAAAGCGGCATCATCTATACCCTCAATCGTAAAACAACAGAAGAGCTGGCCGATATGTTGATGGCCAATAATATCAAAGCGGTAGCCTATCATGCCGGGATGGACAGTAAGATAAGGTCTGACCGGCAGGACCAGTTCATGAATGAAGACGTGGAAGTCATAGTGGCTACCATAGCTTTTGGCATGGGCATCGACAAGCCGGATATCCGTTATGTGATCCACTATAATATCCCTAAAAGCATTGAAAATTATTACCAGGAAACCGGGCGTGCCGGCCGCGATGGTATGGAAGGAAAATGCCTTTTATACTACTCACATAAAGATGTTTCCAAGCTTGAACACCTGATGCGGGATAAGCCCCTTAGCGAACGCGAAGTTGCCGCCCAACTCATTCACGAAACGGTTGCCTATGCAGAAAGCGGGGTATGCCGCAGAAAAACGCTGATGAGTTATTTTGGGGAAGAGTATAAAGAAAATAATTGCAAGAACTGCGATAACTGCCTCAACCCTAAAGAAAAGATCGAAGCAAAAGCAAGCGCAGTCAAAATGCTGAAAGCCATAAAGGCACTGGATGAAAGGTTCCCGGCAGAATATGTGATCCCAATCGTGGTAGGTAAACTGACGCCCCAGATCCAGATGTACCGGCATGAGAACCTGGAGGTCTTTGCCTCGGGAAACGATCAGCCCGAGCATTATTGGAACTCACTGATCAGACAACTATTGTTGGATTCAATACTGAAGAAAGACATAGAAGATTACGGCGTACTGAAGATCACCAAAAAAGGAGAGGCCTTTTTGAAGAAACCCGTATCCTTTAAGATCATCCTGAATAATCTTTTTGAAGATGCAAATGAAGATGATGAAGAGGCAGTGGAAACAGGCGGTACGGCAGCTGCGGATACCGTGCTTTTCGAGATGCTGAAAAATTTAAGACAAAAAGTATCGAAAGATAAAAAGCTTCCACCCTTTGTGATCTTTCTTGAGAGTTCATTGGAAGACATGGCTACCCAGTATCCCTGTTCGCTGCAGGAACTCGAAAAGATCAGCGGTGTTTCCAAAGGGAAGGCGATTAGATACGGACAACAGTTTATTGATCTGATCTCTGCCTATGTGGAAGATAACGAAGTGGTTAAACCCGATGATTTTGTAATGAAATCAGTGGTCAACAAAAGCAGTAACAAAGTTTTTATCATCCAGCAGGTTGATAAGAAGATCCCGTTGGATATGATCGCTAAATCGAAGGGGATGAAACTGGAACAATTACTGGAGGAAATGGAAACCATCGTAGCCAGCGGCACCAAACTGAACCTTGGCTATGCCATAGACCAGATGGTTGATTCAGATGACCAGCTCGATATACTGGACTATTTCAAAAGCTGCGAGACAAGCAGCCTGCAAGTAGCACAGGAAGAAATGTCCGATTTATCTTTGGAATGGGAACAGCTGAAAATCATGCGGATCAAGTTCTTGAGCGAGTATGGCATATAAACAGGTGCGATTTTTCAGCCCGCAATACCAGTTTGCCGTATCACCCATGAATACAACCATGCCCGTTAAAGCCTACCCGAGGATCTTTAACATGCAAACAGGTATGCAGATTCGGCTATAATGGTTAATCTTGTAGCATGCTGATATCACGTGCTTCAGAACGACATATCATCGACCAGGGCAAATTCATTATTCGAATGATTTCTCCCGGGAAAAAACTCGGCGATCCAAAGGATCCCTTCGGCCTTGGACCATTAGGTCGAATGGACCACTCTACACTTGACCCCGGTATGGTGATTCCCATGCACCCCCACATGAACGATGAGATCCTGAGCTACATGCGAAAGGGACAAATGATGCACCGCGACAGTCACGGTCATATTGAACTGCTGTACGGACATTATATGATGATGATGAATGCGGGAAAAGTATTCTATCATGAAGAGACCTGCATGGACGATGCAGATGAGAAAGTAGAGATGCTCCAAATCTTCTTCAGGCCGGAAGAAGATGACCTTGAGTCAAAAGTGCAGTTTCACCATTTTGAGTTTTACCACAGCCTCGACGAGTGGCGACTGATCGGCGGCCCCCAAGGTTCTGACGCCCCGCTGCTCATCAGATCACAAGCCTGGCTCTACGACACCCATCTTAAATACGACACCATCGAAACGCCACCGCTTGAAAAAGAAGGACTTGCCGGGTTTTTATATGTATTCGATGGAAGCGTAACGGTATTAGGCAGCAATGACGTATTGCAGAAAGGGGATCATGTGGTACTTCAGAACGAAACAATTACAGTACAAGCTGACGACGAGGCCGATCTTGTGTTTTTCGTGCTGGATACAAAAAGTAAGTACTCAAGAAATGGAATGTACGCACGGTGATCATCTCTTCTAATTCAAAACAGGCCTTTCAGCCCACCTTTTTTCTCTATTCCTTCGCAAGTATTATCTGGATCCTCACCAAATTACATAAGCGGCTGAGCGGATATTAATTTTTTTTATAATTTACGCGCTTCATCAACTTCACCTCATGCAATTAAAACATGTACTGCTCGCAGGACTGATCCCTGTCACCCTGATCGGCTTAACCCGTATCGAAAGCGAGGATACCAACCAGGGACGGTTTTTTAGTCGTGCCCTGACCGACACGGTTAAAAAAGATTCTATAAAGTATACCGTCTTCAAAGACCTTCCCCTAAAGCCCACCAGAAAAATAGATTTTTCCACCAATGAAGGAAGCTGGATGTCGGTAGACGTCCATCCCAACGGGAATACGATCGCGTTTGACCTGATGGGAGACATTTATACCCTGCCCATCACAGGCGGGGTCGCTACGCCGGTTACGAAAGGACTGGCCTATGAAACACATCCCAGATTCAGTCCTGATGGAAATAAGATCCTCTTCACGTCAGACAGAAGCGGATCAGACAATATCTGGATCATCGATCGAATAAAGGAAGACACCACCCAGCTCACTAAGGAACGCGTGGACGACTTCCCTTCAGCCGCCTGGACACCAGACGGTGAGTATATCATTGCTTCAAAAGGCCGCAGAACGCCAAAACTCGTTATGTACCATAAAGATGGTGGCGGCGGAACACCCCTCATTGAACAACCTGCCGGATTAAAAACAATCGATCCTTTTGTAGACCCACAGGGACGCTATGTTTATTTCTCCATGCGTATGGGTGCCTGGAGCTACAATGCATCGCTTCCCCAATACCAGGTGGGGATGTACGACAGGAACAATTCAAAGATGATCTCTCTGAGTTCCAGGTATGGCTCATCTTTCACGCCTACCGTTTCCAAAGATGGGCAGTGGATGGTGTATGGTTCAAGACATGAAGACAAAACGGGCCTTATCCTCCGTAACCTGAAAACCAGTGAGGAAAAATGGCTGGCCTATCCGGTTCAACGTGATGATCAGGAATCAATAGCTCCATTGGGCGTTCTGCCAGGCATGTCTTTTACGCCCGACAGTAAACTCATTATTGCGAGCTATGGCGGTAAGATCTGGAAGATCAACGTTGCCGATGGCAAGTCGACCGAGATACCATTTACCGTAAACCTTTCCCTGGAAATGGGGCCACGCCTGGAATTCAAGTATCCAATCAAAGATACCTCGCACGCCCTGGCCACCCAGATCCGTGATGCGGCTCCTTCACCCGATGGATCGAAACTCGCCTTTACCGTGCTGGATCGCCTCTATGTGATGGACTATCCAAAAGGCACTCCAAAACGCATTACCAACAACAACTTTGTTGAGGCAAACCCCATGTGGAGCCCGGATGGCAAGCAACTCGCGTTTGTAACGTGGCACGACGATAATGGCGGTGATATTTATAAAACCGCATTGGGGCCAAAAGGTAACACTACTTCCAAACTCAATACAGAGCCGGCTATGTATATAGACCTGGCTTGGGCGCCCAATGACCGCATCGTGTTCTCCCGGGGTAGCGCCAGGATGTTCAAGGAGTCGATCAGCCCCTTTGTTTCAGGAGCGGAAATGGAGTTATGCTGGATGCCTGCAAGCGGCGGTGCCATAACCGTCATCGACAAAGCGAACGGTCGCGGCAATCCTCACTTTTCAAAAACTTACCCGGACCGCATCATGCTGAACGGGTCCGGCGGATTGATCTCCATGAAATGGGATGGTACCGATGAAAAAACACACGTTAAGATCACGGGCATCACCACCTATGGAGCTGTTGCGGAGCAAGAAGAAAATCCGATGCACAACAAGCGCACCGTTTACGCCCGCAATGCGCTGAACTTTGTCAACCATTGCATGTTGCCGGCTTCTGCAGGCACAGAGCGTGAAGTGATGATGCCTTCATCCGCGTCCGTGATCACCATGGCGCCCGAAGGCGTGAAAGCGTTGGCGCAAGTCAACAACGACGTATATGTTGTGACCGTACCACAGACCGGAAAACCTGTTAGCATAAACGTTGCAGAACCAGCGGCAAGCAATTTCCCTTCAAGGCGGCTGACAGAAATCGGTGGCGAGTTCCCATTCTGGGAATCCAATGGCCAGCGTGTTCACTGGTCGATCGGAAACGGGCACTTTATTTATGACCTGAAAAAAGCAGATGCGTTCGATGATTCTGCGAAACTGGCAAGAAAAGCAGAAGAGAAGAAGAAAATGGCTGCCCTTGATTCCGCTAAAAAGAAGATGGATTCCGTAATGGCAAAAGTGGATTCGGCAGCTAAGAAAATCCTCGATACCGCCCTGGCGAGAAAAGTATCTGACTCTACCAAAAGGGCTGACTCCGCTAAATTGGTCAAATATCAGCCCGAAGAATTTCAGGTGAAAGTGTACTATCAGCGAGATATTCCTACAGGCACCATCTTGTTGAAAAATGCCAGGATCATCACCATGAATAAAGACGAAGTGATCGAGCAGGGGGACGTGTTGATCATAAACAACAGGATCAAGTCCATTGGCAGAAGCGGCACACTCACGGTACCTGCCAACGCAAAGATCATTGATTGCTCAGGCAAAACAGTAATGCCTGGCTTAGTAGATATCCACTCCCATATGTGGCCATACTGGGGCCTGCATAAAGGCCAGGCATGGGTCTATACCGCAAATCTTGCCTATGGCGTAACTACCACCCGCGACCCGCAAACAGCCACAACTGACGTACTTACTTATGGCGATATGGTTGAAGCAGGACAGATTGCCGGACCCAGGATCTACTCTACAGGTCCCGGCGTAGGCTTCTGGATGTATAACCTGAAAGACCTCGACCAAACCAAGCGGATCCTCAAACAGTACAGTAAGTATTATAACACCAAGACCATCAAGATGTACCTGACTGGAAATCGTCAGCACCGTCAGTGGATCATCATGGCCGCAAAAGAACAGAACCTGATGCCCACCACTGAAGGCGGTCTTGATTTCAAGTTAAATATGACCAACCTGCTCGATGGTTATCCCGGTCATGAACACTCTTTACCGATCTATCCGTTATTCAAGGATGTTACCAAAACGATCGGCGATGCCAAGATGACGGTAACGCCTACCCTGCTGGTTTCCTATGGCGGCCCCTGGGCAGAGAATTTTTATTATGAAACCGAATCGCCCACCAACGATCCCAAGCTGAAGACTTTTACGCCTTATGAAGAGCTGGCTGCCAAAAGCAGGAGAAGAAGCGATGGCTGGTTCAGGCCGGAGGAACACGTGTTCCAAAAACATGCTGAGACGATGAAAGATATCGTGAAGTACGATGGGCTTGCTGGTGTTGGAAGCCACGGGCAACTCCAGGGGCTGGGATATCATTGGGAACTTTGGTCTATGGCCAGCGGTGGAATGAGCAACATGGATGCGCTTAAAGTAGCCACCATTAAAGGCGCGATCTCCATCGGACTTGACCAGGATCTGGGATCAATAGAGGCGGGCAAACTCGCCGATATCATCATCCTCGGTAAAAATCCATTGGAAAATATCCGACATTCAAATACAGTGGAAAAAGTGATCATGAATGGTCGCGTATACAATGCCGATACCATGGATGAGATCTATCCTACTCCGCGTAAGTTGAATAAGGAATGGAAAGATGTTGCGCCGGTCACCAATACGGCTGCTAAATAATCATAGTTTTAAAACATGAGATCCGGGTACTGATTTGGTACCCGGATTTTTTACTCCTCAATAAAATCCAGATCCTTTCCGTAAGACTCTTCCAGGCCCCAGGCGGCCCATATGGCGATGGCCATCAGTATGACTCCTGTGATCCAGGCACCCGTTACATAACTGCCTGTCACGTTACGTATACCTTTGAAGAGTAGTAAGATCAGGGGTAATGCGCCACGCACCATATTTGGAATGGTAACGGCAGCCGTAGCCCTCAGGTTGGTGCCGAACTGTTCGGCAGACATGGTGATGTAAATGACGGAAAAACCTGTACCAAAGCCAAGTCCGGCACAGATCCAATAGAGGTTCTGAACACTGCCACCACCGCGGCTTACAAAGTATACGGTTAGAAAAAACGCAGTGATGCCATAGAAAATAAACAAGGCCTTCTTTCTGCTTTTAAAAAACCTGCTTAACAATCCTGCTGTCAGATCACCGAAAGCAATGGCCATGTACTGATACATGATGGCTTTTGCGGGATCCACATCCGCGATCCCGAATTCCTTCCCAAACTGGTCGGAAAACGTAACCAACACACCAATGATATACCATGCCGGTATCCCGATCATCACACAGCGCAGGTATAGCAATGCCCTTTTCCGATCCTGAAAGAACATCCTGAAATCGCCCCGCCTGACATTCGAGTTAGCCACCTGCTTAAACATATGGCTTTCATAAACACGCGACCTCATGAACAATAACAGCAGGCCCAGTCCGCCCCCGATAAAATAACAGGTGCGCCAGTCGAACAACTCCTTCATGAGAAAGGCCGTTACAGCCCCAAGGATCCCGAACGATGCGATCATCGCCGAAGCGATGCCTCTTTTCTCTTTGCTGAGGAGTTCATTTACCAGGGTGATGCCTGCGCCCAGCTCACCGGCAAGGCCTATCCCCGCGAGGAAACGAAGCACTCCGTATTGCGTAGTGTTCTGCACAAATCCGTTGAGGATATTGGCGATGGAATAGAGCAGAATAGATCCAAACAAAACGCTAAGCCGTCCTTTCTTATCGCCCAGCATGCCAAATACGATGCCCCCGATCAGCAGGCCGATCATTTGCACGCTGATCAGCCATTCGCCCTGCTCCAGCACCTGATCAGGATTCAAACCGAGGGAAGCGAGGCTCGGTTTACGAATGATGCCGAACAGCAGGAGATCGTACACATCCACAAAAAAACCAAGGGCACTAACGATAACGGCTACATGAAAAATACCGGGATCGGACCTCTGCGATTCGCTCAACTTATCCTGCATATTTCACTAAATTAATATTACTCCGCTAATTTCCGTTCCCCGATCTGGTTTGTAGCATTCTCCTCATGGTCCCTGTTAATTTCTTAACTTAGTACCACTTAAAACGCCGATATGAAAAAGATACTGCTGGCCGCCGTGATACTGTTCTCCCTGCAATTGTCTGCCCAGCAAACATTCACGCTGGAAGGCAACACCTCCAAGCTAAAAAAAGACACGCTGAATAAGGTGATGATCAACTACAGGGTAGATGGTGAATGGAAAAATGATTCGGCTGTGGTCACAGGTAACAAATACACATTCACCGGTCAGATAGAAGAGCCTGTATTGGCTTATCTCCGGGTGACCTATAAAAGGGCGGTACCCCAGAAGATCAATCAAAAGCGGGACGTGGTGACCGTTTACCTGATGCCGTCAAAAGTGGCTGTGAGTCACGTTGATTCTTTTTCAAATGTGAAGGTCAAAGGATCCAAGGCCCATGATGCGTATACTTCGATGAATGACAAAATGAAACCCTTTAATACAGAAATGGAAGGGTTGAGCAACGAGTACCGCGCTTTAGCCGCAAAAAAGGATGAAGCGGGGATGGCTGATATTGAAAAGAAATTTGAAGCGGTTGAAGCAAAGCAGAAAGAAGTATACAAATCTGAATTCCTTGCAAATCCGGCTTCTCCCATTGCATTATATACCCTGGACAGATATGCAGGCTATGACATCAATGCAAACGATGTTGATCCCTTGTACGAAAAGCTCCCAGCCGCTGCAAAGGCCTCTCCCTCAGGAAAGAGCCTGGGCGAAAAGTTAAATCTGGCCCGCATCACAGGCGTTGGAAAACCAGCACCCGAATTTGTCCAGAACGACACACTTGGAAACCCTGTTGCCCTTTCTTCCTTCCGGGGAAAATATCTGCTCGTTGACTTCTGGGCCAGCTGGTGCGGTCCATGCAGGAAAGAGAACCCGAACGTGGTGAAGGCTTTTGACAAGTACAAAGAGAAAGGATTCTTCATCCTCGGTGTGTCCCTGGATCAGCCCAATGCAAAAGACAAATGGATGAAAGCCATTCATGATGACGGCCTAACCTGGTCGCACGTATCTGACCTGCAATACTGGAAGAACGCTGTGGCCGTGAAATATGGTGTACAGGCCATTCCCCAGAACTACCTGATCGATCCGGCCGGCAAGATCATCGCCAAGAATCTACGCGGCGAGGACCTTGATAAAAAACTCAGTGAGTTGATCAAATAGTTTTTATGAAAATATTCTTCCTTGCCATTTTCATGCATCTGTCTGTTATGGGCCATGCACAGAAATTGCGCAACGAATTCTTCGTTTTTCATCATATCATCGCTGGCGATAAGACGTACAATAGTTATGAAAGTCAGGTGAAACTGGTTAAAGCCAGCGGATTCGATGGTATCGAGAGCGGGAGCGAAGAGAGCTTTGATGAAATGTTTGAAGCGATTGAAAAAAACCACTTCAAATGTTCTTCTTTCTATGTTAAGCTACAGGTTGAAGACAAACCTGAATTGCTAAGTTCCACAGCAGAGGAAGTAACGCAGCTAAGAATAGGAAAATAATTTGAACACTGGACTACCCTTTTTATAGGGGAATGGCAAGGTGGAGATATCATCGTCAACAACATTCATATCACAAGCTTATGCTGCAGCCATTCCCTTCACCAGAGCGAGGGCCCGCGGAAAAATATCCCTGTTTTAAGTGGGAGATAAACTTACTGATTTTAACGGTAAAGTACTGCCACTGGCCGCTTAAGAAACGCCAGTGGAAGGCTGGGAAAGCTTGACAGCCAATTTCTTAGGTCCTACCTGCCTCAAGGTGCGGAACGATAGTTTTGACGTAATTTCCAAAATAAATCCCCTAACTTAGTTCCACTATGACACTTTTTGTCGCCGGATTACCATACGATATAGACAATGCTGAACTGGAAGAGATCTTCGAAAAGTTCGGCCCAGTAAAATCTGCAAAAGTTACCCTTGACCGGGAAACCGGGAAAAGCCGCGGCTTCGGATTCGTTGAAATGGTAAACGATGAAGATGCCAACCAGGCCATTGAACTGCTAAACGAGATCTCTCTGGGCAAAAACGGCAAACCCCTGGTGGTGAAACAGGCTGAAGACAGGCCTTCCAAACCCAAGCCCAATAACCGTTTCAATAACCGCTGGTAGATACCAAAGTTTTAAAAAACGGATGGATCTGTTTAAACCCCTGCTCATCATTCATATCATCGGCGGGAGCCTCAGCCTTGTGCTCGGAACCGTCGTTCTCATGATAAAGAAAGGAACCGCCCGGCACAAACTGCTTGGCCGAATCTTTTATTATGCCATGCTCATTGCTGCTATCGTATCCATGCCCATGAGCTATCTGCATCCAAATCATTTCCTGTTCATCATCGGCGTATTTACCTCCTTCATGTTGCTCTCCGGCAGGAGATACATGGTGAACAAAGGTAAACCGGAATGGCAAGACTGGCTTTTGACCAGTCTGATGCTCGTCTTCGCCATGGCCTTTATCGGCTTCGGAGGCTACCATATGATCCGGGGAGATTCTTTTGGACTGGTGTTCCTGGTTTTTGGATCCGTTAGCCTGTTATTCGTGTACCACGACTGGACAAATTTCACTGGCCGTTCCAAAATCAGCAACTACTACCTAACTACACATTTACAAAGAATGCTCGGCAGTTATATTGCCTCAGTGACGGCATTCCTGGTTGTAAACAATACCATACTTCCCCCCATGATCGCATGGCTTCTTCCCACGGCCGCCGTTACGCCGCTGATTGTTACGTGGAGCAGGAAACACAAGAAGATTGCCATACAGGAGGCGGTTTACTAGCGCTGGAAACATACGCTCCTCTCAATACAGCACCGGGTTTAAAGGCGAATTGACCACATTGCCTACCTCAGCTCCCGGACACCAGGCATTCCAATCGTCTACCTGGTTTTGATTTTCAGGCTTCCTTAACCGCATATTCTTATCCATATAGATGATGGTCATCACCTTTCTCATATGATTGGTCTGATTGGGACCGGCACGGTGGAATACCCAGCCTGAATGAAAGCTGATCTCACCGGCATCGAAGGATTCTACCACATGCTGAAAATCGGTAACCCTCAGGCGCTGTTGGATCATGGCCTCACTCTCGTCGCTGATCTGCAACTCCCGCCCTTCCAGCACCTGGTGGCTCCCTGCGCTGAATTCAAGCGGACCCATTTCCAGTGGTGTAGCCTGAAGCGGTATCCACGCGGTGACCGTTTTATCTGTCTCCAATGGCCAGTAATATTGATCGGCATGCCAGGGCGTAAAACCGCCGCCGGGCTCCTTGTACAAAGCTTGATCGTGGTACATGCGCACGCCTTCGCATTGCATGAGGTCCGTTGCGATCTTCGCCAGGCGTTTGCTGAATAACAAGCCTTTGATCCGCTCATCCTGCGTCCATAAATTGCCCAGCTGAATAAACGCTTTCCCATAGGTGTTGCGCGCTTCCATGGTACGCGTCTCCTTATTCAGCTCATGCACTTTCGCCGTGATCACTTCATCCAAATAAGCCAGAGCCTCAGGGCTTAATACCTGCTTGAGCTTAATGAACCGGTTCTCCTGGTAAAATGCAATTTGTTCACGGGTGAGTGGATAATGCTCCTGTAAAAAAGCGTGTATGGAAGATGGAATCGGGGTCATATCCTACTAAATTATAAAAAAACGCGGGCAGTTATACATTCCATACGGAGATCCGAGATGCCAAACAGGAGGAAACATAACTGACCTTGACATAGCCTACATGAATAGCCCTAAGCGGTTATCATATGTATAAAAAACTCCTTTTTGCGATTTTCATCTGCCTCAATGCCCTTAATGGTTTTGCAGATGATTACCCACGCAATTATTCCGTAGATATTACCCACCATACTTTTGAGCTGAGGCTGTCCGACAGCATCAATGACATAGTAGGAAAAGCAACCATCAGCATGTTGTTTAAAGCCGATGATGTCCGTCAGATCCGGCTGGACCGGATCAACAAATCCGCCAAATGGGAAGGCAAAGGCATGGTGGCAGAATTGATGAATAATGATAATGGGAATCTGGAATACAAACACGGGGGCGACGCCTTGTTCATCCAGCTTGGCCAGGTGGCAAAAAAGAACAATATCTACAAGATCGTGGTCAGGTATGAGGACGTCCCGGCCGCTGGAATGAAGATCAGCAAAACCAAATTTGGGGATCGCGGATTTTTTAACGAAAACTGGCCCAGCAAAACCTGCGCTGGTATCGATCGACCCGGGTACCGTTTTACTGGCGGACGCAGATTTCAAGGCCAAATAATGAATACACTGAGATCACGAGCTGCGGAGTATCAACTTTATTGATCCGGTTCGTTAACAACATCAACCTGTTCTTTCTTTACTATTTGTAACAGCAGGTTCCAAGAATATGTATATTTGAAATGACCCCAATTAGGCTGCTGTCTTACCGAAAACTAAGGCAACAGCCATTTTTTTATATCAACCGAGGGATATGAAGGTAGAAGAACTATTATCCGGATATGAACATGCATATGCATGGGATGAAATGCTTGAAAAAAACACGGTGCGCGATCACTACCGCCCCGTCATGCAGAAACTCGCCGATATGGGTTTCGAAAACATCAAGCAACACCATGCCCAGGCCAGCGAACTGTTCATGAGCCAGGGGATCACCTTTACCGTGTATAGCGACGATGCCGGCATTGAAAGGATCTTCCCGTTTGATATCATTCCCCGCATCATCACATCGGCCGAATGGGCCCATGTGGAAGCCGGTATCAAACAGCGGCTCAAGGCCCTGAACATGTTCCTGAAAGATATTTACCACGAGCAGAATATCATCAAGGACCGGATGATCCCGGCCTGGCTGATCGCATCCTGCCCCCATTTCACACGGGAAGTGTACGGAATTCACGTGCCTTACGATCTCTACGTCCATATCTCCGGGATCGACCTGATCAGGGGTGAAGACGGAACATTTTTCATTTTGGAAGATAACCTGCGCACGCCCTCGGGCGTGTCTTACATGCTCGAGAACCGGGAAGTCACCAAGAGGTTGTTTCCCGGGCTGATCAACTCCAATCACGTGAGGATGGTCAACAACTACCCATTACTATTGCACGCTAATTTATTGTCGTTATCGCCCCGGAATATCAGAAACCCGGTGGTAGTGATCCTCACGCCTGGCATTTTCAACTCGGCCTATTACGAGCACACCTTCCTGGCCCGCCAAATGGGAATCCCCCTCGTGGAAGGGCGGGACCTGGTGGTGGTCAATCATAAAGTGTTCATGAAAACCACGCGGGGGTTAGAGCAGGTGGATGTGATCTACAGGAGAGTGGACGATGAATTTCTGGATCCCATTACGTTTCAGCCCGACAGTATCCTGGGCGTAGCCGGATTGATAGGCGCATACCGCAAAGGAAACGTGGCCATCGTGAATGCCCTGGGCAATGGCGTGGCAGATGATAAGGCCGTCTATGCTTATGTGCCCAATATGATCCGATACTACCTCAATGAAGAACCCATCCTGCCAAATGTTCCCACCTATTCCATGAGCGACAAAATGCAACAGGAACATGTATTCAAGAATATGGAGAAGATGGTGATCAAAAGAACCAATCAATCGGGTGGCTACGGCATGCTGATGGGCAACAAGGCGACTGAGGAAGAAATGGAATCGTTCAGAAAAAAGATCCTGGAAAATCCTCGCGAGTTCATCGCGCAGCCCATTGTCAAACTCTCTACCGTTCCCTGTTTCCTGGATGGCAAGATCACGTCCAGGCATGTTGACCTTCGTCCTTATGCATTATGCGGACCGGGAGGTATCGAGATCGTACCCGGCGGCCTGACCCGGGTTGCATTAAAAGAAGGATCCCTGGTGGTAAACTCCTCACAAGGTGGTGGCAGTAAAGACACCTGGATCATAGACTGATTTATTATGACGATAAAAAAAGCCCATGCTTAGTAGAAGTGCCGACTCATTATTCTGGCTGAACAGATACATCGAACGTTCTGAAGGACTGCTTCGGTTCCTGCATACTACCTATGTACTATCACTCGATAAAGGACCCTATGTAAACAACAGCTGGAAGATCTTACTGGATATATTCTCTACCCTCTCACCGGAAGAAAAACTGGCATTGGAAAACAATCCGGATAAGGTAGTGGAGCATATCCTGCTGGCACTTGACAATACGAATTCGCTGCGGATGATGCTGAATCGCGCGCGGGAAAACGCCAGGGGTATGCAGGATCATATCACTAAAGAGGTATGGGAGCAAGTAAACTTCACTTACCATAAGATCAACTCCAAATCAATGCCCGCGCAGCTGAAAAGCAATAACGAGATCCCCGCTATCGAAAGCCTGCTCAAAAATTGTTTGTTGTACACCGGCATTGTAGACAGTACGATGCCCAGAGGTATGAGTTGGGATTTTATGAACCTGGGGAAATACATCGAGCGCTGCATGCTCACCGTTGACCTGCTGGAAAAGCAGGTAGTGGGGCATGATCTCTCAGAAGAAAAAGATATCCTCTACTGGCGGGGGCTCCTCTTCTCGCTATCGGGCTACGAGTTTCACCTCAAAAACTACAGGAGTAATGAAGCGAACTACAATGCCATCCATCAGGTGGTATTAAATGTGCTGTTTCCTCATTCGGTGATGTACTGCCTGGACCGGGTACGAAAATACCTCGACAATGTAGTGAACCAGAACGATCCATCTGATCCCGCTGGCCTCACCCGCCAGTTCGGTCGTATTTGCAGTGCGGTGGAGTTTGCGGACGTGGAGATGATCCGGCAGGTAGGCGTGCCCGTTTATTTATCACAGCTGAGATACAATTTGCATCAGTTTGCATGGTCGCTCAGCCAAACCTATTTTTCTTACTCTTAAGATCATCTATGTCTGTTTACAAGATCATACATATTACCAAATACCAGTACGAGCGCCCGGCTACCGAGAGTGTGAATGAAATCAGGATATATCCGTATTTCTCCCCCGAGCAGGAAATACTGCAGCATGATCTACACATCACCAACTACCCGGATGTGCAGGTGTACATCGACTACTGGGGCAACCGGGTAGGCCTGTTCAACATTTTAGAATCGCATGATGAACTGGTGATCGAAAGTAAACTGATGATCAGAACTACCCGGACCATGCCGCCGGAAATTTATCCGGAATCCGACTTCAATATGCTCCATGATGAGGTGATGCATAACCTCCAGCTGATTGAACTGACCAAGCCCGATTTCATCACCCGGCAGGATGAGATCCAGAAGATCTGCGACAAATTTTACAGTAAGGAAAAGCCCGTTGCGGAAGTAGTGCAGGAGTGCAATAACTATATCTTCAAAAATTTCGTGTATTCCAAAGGTATCACCACCATTGAGACTACGATCGACGAGATCCTCGAGCACCAGCAGGGCGTTTGCCAGGATTTCGCTCACTTGCTGTTACAGATCCTTCGGACCATGGAGATCCCCTGCCGCTATGTGAGCGGCTATGTATGTCCGCATAAAAGCGGCATGCGGGGCGAGGGCGCAACCCATGCATGGATAGAAGCATGGATACCCGGAATGGGTTGGGCAGGGATAGACCCAACCAATAACATTTGGGTCACTAACACCCATGTCAAGCTGGCTGTAGGCCGGAACTTTACGGATTGCAGCGTGGTAAAAGGCACTTTTAAGGGCCCGGCTAAACAGGAATTGTTTGTTTTTGTATCGGTGGGTTATGAAGATGGAATGACCTTCGAAGAAACCAACCAGGTTCAAATGGAACGTCAGAAAAAAGCCGCCAAGGAAGAAGAACATGCAAAGGCTGCCGCTGACTTATTGCAACAGCAACAACAGCAGCAATAATCATTTCCTGATAAAAACATTAGTTGGAATAGAGCGACATCCCGGCAATAGACAGACCGCGGACTTAGAAGTAGTTCCACCGTAGAAAACGAAAAGGTATCAGCCGTATGAAACCGCTGATACCTTTACAAATGATGATGATGCAGATCAGGACATTCTTTGTCTGAACTCCATCTTCCTGCCACCTCTGCGTTTTACCACAGGGCGGGGTGCATTGTTATTGTTTTCCTCCCGGACTATTCCTTTCGGTAACTCAACATGCCATGGATGATCAGAAATAACCGGAATGGCGGTTTTGATCAGTTTATGAATGTCTCTTAAATATTCTTTCTCTTCTGAATCGCAAAATGAAAGCGCGATACCCATGGCCCCTGCGCGGCCAGTACGACCGATCCGGTGCACATAAGTTTCGGGGATGTTAGGCAGTTCGTAGTTGATCACGTGTGTGAGATCATCTACGTCGATGCCCCTTGCTGCAATATCAGTAGCAACCAGAACACGGGTTCTGCCATTCTTGAAATTTGTCAGCGCGCGCTGGCGTGCCTGTTGGGATTTATTGCCGTGGATCGCTTCCGCATGAACGCCGGTTTTGTCCAGGTCTTTCACTACCCGGTCAGCGCCATGTTTGGTGCGGGTAAACACCAGCACGCGTTTGATTTGTCCATCTTCCAAAAGATGCATCAGCAGTTTACGCTTCTCAGCCTTGTCAACAAAGAACAGCGCTTGTACGATGGTTTCGGCAGTAGTAGCCACCGGGGTTACTTCCACTTTCACCGGATCCCGCAGGATCGACTGCGATAAGCGGGCGATCTCTGTAGGCATGGTGGCCGAGAAGAACAGGGTTTGCCTTTCTTCAGGCAGCTTAGAGATGATGCGTTTTACGTCATGGATAAAACCCATGTCGAGCATCCGATCCGCTTCATCAAGTACAAACTTTTCGATATGGGCGAGGCTGACGATCCTTTGCTGCATCAGGTCGAGCAAACGACCGGGAGTAGCAATCAAAACGTCAACGCCATTGCGCAATGTATTCACCTGGGCGTGCTGTGAAACACCGCCGAAGATCACTGCGTTCCTGAGCTTCAAACCCTTTCCATAGGCTACAAAACTCTCTTCGATCTGGATCGCGAGTTCGCGGGTGGGAGTCAGGATCAGGGCCCTGATACCACGTGAAGGGTTCGTTTGCTCACTGAGCAACTGAAGAATAGGCACTGCGAAGGCAGCAGTTTTACCGGTTCCTGTTTGGGCGCATCCTAACAGATCGCGTCCTTCCAGCAATACAGGGATTGCTTGTTGTTGGATAGGCGTAGGTGTTGTGTAACCTTCCGCCTTCAGGGCATTGAGAATAGGCTCAATGATGCCCAATTGTTCGAATAACAAAATAAAAACAGTTTAAAAATGAACATCCGAAAAAAGATCAGATGGTATATAGTCTAACCAAATTGACTTGAGGAATCTTGTCACGGGGATGTCCAGTCGGGCGGAGAGAATATATGAATAGGGTAAAACTACGTCAAAATGTTGATAACTCCTAATCCGGCCAGAAGGCAACAGCCCTACCAGGGGGTAAAGAACGCCTTAACCGTGCCTTTCTTTTACAACTGTTCACTCTTTCCCCCTTTAGAAATAAGATTACTATCACAACAAATAATTAACTGTTAATGCTTTCTTAATGACTGAACTTATACAGCATTATCATGTTCTATAAGTCCTGCACAATAAAATAAAAAAACATTTATGAAAAAGATTCTCCTTGCCTTCACCGTTTTGTCCACTCTTTTTATTTCAAACAACAGCTTTGCTCAAACAAAGGATGTTGTTGACGTAGCTGTCGGGTCATCGGCGCACACTACCTTGGTTGCTGCTGTAAAAGCAGCCGGCCTTGTTGAGACATTAAAAGGAAAAGGCCCTTTTACCGTATTTGCACCTACTAATGATGCGTTTGCAAAACTTCCTGCTGGAACTGTTGAAACATTACTGAAGCCAGAAAACAAAGCTGCACTGGCGGGTATCCTTACCTATCATGTAGTTGCAGGTAAGCTAGATGCGAAAGCCGTTATTGCTGCCATTAAAGCTGGCAAGGGCAAAGCAGAAGTTAAAACAGTGAATGGCCAGATCCTGACTGCATCCGTTGATAATGGTAAAGTGAAACTGACAGATGCAAAAGGAAACAGTGCATTTGTAACAACTGCTGATCTTGCTGGAAGCAATGGCGTGATCCACGTTATTGATGCTGTGTTGTTACCCAAATAAAGATGTTGGTATGACTTGTGGTTTTGGCGAAGAGGCTGTCTCATGAAGAGACGGCCTCTTTTGGTTTGACCCTCAAAAATTCACTTTATTCAAATGCTCATCCAGCTTCAACCTGTCGATGCCATTGCTTAACCACTCCAGCGCAGGCACCCCTTTTAGATGATGATCAAAAAATTCTATCATCCGAACACTGTAGTCCTTCCGGTTTTCCAATTTAGCAAGACCATGATTCTCGCCTTTATACTGCATCAACACTACCGGTTTCTTTAATCGGCGAAGTGCATTGTAAAACTCAATGCCTTGCGTGAAATCAACGGCACCGTCTCTATCATTATGTAACATCAACAGCGGCATCGCTACTTTCTTCACATGATAAATCGGCGAGTTTCTCAAATATGCATCCCAGTTCTCCCAGGGCGCCCCACGAAACCTTCCCTGTGACGCTTCAAAGATGGCCATATTGCCGCCACCGGAATTCCAATAAATAAGATCATACATGCTGATCAAATTGGTCAATGGCGCACCCGCAGCCGCCGCTTTGAACATCGTTGTTTGCGTAGCCAGAAAACAGGTCTGATACCCGCCCCATGAATGCCCCGTGATCCCGATTCGATCTGCATCTATAACACCCGTTGCGATCGCGGCTTTTACCGCAGGCAATACACACCAAACAGCCGACATCCCCGGATCGTCAAGCTTGTAAACAATATCCGGCATGAATACCGCATAACCGTTGCTGGTGTACATGGTTGGATTCCATCCCCCGCCATTAAAACTTGGATTGGTCCAGCTATGCGCCGTTTGCGACATCTTCTCGTAATAGTATACGATGGTGGGATATTTCTTTCCCTTCTCGTAGTTCGCCGGCAGGAACAAAGTTCCCTGTAAAGAGTCCCCTTTATCTGATACATAGTTCACCAGTTGCACGCCGCTGCTCCAGGCATATTTATCGGCCAGTGGTGCATTGCTGCTGACCTTTCTATCATCCGTCAATTTCGCGGTGCTGCTGACATAAAACTCCGTAGGCATGTTGAATTTCTCCCTGCTGAAAAGATAGACCTCTGCGTTCTTCGCTTTTCGCAAACCCGTCAGCGACGCATCTTCCCATTTCAATAATTCAGCCCCCGGCTTCAAACCTTTTTTATCCGCCCCAATCAACGCAATACCACTTTTCTTGGTCCACTCACCATAGATTCCTATGTACAAGGGCTTGGCAGGATCATACCCCTTTGCTTCAAGGTCGAGCTGGTAAGTTCTCATATATCTGATACGCTCTGCAGCACCATTGACCGTTAAGTTCTTAGCTGCCTCCGTAGTATTTACCGGCACCTGCCAGATATCCCAGAGATCGCCAATCAACAAATACTTACTGTCTTTACTGATGTCGACAATCGATTGCATCGGCTTGGTGACATTATGATCATCTTCAGTATCTACAAAAGAGGTTGGAACTTTTGCCGTGATGTTGGCCGACTTCCCAGTGGGTATATCATACACATGAAAATGTCCGTCCATGCCATACACAAACTGGGTTCCGTTCCAAAGACCCCGCGGCATGGATGCAAATCCGGGCACATAGAAATTGTCCATTACTTTCTGCTTCTCACCCGTCCGCAGGTTAACCACATAGACATCAGTATAATTCTGGCCACTCAGGTTTCGTTCAAGCTGATAAGACCTGTCGTCCTGCGCCAATGCATAGAGTTGTTTTGGCAATACGTTTATGGTGGTCAGGCTCGAGTCCTGTACCCTGATAAATTTAAAGGAGGCGACATCGTAAACGGCCAGGTCACTCAATCGCTTATCATTCATCTCATTCACCTGCTGGTTACTCTGTAGCCTTTTATCTTTCCAATGCCATATGGTCATATCAGGCTTCACCGTATCCCTTGGTGCTGTTTTCCCATCCGCATTGATTTTTGCCAGCGCTTTTTGCAAATCCTCGATCGATTTGATCGAAGTATCGGATCGTAGTTTTGCCAACTGGGCAGCGCTCAACGAATCTTTTTTCACCGAATCTGTTTTCGCTACGGGTTCTTCCTTCTTGCCTGGCTCCAGTTTTTGAATGCCAAACATCAACCTGCCCAGATCGTCCGACCAGGTAGGTCTGCGATTCGGACTTACAGTCATACCCGCTGGAAATCCGGCTGTGTTTTTAAATGGATCAAAAACAGTCACAGCAGGGCTCGCTGAAATATTCTTTACCCCTATTACCGATCCTTTGTCTGCCTTAAATTTTTCGTCCTTCACCATTTTAAGTGCCGCAAATGCAGTGCCTTCTTCATTCCAATTCAAGGAAGAATAACTGGCTTTATCATTATCGATGACCGTGATCTGGCGGTTCGCCACATTCATTAGGTGAATCCCGTTGCCGGTTTGTCCTGCTGCATCTATGGTATAGGCCATCCAGTCACCGGCTTTATTAAACCCAAAATCACCCACGTTACCTAACGAAAATGTTTTTTTGGTCGCCAGGTCTACAAGCAACAGATCATTGCCGCCATTTGTACCTGCACCGGGGCCTTTCTCTTTCATCAACTGTACTGCCAATTGGGAAGAAGCACGACCGTTGAAACTGAAGTTGCCCGCTTTTTCATAATCTGTTTTCTCCCAACTGCCCAGGTTGACCAACCAAAGTTTCTCGAATAAGGTTTTACCGGGCGATTTTGTCGCAGCTTTCCGCTCCTTGTCTTTCGGAAACTCCTTAAAGGCCAACCATTTCCCATCTTCCGAAAACTCCGCCCTGAAAGATGGGCTCCCGCCAATAGGATAAGCTCTCTTAATGGTGTCATTGACTTTTTGAAGCACCAGTTCGCCATCACCTTCCACCGGGTGAAGGGCATATAACATCCACTGTCCATCTGGAGAGAGTGTCACGGAAAAATTCTGGATCGCTTTCCAGCTGCTGACATCCTTATAGGAAATGGGTTTGGGAGCCGTTTTCTGAGCTTGGGCCGAAGCCGAACTGAATACTGAAACTGCCAGAAACAGGAATATGCCAGCGCGGGTAAAGATTGATCTCATTATGCTACTTATTTGGGGGCAGGAAAATACAGAAATACTGCGGGTTCTACATGGTAAATCCGATGAACAATGAAAATCTTTACATTCGGGCATGAAATTTCTTACGCTGCTTCCCATTTTCTGCCTCACGATCGCGTCCGGCTTCTCACAATCAAGGATGAATATCATTCCCAAACCGGTGCAGGTCATCGAAAAAAATGGCGAATTCCGTTATGGTACAGATAGTCGGATTTACACGGCACCTGGTTTTAAGGAAATCGGCCTCTATCTGGCCGAGGTCATGAACATCCCGGCATCGCAGGTAAGCGTGTTGAAAACGGGCGACAAGCCACAAGCAGGCATCATCCTTCAAAAAATCTCAGCGCCCGCAGCAGACTCCGCCGCCTACCAGATCACGATCAGCCCTACACTCATATCGGCATCAGCATCGCATA
>Ga0164293_10001217_pt1 | contig 21521 bp, 35 predicted proteins | sample GEODES118metaG_FD_111487 | JGI IMG/M metagenome (GOLD analysis project Ga0164293, IMG submission 111487) | Eutrophic lake water microbial communities from Lake Mendota, Wisconsin, USA - GEODES118 metaG | ecosystem: Environmental > Aquatic > Freshwater > Lake | place: USA: Lake Mendota...
ACTTCTGCTAGTCGTGCTGCCTCGGCAGTTGCTGCTGCAATTCTTTCAGCCTCAACTCTTTCTGCTTCAGCCAATCTTGCGACTTCAGCAAGTCTTTCCACTTCTGCTAATCTTGCAACTTCTGCTAATCTCGCTACTTCAGCAAGTCTTGCTTCTTCGGCTAATCTCGCTACTTCAGCAAGTCGTGCAACCTCTGCTAATCTCGCTACTTCTGCTAGTCGTGCTGCCTCGGCAGTTGCTGCTGCAATTCTTGCCTCTTCTTGCTGTGCTGCTAACAACGCTGCTGCTTCTGCTTGAAGTCTTGCTACCTCTGCTAGTCTCGCAATCTCCGCTAATCTCGCAACTTCGGCCAACCTAGCTACCTCTGCGAGTCTTGCGGCTTCTGCAACCTCTGCCGCTATTCTTGCGGCTTCTGCATCTGCTGCTGCTTGAGCGGCTGCTACCTGCGATGCAAGTATTGCCGCTTCTGCGGATGTTAAGTTTGCATAATTAGTAACAAGAGCTTTTTGAGGAGCTGTTAAAATGTCATATGCAGCTCTAGCCTGTGTCCAACTTGAATTAATTATTAGTACCTTTACCGCATCTGCTGCGGTTTGATCTGCGAGTGCCTGCGCAGCTGCTGCCTGTGCGGCGATAAGGGCTGCCGCTTCTGCTTCAAGACGTGCAACCTCAGCAAGTCTTGCTTCTTCAGCCAACCTAGCTACCTCTGCGAGTCTTGCGGCTTCGGCGGTAGCGGCAGCAATTGCGGCTTCAGCATCTGCAATTTCTTGTGCAGTAAGACCTACCTTAACTGTCACCGCGTTGGAGACAGAAGAGTAAAGAGCTAACGTGTCATTGTCAGATCTAACTGTGAATGTCCAGACGGTGCCACTTGGCTTTAATGAATTAAACAAAGAATGATCTAAGGTAATGGTAGTGTTCAACGAGTTAGGACCGCCAACGTTTCCTGTAGCAACTCCCCAACCGCCACAACCTTGACAGGTAAAACCAATTGCGTAACGCTCTGGTTGTCTATTTCCATCTGTAGGAGCGTTCCACGTAAGAACAACCGAAGATGCGCCATCAACTACTGTTAGATTGGTAGGAGCGCCAACGGACAAGACTTCAGGAGGTGGAGGAGTGACATACGCAAATGCAGAGGATGGAATAATTTGCATTGAACCAGACTTATCCCAGTGGAGAAATACATTTGCTCCGCCACCATTTTCATAGTACATAAGCTGGATGGACTTTGAAACTCCTGCGGTAAAAGATACTGGAGCACTTGTAGTTCCTCCACCACCTTTATCAAACCAGTCATTGGTTAGGTTAACACCGTCAACGTAAAGTTTTGTTCCGTCATCTGCTGTTGCTAAAAATGAAATGTCTTGGGTTGTATCGCTAGTAATCCATCCTGTAAAGACTACGATTACATCTTCAGCTGGTCCTCCTAGAACGCTGCCGCTTCCCCATTGAAAGTCAATGTTAGAAACGTTAGTTGTAAGTACGGGAGAAGCGCCTTGAGGAATGTAAGGAGCGTTGTTTTGACCGTTTACATTGTAGACATTAGCGGTTAGTCCTGAAGGGTTTGCCTGGGCAGAAGGCATAATAAGAAAAAGCGGTCCAAGAACAAAGCCTACAACTAAAGAAAAAGCAGACACTGCTCTTAATAGTTTTGATTTACTTGGTAGTGTGTAGTCTTCCGTCTTTTGGGTAGGAGTTTTTACTTTGCCTGTTTGCTTTTGTAAACGCGCACGAAAAAACACTTCGAGATACTCCCACCATAGGTAATCTCATATGAACGCAGTGTTCATACTTCCACTGCTTATTTTACATTAAATAACTATTATTCTTTAGTTTTATTGCGTAGATACGCATGACGAACAGTAGACGCGTACCACTTCTCTCCGCCTAATGCAGTAGGAATTTCATCTCTGTTAAGCCCATCAGCAATGACTTTATATGATAAATCAATGCTTCTTTCTTTTTCAATTCTTTCTATAACTGATTCAGAAATTAGTGGAAGTGGGCCTAAATCAACACCCCAAACTTTTCCGCTATTGCGTCTATCTTGGTGCACATCTTTCTGTCGAAGTGAAATCATTCCTCGTTCCATCTCTGCCATAGCAGACATAATGGTTACAACAAAGCGCCCTTGATATGTTGCGGTATCTAAACCTAAATCTAGTAACGCAAGGCGCCAGTTATGTTTGTGAGAACGGTCAACAATACTGAGGAAGTCTCTAGTAGAGCGAGCAAGGCGATCAAGACGAGTAACAAACAGCGCCTCTGCCCTACCAGCATCTAAATCATCTAAAGCCTTCTTCAGTACTGGACGACCAGTAATGTTCTTTCCAGACTTTCCTTCTTCACGAAGCATCACTACTTCATAGCCTTGTGACTCTGCTGCGTACCGAAGTTGTTTCTCTTGACCGTCAAGGCTCACGCCATCCTCTACCTGCATCTGAGTAGATACACGTGCGTAGCAGTAGGCAATCTTGACACTTTCTGTCATGGAGATACTCGTCCATTTTCTACAAAAGCAGTGTGAGTAATCGGCATAAGTTGTTTGAAGATTTCTTCATACTTTTCAGCAACCATCTCAATCTCCCGCTGTGGGTAAGATGGGAACTTCTGTCCTTCAACATTCTGACGCAGACTGAGGAAGTTCATCAAAGCACGAGAGTTCATAGTTACATAGGCAGATGAGTAGATAGTTACAGGAAGAACTCCTCGAGCAACCTCGCGGGCAACGCCAGCACGAATCATGTCATCGTAGGTTTGATACGCCTCTTTACAAGCACGCTTGAAGGATAAAGAAGTGAGCGCTCTCTGCTCTGAATTGCCTTCCTCAAATGTATAAGCACCTGGCTTACCAATCTGAAGCAACTTTCTATCGCCTCCAGGAACATAGAACTCTGGCTCTAGAACTCGGTATCGCCCTGACTCTTCGTTATAGGAAGCCATGCGATGGCGCATATGCTCTCGCCAAACAAAGATAGGAGCCTTGACATAGAAGGTAAAGGTTGAGTGCTCGAAGGGTGAGCCGTGTCTATCGCGCATGAGGTAATTAATAAGACCAGTTAACTTCTTATCATTGTCATTGTCTTCATGTCCAAGACTGCGCTCTCCAATGGTACTTACCCTTGCTGCGAATCCAATATCTTGGTCTGAGGCGCTATGTTTGATTAGTTGAACATCAACATCCGAGCGGAATACAATGTCCAAAACTACTCTTCTTCCTTAATTACCTTGAAGTTCTTTGCCTTAGCAAAGCGTCCCATAGCGTCCTGATAGGTATCTGCAAGAACATCTGTACTGGACTTTTTCTTCTTGCTAATAAACAAAGCAGGAACAGACTTAAGAACTGCAATTGAGAGTGCAACTCCAAAAGATGCAATCAGCAGTACAAGTAGCCAACCAGTCGAGAACATAGCCAACTTAAAGGCAATCTCGAATGGTTGTGTCCAATTATCTATATTCATTATTTTCCTCTTTCATAGTTTGTTTTTGACCTTTTATTGAGCAAAGCCATACCAAAATCATACAGTCTTAGACCTAAGTATGTACAATTTATAGCCCCTTAATCGTAAGTTTTATAAGCGTCATGTTGGACGGTTTTCGCCTAACGCTATCCAAATGAGCCAAGCGATGATGAATGTTGCACTTATTGCTCCTGCTATGAATTCAATCATTTTATTCTTTATGTCCTTTCATATGTCGTGTAAGAGTCATGTGAGCAAATCCAGAGCGGACTTCAATCTCTGTATTGCAGGTAGGGCAAAGTACAACCCTGTTCTTTGCTTTTGTATCTTTGTCAGTTGTCATGGCTTCAGCCTAGTGGCTATATAATAGAAAGTCAAATCCTATGCGCTCTAGTGGAAATAAGTAATCCCCCTCGGATTAAGGAGGGGGACTGCCTATTGTTAGTTACTTCTTTTTTTCTTCTTCGTACTTAACAGAGTTATCTACTGCTATTGGCTCGCCTGACATCACCGAGGCTGCAAAGTAGGACATCCAGCGTCCATTGGCTAAAGCCAATAGAGGATGAGGCTCTGGTCTAGGCTCTTTTTCATATCGAGCATCTTCTATTTGCTCTTTTGTCATTCCAGGGTAAAGTGACTTTTGTTTTGTAGTAGAGATAGCAATTAAGTCACCTGTATCAGTAATAACCATTTTGTCTGCATTAATGTAGATGGTTCTCGAATCCTCTAAAATAATTCCCCAGTACCATTTTCCGTAATGGACGGACTCAGAGTTTTCGATTTCATAATTAAAAAGGTGGATAGTATCCATTTGTTTCTCCTGTTCATAGTGTGCATTGAATGTAGGAAAAGTATAGCATACAAAACTAGTCTACGGGGTTCAGGCATTGATGGCTGCTTATGTAGTAAGTGACCCTTTTACCTTTAGAGTAGTAGCGAATAAACCGTAGACGGTCTTCCTTGCGTTGATAACGTGTAGTGAGAGTCCAGTTGTCTGCTCGCTTTAGTTTCAGTCGTGCTGCGCATGTTAAGCACTTTGGGGCAGATGTTTTTGGCTTCATAGATACTTATAGTAGACCTAGATAACTACAAATGCAACTGCTTCAAACTATACAATAGAAAGTGTAGTTTTCTCCGCTCTCGTTCCGTTATAAGCCGAATCGGAGCAGAGAGGGGTTTAGGGGTGGGGAAGGTTAGGTTGGGAGGTTTGGGGGGCTTTACAGGTCGTCATAACACATCCCACAGACCCATCGAGAACCAATTTCTATTGCGTCTGACTCTGTAGTTGTCTCTTTGCATAGTGAGCATTTGATTGTAATTTCTTTTGTCACTTCAGTTCCTTATCTTTTTGAGCAAATTCAATTCTTGCTTTAGCAATTGGAAGGTACTCCTCGGTCAGTTCAATTCCAACAAAATTAAACCCTTCATACATACAAGCTTTGCCAGTTGAGCCAGAACCTAGAAAAGGGTCAAGAACAGTTCCATTCGGTGGAGTGACAAGTCTGACTAAATACTGCATCAAAGATGTTGGTTTAACTGTTGGGTGATAATTTAGTTTCTCATTGTTAGTGCGATTACGTGGATTATCACCACCGACTCCACCATCTTTGCGCCCATCATGATCACGCTTTGTCTCAAACTCATCAAGACCATCGTTGCGATCACGTTTGTTTGCCTTTGCGCAGTAAAAGAAACGGGCTGCCTCACCAAAGTTTTCAATGGCTTCTTCGCTGCCATCATGCATTACATTGGCCGGCCAGCGTCCTATTGATTCTGCTGAATCATCTTCTTCAACTCTTTCAATTCTAGTTGCATCAAGATTTAATCCACCTGTACCGTAATTTATTACATTGTCCGCAACCGTTTTTATTATTGGTTTACGCGCTAACACTATTGGTTCGTGTGCTGGTTTAAGTGCAGTACCCCAGCCTTTCCATTGTTTTCCTTGCTCGGTGGAAGGTGAGAACTCTTTACGGTCATACACTCTAGTTTCACCGAGTATGCCATTGTTCTTACCAGTTAGTTGATAACTTTCGCCATCTCCATCTTGTTCGGTCTTTCTTAGAGCCATAGGGTTTGATTTTCCATTTAGCAGATGTGACTCCACTGCTTTGCTTACGCTCATAGATTTTGGAAACCCTGAGCCATAAATCCACATAATCTGGTCGCGGATTTGAAAACCTGCATCTTCAATAGCAACTGCCATTCGATGATAAGTTCGAGAACCAGAAAACGCTAGTAAATGCCCTCCTGGTTTGAGTACGCGTAACGCCTCTGCCCACATTTGAGTTGAGTAGGCAATACCTGTTGAGTCCCAAGACTTACCCATAAAACCTAATTCATAAGGAGGGTCAGTGACGATTGAGTCTACTGAGTTGTCTGGCATAGATTTCATCACTTCATAACAATCTCCATGATGGAGAGTAAATTGATTTGTATTGCTCATTAATATCCTTTTTCAATAAGTAGATACCAGCATAAAAAACTAATGTTAAGAGCCTTGTCGTTTGGATAGAACTCTATACCTACTCCCCATGCATCGCCTTTGGCTAATGTAATTGTTGCTTTCATTTGCATACCTGACAGTAGAAGGGAGTTCGAAGGTTATCTTCGTGAGTAATAGTGTCTTGCGAGCATCTTGAGCATCTGGCTTCTGTTAAATCATGCTTTTTTAAATTATCAATCTCCACATTAAGAGATCGTGTGTAATAAACCTTAGTGGCATACCACGTCAATAAAATTGCAAATAATGTAATCATTGCAACACTATACATCTATATAATAGAAAATACAATCCTCTGCGCTCTCGTTCCTTTATTAGAGGAGGAAGCGGAAGGGTTTAGGGGGTTAGGGGTTTAGGGGGGATTTTGTTTGGGTAGTTTGCTGCGTCGTCTGCGAGTAGTTGGTCAAAGATGGTTGCTGGGAAAGAGTGGCCAATCTTCAGGTGTGCCTTGAGATGGTCAATCATTTCTTGTGTAGACTCTGCGAGGTAAGAAGGTTCTAGTTCATCGCAGAAATAGCACTGGCAGCAGATAACACCTTTAGGTGTGGCGTAGACATAAACATCATCTGTAAACATTCTGGAGTAACTCATATCAGCAGTGTATCCCTTATTATTATCAAATGGATGACTTTGAAGAGTATGTCGATTTCGAGGACGAGAGTGCCTTTGTTGACTATCTAATTGAAATTGGTATTCTTGAAGAAGAGGGCTTCGATGAAGATGGCGAAGTTACCTATGTGTACAACTTTGAAAAGATGAAAGACTTAATGCCAGATTTGTATAACGAAATTATGGATGGTCTTAACGAGAATCTAATGGTTTTGTTTGAACATGAACTTATTAAAGTTGAATATGATGAAGAACTTCGTGCACATATTTCACCAACAGATCAAGGTATAGAATACTTTAAATCAAAATATGGAGAAGAGTAAGTCGGATATACGTAGGATAGGTTTCTTCCCGCCTAACCGTTAGTTAGACTCCCTGCTCTTCCAATCATGGGCTTTATTGCATCCCACGTATATCCTTGCCCATTGTTATAGGTATCTAACGCCCTCTTACTTTGTACAGAGAGGTACGAGGCTCATCGCTTCCCCTATCGGAAAGAGCAGAGTAACAGAGTTATTTTACAATGACAACTGATAGTTTGGTTTTTTTGCACTTTGCAGTAACATCTTTAAGAACCTTAAGTTCTTTCTCGTCAACTGTAAGTGACCAACGAACCTTTACTTGTACCCATTGGCGTACATAATCACAATGATAAGCAGCATTTGTTGGTAGCCACTCTGCAGGGTCTTGGTCAGACTTAGAGCGATTTGAACCAGCACTTACTGCAATAAGAGAAATTGCATCTCCCATATCGTTTGCGTAAACCTCACGCTTTGCTGCGTCCCACGCTTTTGCTCCCGAGTCCCAAGCTTCTGCTAGTGGAACAAAGTGGTCAACATCTAAAGCAGAAAAATTTGTAACTGTTGCGCCATCGTAAGGGCTATACCACTTGCCAGTATCTTTAACAATTTTGCAGCCCTTATCAACTGTTGGCTTTGTTAATGCTTCAGCAATAATTACATCATTACGAGTGTTGCAGCCATTCTTATCTAAGTCAGACCAATGCTTAAACTGTGAGCGTGCGTACCCTTCACGGACATCTGGAGCAACTTTAAGAACTTTAATTGCTGCGTCAACGGATGCAAAAGTCTTTGGCTTCTCAGCAGCGTTTGCTGGCGTAATTGTAAGTCCAGCAATTACTAAAGCTGTAAGTAGTTTCTTCATTTTTCTTCAACCTCTTCGTCAAGTTTTTGTAGCATCTCTTTAAGTTCTAATTTTGCTAGGTTCTCTAGATTTTGTTGAGCCTGCTTGAGTACATTGATGTCAAGCCTCTCCTTTTTCATTTTATTAGTTTACAGGAGATGGGTTTTAGTGATTTTAAGGCTTATCTTCCGTAGTCATCTTCAATACGAACAATGTCATCTTCTCCAAAATAGATACCAAGTTGGACTTCGATAAAGGTAAGGTCATCTTCGCCTACATTATGAATTCTGTGGGGGATGCCCTGTTCAATAATGTAAGCCTCTCCACCAACGCAGGTGGTCTCCGAGCCATCAATGGTGACAGTTCCAGTCCCAGACACAACCACCCAATACTCGCTGCGCTTTTCGTGTGTTTGATAAGAAAGTCTTTTGCCAGGATTAACTGTAATGGTTTTTACTTTGTGATTAGGTGCGTCAACAAGGACGGTATAACTACCCCAGGGTCTAATGTCAGTACTCATACCTTAATTAAAGCAGAAAGCCAGCCCTGCGAATACAGGACTGGCTCTCTTTTTGTTAACTGATTATGACTGGAGTATGTATCGGTTCTTCTCGAGGATAGGTCGGTAGCAACTGCTATTCGAGTTATGGGTAGTTAAGTATCCATAGCGAGCCATACGAAACCTTAGTGAGCCGTGTGTAACACCAAGGCGCTTTGCAAGTCTATATAGGCTCACTCCTTCAACCTTGTATACATGGTGAAGAAGAGCGGTGTACTCCTCTGCTTCTTGTCGATATCTTGGAGAGTGTGAACGGACTTGCTGAGCAAGTGGTTGTAACTCTAGAAGCCGTGCAAGGGTCTCTTCAGACGGCTCTATGTAAACCTTAGGTTGTTTGACTGCCTTAAGCGGTGGAGTTGGAGTTGGAAATGAAAGACTTCCTGCAAGAGCGCCTACAGTGTCTGAACCAACATATGAGCCTTCTACAATCTGTCGAACTCGCTCGCGGGTCATTCCACCTGCTGCGTCAGCAATCGACTGCAAACTCCAATGGTTATCTCGCAGCATACGAATGTAAGTATTGCGCTGTAGCGTATCTGTTCCAATTTTAGCAAAAGCCTCCAAAACATCCTGTGGAAGTTTATGGTTCACTTTTATATATTCTGATTTTGTCATCAGGGTCCTTTCGTAATGTGATGTTGTCATGGCTTAAGAGTAGCGATGCTTTACAAGTAATGCAAACTAGGATACCTTCCTGACTATTTGGTTATTCTTCAGTAACATGTATATAGTTGACTACTACTGGTATTGTTTATATATGAGTAAAGTCGCTCTACGCATACTAATTCGTGCAGTGATTATTTACATATTCTTATGGCTATTAGGAAGACTTGGGTGAGGTATGTGGTCATGGGTACTCGCAGCAATTGGAGTTACTGGGATATTCCTAGTTGGCCGTAAGACTATTTGGGGTTGGCTAATTCTTTGTGTCAATGAGTGTTTGTGGATTGCCTACGCACTTGCTACCGATCAATATGGGTTTATCTTTATGGCAGTTGCTTATGCACTGGTTTATGTAAAGTCATACATCCATTGGCGTAGAGATGGCGCTTAAGGACGAGTATGAGATACGAAAGATATCCTATAAAGAAGCGATGGATATTGTTACTGAGCGCCATTATCTTCGCCGTAAGTGTCCTGTCAGCCATGCTTTCGGTTTGGTTTGTAAATCTGATTTAGAGATTGTTGGAGTTGTAACTTATGGGGTTAGTCCATCATCAACTTTGCTAAAGGGAATTTGTGGACCAGAAGAAGCCAAGAATGTTTATGAACTAAATAGACTTTGGGTAGATGACCGTGTGCCTAAGAACGGTGAAAGTTATTTAGTTGCAAATACTATGAAACTACTTGATAGAGAAATTATTGTTTCATTTGCCGACTCTTCGCAGAAGCATGTAGGAATTATTTATCAGGCTGCTAACTTTATTTATACGGGGCTATCTGCAAAGTTTAAAGACCCTAAAGTGGTTGGTAAAGAGAATATGCATCACGCTACTTACGCTAACGGATTGACTAATGCCCAAGTTGTCGAAAAGTTTGGGGCAGAAAATGTAACTTTTGTAGAGCGCCCTCGTAAGCATCGATACATCTACTTTAACTGCAGTAAGACAAGAAAGAAGCAACTACTAGCAAAACTTAGATATAAAGTTATTCCGTATCCAAAGCAGGACGCTTCGGTTCTGTAAGAGAGTCAGACTCGTCATAGATATCGATAGCAACATTAATTAAAGCTTCTTCGTTTTTAGAAAAATGATGACGACAGAAGAACAACTCTCCTGTTTCTAACTTAACTTCGTAGTAAGCCTGAGCGTTACAGACATCGCAGCGGTCACTAGCAGTAAGAGTTTTTTCTACTGAATCAGTCATTACCATCAACATCTCCTAAGTGTGCGTGAAGCTCTTTACAGGTTGGGCAGATTGGAAACTTCTCTGGGTCACGGGATGGAATCCAAATTTTGCCACACAACGCAACTGTAGGAGTTCCCTCAACCATCGACCTTACTGCCTCGGATTTTTCAACATAGTGAGCGAAGCGGTCATGATCACCGCTGTCAGTTTCGAGGTGTGTGTCAGTGTCTAAAACTACTTCGCTCATAACCTAATTCTAATACTCGATTGGCATCAGTGATTTGAGAACTGTTGACCTAGGGATAGATGCAATGTGAGATGAGATGTCTTTCTTTCCCCAAGAGATTAAGAAGTTATCTTTATGCTCTACAAGACCAGCCGCAAACTCCACACCGCTATGAAAAAAGTTAAATCCTTTAGATATAGCAATAATCTTTCCATAGTTGTCATACTGAACAAAGTAGTGTACATACCTTCTGATATACGAATTAACTGTTCCAAAAGTCTGTGGAACCCATACTGCTTCTGCTTTTCCAAACATCCTATGAACAACTCCTATATATGTACCGTCATATAACTTAACAAGATTGCTGTTACCTCTAAGAGCAGAGATGTTTTCGTTATCTGTCATATGAGTGGTTAGTACATTATTTTTTATAGTTGCGTTTGGTCCGTAGATAAAATCAAAATTAGGATTGGCTTCATAAGGAACTGCCCAGTTTTTCTCTGGACGTTTAGGGTCTATGCCAGGATATTTAACAAAGTCAAAGGCTTTCATCTTTTTTGTATCTAATCTACAAGTAGCCATACGAGCAACGGGTGTATGCCCCTTCTCCATAGTTACGCAGGTGAAGTGCCATGAACCATCACGCCAAAAAAGTTTAGGGTCTTCAAGGCCTCTAGTTATATCTACACCTAAATCAGATACATCTACTTGTTTAAGTTCTTTTATGTTGAACTCTTTATCAAGTTCGGCAAACCAAATGTTTGCACGAATTGTTCCGTTAGTTGTTACTCGATACTCTCCAGTAGGCATAATTACATAATTACTAGAACGAATCATTACAGCATATTTTCCTTTAGAAGATACACCTATGGAAGGATTTGTGGCAGACCAAAGTTGGTCATCTGGATTAACTAATCTACGAATTTGATGAGTCTTTCCACCAAGTTCGGTAATAAGAGGAACATCTATCTCTCTTGGCTGATAGTCGTATTTTTTAGACATAAATCTCCTTAGGATATCTATCTACTACTGGTCCTTCTTTTTTAGCAACAGTAAAAATATTATCTCCAACATTATTAATGTTAAATCCTGCTTTGTTAAGTCTCTCTACAACTTCTGGAACTGGGTCTTCAAAAGTATCTTCTGTCCAAATTGTCCCATTAAATCCTGCTGACTTAAGAACTCGAGAAAGAGTGTGAATGCTGTACTCATAGTTATGGCGGTGGTAATCACCGTTTTTGTTGTACTGCATGTAAAAGTATGGCTCTATTCCGTTAACCATCTTTGTAATGCTGTGAGTGCTGACCGCATTAGGTGTGGAGAGGATGAGGACTCCTCTTGGTTTTAGTACACGGTTAATTTCAGAGAGCATAAACATAGGGTCAATTTCCATGTGCTCGATGACTTCACTACAGACAACATAATCAAAACTCTCGTCATCAGCTGGAAGTGGGGTTTTTTCCAAGTCAACGGAGTAACAGGGGAACTTCTGAGTGTGAAGCCCTAAAGTTATTTCTAGTTCGCTTGTCTCTGGATTGGTGAGATTAAAATCAGTAACGGTTACTTTAATGTTGGGGGCAAGGACTGTTAGGCACATGGGAAGAAGATTGCTAGTCCCAATCTCAAGAAGACTTCCATATGGCGCTTGGTCAACAATAAGTTGAAGAGTTCTTGCAAACCTACGCTTGTGATTGACACTGTGATAGTGGTCGTTCTTATCTATATACAACTCCATACAATCTTGAATATGGGTTGGAACGCCTTTGTAAGTGTCTTTGAACATTACTACAGTATAGGGGGAAATTAACTATAAAGTGTCTTTAGACGCACCCTCGACTGGGATCGAACCAGTGACGCTAGGCTTAGAAGTCCTACGCTCTATCCACTGAGCTACGAGGGTTTGTTATCTGTAAATCTTTTATGAGTTCTTATTCTATGACAGTTTGCACAAACAATTTCACATTTGGCTATTTCTTTTTTAATCGCTTCCCATGAAAAACCATCATGAACCATCCTTGACACATTGTACTTTTTTTCTTTAATGTGGTCAAAGTCTAGAACAATATGATTTTTTACTCCACAGTCGATACACCCATTTAATTCTTTAATTGCTTTTATGCGATTTTTAATTTCTTTTCTAGTTAGCCCTATTTCTTTTTTAAGAGGAGTTGGGCGCCTCATGCAAAGCATCCAGGCACGATGGCCACGGTCAATAGAGATAGGTAACTAATCCATCCTAAGGAAGGCTTCGCATGAGGCACACCTAATTCTACTGTATAAATTTGGTGAGCAGTTTTGACCATGCTCAGGGTCTTGAACTGCGCCGCACGTGGGGAGTTTTAACTCCTTGACGCAACTCAAATCTAATTTTACCCACCAGTTTTATAAAAGCCTCTACCTTTAAAAACAACTGGAGCAGCGTCAAAAACTCTTTTTAACTCTGAAGCGCAGGATTCAAGTTCACATTCAAAAATTGTTTGTTCTTCAGTCATAGGTCTAACTTGGGTATTAGGATGTCCGTTAATACAAACATACTCGTAGGTTGCCATGAAACTAGCCTAACACTTCCTCTAACTCTACAAGGAGCGCAGGTTTAGGTTTTGCGCCAGTAATTCTTTTAACTTCTTTGCCTGCAACAAAAATAATCATTGTAGGAATGGAACGGATGCTGAACTCTGCTACAAGACTTGTATTGTTGTCAGCATTGACTTTTACAATTTTTAGTGAAGCATCTAACTCTTCAGATAGTTCCTCAAGAATTGGAGCAATCATTTTGCAGGGGCCACACCACTCAGCCCAGAAATCAACTAGGACTGGAATGTCAGATAGAAGTACCTCTTCTGCAAAGTCTTTTGCGCTACTTTCTAATATCACTTATCTTCTTCCTTCGTTGAACCTGCTGCGGATGTTCCATTAAGCATGAAGCCTGAGATAACACCTACAAGAAATGAAATTGTTGTTGAGAGAAGACCAAAAAATGCTTTGTCGTTCTCGGACTGAACCTCACCGAGAGGTTGAGTAACAAAAGTTACAGCGTAGATAATTGCCATTGTCGCACCGAAGACGGTCAGAGCAAGCATCAGACCTACATAGAAACGAAGACGAGCATTAAGTTCGTCTGTAGTGAAGCGTTGTCGTCTATTTATTTGTAGACGAGGCATCTTCATATTCGGACTCTTCATCGTAGAGTGGGGTTCCTCTCATTACATCTTTAGTACAGACACCGAAGCCTTCGCAGTTGGGTGGTTGGCAATCTGGTGTTTCCCAGTTTACAGGGTCTTGACATGGATAACGGTAGACCTCTTTAAAGTCATACTTGCCACATCCTGTAAGCATGAAAGCGCACAAAGCAACTGTTAATACTCTTTTAAACATAAACGCGTCCTCCCACACCCTATTTTAGGGTATGAAAGGACGCATGAGGTTTTAGGCTGTTTTTGCTACCTTTAGTTTAGTCTCGCACTTTTTACAGTAGGTGTATGTGTTGCCAGTAAAGGGACAAGAAACATCTTCTGTTTCTGAGTTGTGGCGACAAGTTTTTGTTTTTATAAGTTTAACTATGTTAATCATATTCTCACCACGCTATAGGAAATACCTAGACTAGTTGCAAGTTGGGCTCTGCTTTCTTCATTCATGCCTCCCCAGACTCCATAAACTTCTGGAACACTAAGAGCATGATCTAAGCACTGCTTTTTTACAGGACAGGTATTACAAAGCGCAATTGCATTTTTTTCTTTATTCCTCTTGCTATCGCCTCTTTGGTTTGGTTCAAGGAAGAAACTTTCTGGGTCTGCCCCGTTACATGCTCCTTCGAACTGCCAAGACCATTGGTCTGCAATAGGCTTTAAAGCGGTACTTACTGCTGTCATTGTGTCCTTACTTGTTTGGATTAATTATTTCTCATACTAGTCAGGTAAAAAATCTATGTCAAATAGATTATTGATTCTCTTTAATCAGTTTAACTTCGCAAGCATCTGTCGTACAGTACGCCTCTCCAATTGCGTCAATACCAAGACCTGCATAGACACCAGAGAAGTCAATAGGAAACAACTTCATTACTCCCTCTTGCTCATACTCTTCTTCTGTGATCTGCGTATAAGGCATCTGAGGGTATGTAAAGTTTCCTGAAGGTAAGAATGAGACTGTCTTTAACTGTCCGTCATACATATGCAGAACAGTTCCTACATGCTCGCCTTCCTTCTCAGGGTCGAATGAAACTGTAACGGATACAGAGTTATCCGACCAATAACGTTGAGCCATCGCAGCGAGTGACATCTTTTCAAAGATGGTTACATCTTTTTCTGCTCGCTCTGCGTCAGATTTAATTGGGAAGAAAACAACAGAAGTTGTTTCTGGTGACTCTGAAGCTGGTTCAACTCTGTAGTTAGCCAACTTAAATAATGGAAGCATAGGGTCGTTATTTCCAAAACGAATTGCGCGATTAAAATACTTTCCGCCTGGAGTCCAGTGAACTCCTGGAGATTCACCTGCAAGAATTGAAACGGTTCCTGATGGCTTAACGGTTGTAGTTTTAATTGATTCACGGATACCAAGCCACTCTGAGTAGATGGTGTCGTACTTCTTAATTACTGCGTAACCTTCATCCATCCAAACCTTAAGTGTTGGAAGACCATTGATATCTGCAAAGTTAGCAACACCTGACATTGAAGTTCCAATGCGTCGGTTACGCTGCATGATTGCGTTTGTCTCTTCCCAGTGTGTTGGAAGAAGTGTGACAGTCTTTGCGTAGAGATAAGCAAACTTAAGAGTGCGCTTGTAATCATCTAGTGATTCATGACGATTGAGATAAGTTTCAACAAGAGTACACATTTCGTAAGACTCTAGTGACTGCTCAGCGCAAGGGTTATATCCTGCGATGCGCCAATCCTTATTATTAATTGGGTCTGCAAGTCTTCCGTACTGACGAGAGGTATCCATCCAGATAACTCCTGGCTCACCATTGCGAACAATGCCATCAATGATTGCGTCAAAGTTAGTGCCAACAGATACTGCGACAGAGTTGTTAGACATCCACGCCCATCCTGGATTCTCTGCGTCATATGAGTTGCGCTCTGGGAAACGCTCTGCGTTCTTTAAGTTGAGGAAGTCATCATCATTAATATCGCCAATAAGAATTTCTGCGCTTCGACGAACATTGCCTGAAACAACGCAACGGCCAATAAGATTTCCAATGTCTGCAATATCTGTGCGAGTTAACTTCTCTCCTGCGCGACCTGTAAACATCTTACGAATAACTTCATGAAGAGTTACAAGTGGGTCTGGGCCAGATGCTGTTCCACCAAATGTAGCAATGGGCTCTCCATATGGACGAATGTCTGTGTAATCAAATGTTAAAGACTTCTGTCCTTCTTTAAGGAAAGAGTTAATAAGTGCAACTGTAGATTCCTGCCAACCCTCACGAGTATCAGGAATTAAATAAAATTCTTCACCTTGTGGTTCATAAATTGTAAAATCTTTATCTGCACCAACTTGGTCAAAACCAACACCAACGCCAAGCATTGATGCTTCCATAAGAAATGCAAATGGCTTTCCTGGATTGTTTTTAGTCATCTCTGAAGTAGAAACAAATGCGCAGTTCTGTAAAGCAGCAGAGTTCTTTTGAACATTAACAATCTCTGTTCCCATAACCCATAGTCCGCGTCCTGGCGGTGTCCACTTCAAATGAAAAAGACGGTCAAAGAATTCTTTTGCAGATGCTTGAGCCTTAACATCAGACCAAGGAAGACGCTGGCTTTTTGCGTACTCTTTTTGAAGTGAGTATGTGCCGTTAGTCACGCGCTCGCAAACCTCTGCCCATGTTTCTTTAGTTCCATCTGGCTTCTTGCGTGAGTATGTGCGAAGAAAAGTAATTTCGCCAACAGAGTTACCTGCTGCATCACGATAACCAAATGGTGCTTTCTTATTTCTGTAACCTTCTACAAAATCTTCGGTCAACTTAAATGAAAAATGGACGGTCACAGAGTTCTCCCTCAATGCTAAAAAATGGTTTACGAATACTTTTTTCGTCTATGGTGTTCGACCCTAGACAGAAATTTTACTACTATTTAAAACAGTGAAGGCTGAGTATCGTGGTTATTTTCATACGGGTCAAATCCTAGAACAATAGAATTTGCCAACTCTAAACCACTAATAAAGTGAGTATTAACACCTCTACTGCTTGCAGTTTCAATATTTTCTGTAATTAGTGCTGAAAGTTTATGTCTCATCTCATATTCAATTTCTTCTTTATGAGTTGAGAAATTGCTCCAATTTGTCATTGCATCACTCATTATCAACTAACTCCCTTGCTAGTTTCATTATAAAGTCTTTGTAACTTTCTACTGGTACTCCAATTGCTTTTGCAACCTCAACCTCTAGTCGAGCCCCAGATGATTCTTCCCAACCATCTAGGGTCACGACCAAAGTTGCTTTAAGTACAGCAGTAATATCTTCACGCATATAGGTTTCTTTTGAAAGTGTTTGGTCTCCATCAAAACATTCTGACGGGTCAAAAACTTCTAAACCTTGTGTACGAAAAATACCTGCAGCTTTTCTGAAAGCAGGATAGTTAAAATCAGGATAGCCAGTCATTGGCCCTGATAGATAAATCATCTACTAACTATTTAGCCTTAGTAATTGCAGCCCAAGTTTTTGGACCAACTACGCCATTAGTTTCTTCAAGCTTGTTTGCTTTTTGAAATTGAATGACTGCTTTTTCTGTTCCTGGTCCAAAAACCCCATCTGCTTTTAGTTTAAGAGCAGTCTGTAGTTTCTTGACATCAGCGCCCTTAGAGCCCTTTTTCAACGGTTTAAAAGCCTTAGGAGCTGTCGTTGTTGTAGTTGTGTATGTAACTACACTAGTTGCAGCGTTTGCAGTTGTTGTAGTTGTTGTTGTTTTTTCTGGCTTCTTAGGTGTTGGTGCATCAGATGAGCCAACTTTTGAAAGTAGTGGAAGGTTTTCTTCGCCAGAATAAACAGGACGACCCCAGCCAACTACTGCGTTAACAAGTTTTAACTTATTATCTTTTACATATGCGCGAGTTTTCTCTACGCACATTCCGCCATTGCGTTGGTCTCCCTTTGCAGTGCCAGATGTATTTCCTTCAATAACTTGGATGGTTCCATTTCCATTATTCTTGATACAGATACCAACATGAGAAATTCTATTGACGCCATCATCTGGGAAATCAAAATAAATCCAGTCTCCTGGAGTTGGGTCATCATTGCGAGCATCTGCCCAGCGATCATTCTTCTTAAAAAAATCTGCTGCTGCAACTGTTGATGCAGACTTTGGATACTTCTTTGGGTCTAGCCCTGCTGTAAATGCGCACCAAGAAACAAATGACTGGCACCATGGTTGGAAGTTAACACCAGACCACTTGCCATATTTTGTTTCATTATCTTTTGGACCTTCAATGGTTCCAATTTCTGCTTTAGCAACCTCGATAATCTTGGCTACTGTTCCTTTGTCTGTCATCTTTCGTAACCCTCTCTATAGTTCGGTAATCATATTGTATTGACCATGGGGGGTCTCTACTAGTAGGTCTTCATGGTCACATGCGGGTAGGCACTCACCGCAACTGATTCTAGAAAATACTGCTTCTGGATAATCAAGATTGAGGTAGAGGGCGCCTTCTAATTCTGTAGAGTCTGGGAGTTTGAGGAGGTCAACTTTTTCAAGCCACTGCCTTACATCTCCAATAGTGATGCCTTCGCCATCTGGCGCCTTACAGAAAAGAAAGATGGTGTTGATAGCGGTTATGTAGCTGTTCTCAGTGGACATCTGCATCCTCCCCTGTTGCGACATAGCCTGCTGGGAAACTGGCTGCGTAGAACGCTAGGCAATCTGTGGAGTGAAAGAACTTAACGGTCTTGTTCCAAGACAAGATAAGAACATTCCTAGACTCTTCGACCCTAGCCCTAAGGTGTGTCGGACAACCCTCGTAATCGCAAGTAAGAGTTGTGTTAAATGTCATGGCTGTAATTATAGGTTTAGAGCGGTTGAGTTGGACGACAACACGCCGAGCGTGAGAGGGATTGAGGGAGGGGGAGGAGGGAAAATTGTCGACAATTTTATAGGAAAAAGAGGCTTAAATAGGGTAGGGATTTACTTGAATAGTTGTACAAAAATAGTGTAGTGTTAGGGGCTTTTTTAGGACTCTAGTTGCTGTATACAGCATCGGTCTAGGAAGTCAAATGTAAAAGGTTACGGATAGGTTTTGTTGATTGTTGATGGACTTTTTGGTTACCGTACAACTATTTTTGAATTACTTAATTACTTAATTACTTACTATTTAGTTAGACAGTTTGGATGAAATCCTATTACGCGTAAGGGAAAAATAGTGGTGAATTCAGTAATTAAGTAATAGTGATAGAATAGTGAATACTGAATAGTGATAGAGTAGTTCTTATAAGGATTTAAAAATAGACAGGGAAGGGTGTAGAGTTTATGAATACAGAGATTGAAAGGGAAGAAGAGATGACGGATGGACCAGAGTTAGAAGTTGTTAGAACGGAAGTTTCTTTACCAGAGATCCCAAGTGACTTAGTTATTTCTTTGATTCAAGAAGCAGCAACGGCACTAATGCAGCGATGGTTTCCTAATCGACTTCCTACAGGGGAAGACTTTGAAAGATGGACAGAGATTGCTTTGGCAGATGCTTCGGCTGTGATTGCTCACTTCATGGAGAGAGGGATTATTGTAGAGGCAGAGTTCCATGACCGTTGAGATATGGATGGTTCCTGTTACTGCGATTTTTATTTATCTAATTGCCTTTAGTGGTTCCTTCTCTGCCTTTGCTTTCCTGAGATGGAAAGAACGCAGATTCAAACAACGGATGCTAGAAGAGTTCATGATGACACTTCAAGACAAAATTCAGACTGAAGAGGATTTTAATTCTATTATAAATAAGTTAAGAAAGGACTTTGGAGATGAGTGACTTCAACGAAGAGTCTATAAAGAACTTAGCCAAGACTGGAATTTCTTTAGAAGAGATTCAGAAGGTTTCTGAGATTCTCAAAACTACAAGAACTAAAGATAATCGAGTTTGCGTTTGTGGTCATACTATGTCAAAACACAATAGGGCTGAGAATGGGATTATCACTTGTCGTCCTTCTGCTCTTTCCTGTAACTGTAAGAGAATGCATCCTGTCCTAAAGTCAGACAATATTCGTCCATTTATGAGGAAGACTTCAGGACATAGAATGGAGCATGCTTTGATGTTAGGCATTGCCAAGTGTATTGAGATTGGGGCAACCTTTGAATGGTTAGAAGACCCACTAGTTTGTGAAAGATGTAAGAACGAAACAAATGTGTTCCCAGTCTGCCTAACAAGTCAAGGCTTTAAAGCACCTGACTCAATGGGCTATGATTACCTATTATGTAATGATTGCTTTGGAGAAGTCTAATGAATAAAGATGCTCGCTATACAATAGTCGCACACCTTGAAGCCCTAATGAAAGACGGCTCTATTAAACCTGAAGTAGTCCCTTCTTTAATAAGGTTTATAGATAATGCGACCAGTGAGAAAAATGAAGACCTTATTAAAACCTTAGTCCAAAAGATTCAAGACTGGGAAGATACAATGGGTGAAGACGATAAGTCTCTTTACACCCTAGGGATTCGACAAGCCGTTGATGTTCTTCGTGGCGATTCACCGACCCATGCCAAAGAATATAAACCCCTAGATGAAGAAGACTTCCGACCTAAAGAAGAAACAAAAGACTTCTAACTACCATAGTTTTATAGCATTGCAAAAGCAGTTTCATTGTTACTTTTTCTAAAATTTTATTGTATCTCTAATTAGAGATTAAACCCTTATTCCACGCTGGTTTCATTGTTACTGGCCACTTTGTTGTTTATAAAAGGTGCGCGTAATTCAGACCGTATTCAGAAATTCGTCGCCATCATATAGCCCTATATTTGGTATCAGTAGACATCCCTTCAAAGTCTACCAAGGAGACCAATGAATAAAGCAATGATTGAGTCCTACCTACGAAACCTCCTAGGTCAAGTGGTCGGATCAGCGGTTGTCGTTTCGCAGGCAACGGGTGTTAGCCTCGCAGAATTCGGCCAGAGCGAATACCTTCTAGTAGCCAACGCACTCTGGGCATCTCTTGTTCCAGTAGTAATCCGCTACGCAAAGAAGTCAGACCCAGCCTTCGGCCTAGTTGCTGAGGTTGCTGTAGCACATGTAACAAAAGAAGTCAATACTGCTGTAAAGAAGTCCGTGAAAAAGAAAGCGGCTCCAGCTAAGAAGACCGCCAAGTAACAACAACTTTGGTAAGTCCCCGTCCCAGGTAAAAAATATCCAAAATATATCTCTGGGGCGGGGCTTACCATTCGAAGGGTAGCAAAAAGTAAAAATGTCTGAAACGATTCCATACGGTGGCAAGGAAGAGGAAGACCCAAGTCTTTCCCTCCCTGACATCTCCATCCCCTATGACTTGCGGCCAGACCTTTCCGACCTCGGAATGATTGAGCATGAGCGCGGCGTCTGTGAAGACACCTACGAAAACCGCGCCGCTCTTAGAAGAGCACATTTAAATTGGGACCCCGTCTATGACCAGATGGGTGCGCCAACGGGCTTGATAGTGGCACGGTCAGAAGAAGCAATGAAAGAACGGCGAGTGATGTCGCTGGCGGAAAAGCGCCCGCTCCTTCTGGACCCAACTAGCAACAACTCAGATTACTTAACGGGCCTCGACCTGATGCTTGAAGATTCAGCGGTACGGGTAACCCCACCTTGGGTTATCGGCGCGACTAAGGCTTGGCTTGAGGAACAGCGTAACGGCGGCCCGAAGAGTCCACGGCGTGCCCCCGCTAGCCTACCACACCGTTGTCGAATTGTCAAGACGGACGGTATTCGCTGCATGCTCTGGACATCGGGACGGGTGAAGGATGACGGCCTGTGCCGCGTCCATCTACGAACAACTAGACGGCCTGGAGCTGACATTGAGCGAGCGCGAGCAAAGCTGGTTCAGTCCGCCCCATACGCGGTTGATGTTTTGGAAGACATTATGGAAAACGGCCAGAGTGAACCAGCACGCCTCAAAGCCGCTACCGAAATCCTTGACCGTGCTGGAGTTCGAGGCGGCGTGGAGATGGACATCGGTGTTGATGTGCAGGTTCGTTCAGCCGCTGACATTGTCAACGAAAGATTACAACGG
>Ga0164293_10001218_pt1 | contig 21519 bp, 11 predicted proteins | sample GEODES118metaG_FD_111487 | JGI IMG/M metagenome (GOLD analysis project Ga0164293, IMG submission 111487) | Eutrophic lake water microbial communities from Lake Mendota, Wisconsin, USA - GEODES118 metaG | ecosystem: Environmental > Aquatic > Freshwater > Lake | place: USA: Lake Mendota...
CGTGAAACGCTACGCAAGTGGCTTGGGCAATTTGACTGGAAGAATAGCATGGTCATTGCCCACAACATGCTGTTTGACGGCGCGATTCTGAAGTGGCACTTTGGTATCACACCGATGGGGTATCTCGATACTCTGTCCATGGCGAGAGCCATTCATGGTGTTGAAGTCGGTGGTTCACTGGCCAAACTAGCGTTGCGCTACCAAATAGGAGAGAAAGGTACAGAAGTTAATGACGCCGTCAATAAACGCCGTACCGACTTCACTCCCGAGGACTTGGCGCAATATGGTCGGTACTGTGAGAATGATGTCAAGCTGACCTACGAGTTGTTTGTACGCATGGCGCAGGGTTTCCCGATGGAGGAGTTAAAGCTCATCGACATGACCTTGCGTATGTATATCCATCCGATGCTGTGTATCAATCAGGATACATTGAAGGAACGTCTCGACGGGTTACAGAAAGAGAAATCAGAATTACTTTCTTCACTGATGGTAAAGCTCGAGTGCGAGACCGAGGAAGACGTTCGCAAGAATTTATCTAGCAACAGCAAGTTTGCAAAGATACTGCAAGACCTAGGCATTGAAGTGCCGATGAAGGTCAGCCCAACTACTGGCAAGCAGATGCCGGCACTCGCTAAGAAAGATGAAGGGTTCATTGCCCTGTCTGAGAGTGAAGATACTTTTATACAACACTTGTGCGCGGTGCGCCTTGGAACGAAGTCAACGCTTGAAGAGAAACGCATCGAGCGTTTCATGAAGATTGGCGAACGCAATAAGGGAATGATTCCCATCCCCCTGAAATACTATGGGGCACACACCGGTAGATGGTCGGGTACTGACAAGATTAACTTTCAGAATTTGCCGAGCCGTGATCCAAAGAAAAAGGCTTTGAAGAAAGCCATTGTGCCGCCCGAGGGCTATGTCGTAATTAACTGTGACTCATCGCAGATTGAAGCGCGGGTGCTACCTTGGCTTGCGGGTCAAGATGACATCGTTAAACTGTTTGCTGATGGAGAAGATGTTTACTCCGTCTTTGCGTCTGCTGTGTACGAGCGACCCATCACCAAGAAGAATCCTGTGGAACGGTTTGTGGGTAAGACCTGTATTCTGGGCCTTGGCTATGGCACTGGGGCTTTAAAGTTACAACACACACTAGCTACCACGCCTCCCGGTGTAAAGCTAACCGAGGACGAGTGCAAAGGACTCGTGACCAAGTACCGTCAACTCAACGACAAGATCATTGATCTGTGGGCTGAGGGTGATCAGATGCTTGATGAGATGATGAACTCAAAGATCACCGAGCCACGAACATTCGGTAAACACAACTGCGTGTTCTACGACAACGAAGGGCTGATACTGCCTAACGGTTTTCGTATCCGATACCCCAACTTGCGCCGCGAGTACGAGGACGGCAAGTCCAAAGTAATGTACGATTCACGCAAGGGTAAGGTTTCTATTTGGGGCGGTGCGGTGGTTGAGAACGTGGTTCAAGCTCTAGCAAGGATCGTCGTGGGCACTCAGATGGCTGAGATCAACGAGAAGTATCGCGTTGCGCTAACCGTGCATGACGCCGCTGTTAATGTTGTTCCAGCGGATGAGGCTGACGAGGCCGTGGCCTTCATAACTGGCATCATGTCTAAAGCCCCCGAGTGGGCAACCGGACTTCCTGTCGCGTGTGAGGCCGGCGTTGGTGAAACCTACGGAGACTGCTAATGCTTAATAAACACGAACTTTGGGCGCGGGCAAACGGTATCAACATCCAATCACTCCGACTTCCCATACAACAAACTCCCGCACAATACCAAGCTGAACAGAAGCGCAAGCAACAACTGTTTGCGGCTGACTACGCTACCGAGAAGGCGGCTTCCAAGTTAGTGAGCGAACTGCTCGACGAGAAGGGGTGGAGCTATGAGAAAGAAGTTAAAACAACAAGCGGTAAGGCAATCGACTTTGTTGTGACTGCGTACCACGAGGACCGTGAGATCAAGTTTGGCATAGAAGTTAAACGGCAGATGTCACCCCATTACCCCAACGGTCTCGCCGCAACAACCCTTGCAGATCATTTGGAGCAAGCGGCGGCTTATGCGCGTGATCTCAACATGCCTGTATTCATAGGGCCAGTCCAAACAAGCAAGTCGCCAAGTAGCATGTACACGGGCGGCAAGACTGTTGACTCAGTATGCGCTTTAAATATCTTTGGTGGTCGTATGAATGTAGGCACGTTTGTTGTTGGCAACACTTGGCATGGCGACAAGTTCTTCATGATCTTGCGTGGCGCATCCTTTTACGAGAACGGGTTCAACCCTAAGCGCTTAAATATGGTAACTTCTACTGGTTCTAAAAAGGAGCGCACAGATATATGAAAGCCAGTGAAATTAAGTGGTCGTACTCCGGCCTCAAGGACTTTGCAAATTGTCCGAAGCAGTACCATGAAGTTAAGGTCTTAAAAAATTTTAAGAAAGAAGCTACAAAGCAAATGTTATACGGCACAGAGGTTCACTCTGCGCTGGAGAACTACGTCAAAGACGGTACACCCCTAGCCAAAAACTATGAGCGGTTCAAATCCCAACTCGATCCCCTACGGGAGATGGAAGGGGTTAAGTATCCTGAACATGAAATGGCTCTGACTTACGATAAGAAGCCTTGCGCGTTCGATGCACCTGACTACTGGGTGCGGGGCATCGCTGACTTGCTGGTCGTGCGGGATGATGTTGGTTTTATTGTTGATTACAAGACCGGCAGTAACCGCTACCCTGACCCCAAGCAGTTGCAGTTAATGGCTCTTATGGCATTTGCGCACTTCCCGCAGCTGCAACAGATTAACGCTGGCCTGTTATTTGTTGCACACAATCACTTTGTAACTTCCGAGTATTCGAGAGACAATATGGACTCGCTGTGGGAGGATTTTTACTGGAATCTTGAGCGCTTGCGCTTGTCCCATGAGAATAATTCTTGGCAGGCTAACCCTACGCCCTTGTGCGGATGGTGTCCAGTAAAGACTTGTCAATTCCACAAGGGGTAATCATGCCTTATGTAAATAAACCTAGACCGTACAAAAAAGAGTACGAACAACAGAAGGCTCGAGGTGAGCACGAACGCCGTATGGAACGCCAGCGTGGACGCCGTTCAATCGACAAAACCGGCACTGATGCCAATGGAAATGGCAAGGCAGACCGCCGAGAGGGTAAGGATGTAGCGCACGTTCGCGCCCTAGATAAAGGCGGCTCAAATAAGGATGGCCTACGCATCCAAAGCGTTGCTAAAAATCGCTCGTTCCGGCGCGATTCAAAGGGTAATTTGGTCTCAGAGACCAGCAAAAAAGAACGCTCTAGGTGAAAATACCTACGATTCCAACAAAAAAATTACTTGACTTATAGAGTTTTGGCCTCATAATTAAGTCAATCAAGGTTCAGTCGTTAGGCGTGAGTGGGCTGATGGGGGTTTTGTTGCAGTTGCTCGCTTGTTTTACCCTCATAAACCGCGTCAGTTAGTCGGTGGGAACTCTCCTATGGGACATACTTTCGCCCGCGACAGGACTAACCGGATGGGGGGCCGTGCCCCCCGTTCGTAACACCAATTTAGTTTGAAAGGCAGTATGAATATAGTTGACGACACCGCACTGCGGTTCCATTGCTCTCATGATGTGGCTAAGCAAATTACCACGTACATCGACAAGAGTGAATTGATTGGAGCCGAAGGTGGACACTCAGAGGTGCTGATGTACTGGGGCATCAACGAGGTGCAAAAGCTCGTTCGCTTACTGCCTGACTCTAATAAGATTCCATCTCCTATTGAGCGTGACTATCAATGGCCCGGAATGTTTACGCCATTCGATCACCAACGCGATACCGCACGGTTCTTGACACTACATCGCCGCGCTTTCTGTTTTAACGAAGCTGGTACAGGCAAGACTTCTGCCGCAATTTGGGCGGCTGATTATCTAATGAATCACGGGCTGGTGAAACGTGTGTTGGTTGTCTGCCCCTTGTCCATCATGCAGAGCGCATGGCAAGCTGATTTGTTTAAAACTGTGATGCACCGCACATGTGGCGTAGCGCACGGATCAAAGCGCAAGAAAGTTATCAACGGTGGTTACGAGTTTGTAATCATCAATTACGATGGTGTTAACGCAGAGCGCGAAACAATCATGGATGGTGGTTTTGATCTCATCATTGTTGACGAAGCTAATGCCTACAAGAACCCAAGCACCGTCCGTTGGAAAAATCTTGCCAAGATAATTCGTCCCGACACGTATTTGTGGATGATGACCGGCACTCCCGCTTCTCAGTCACCCGAGGATGCGTTTGGTCTAGCCAAGTTGGTCAACCCCAATAACATTCCTAAGTACAAGACTGCATGGAAAGATGCGGTCATGCAACAGATTACTCGCTTTAAGTGGATACCCAAGCCCCACGCCAAGGGTCTTGTATTCAACGCCTTACAACCCGCGATCCGGTACGAGAAAGCCCAGTGCCTTGATCTGCCTGACCTGATGTATCAGACACGCGAAGTGCCACTCAGTGCTCAAGCCACTAGCTACTACAAAGAGTTGCGCAAAGAAATGCAGATCGAAGCGGCTGGCGAAACAATCAGCACAGTCAATGCGGCGGCGGCTCTTACAAAGCTCTTGCAGTTATCAGGCGGCGCTGTCTATACCGATGACCACAACGTGATTGAGTTTGACGTTTCACCGCGCTTGAACGTGCTTGGCGAAGTGATTGATGAAGCATCGCACAAAGTAATTGTGTTCATTCCATACAAGCACACGATCAAAGTGGTTCAGGACTACCTGACAAAGAACAACATAACGACTGAGATTATTTCAGGTGATGTGACTGCGTCTAACCGCGCCGCCATATTCAACAAGTTCCAAACAACCGACACACCACGAGTATTGTTGATTCAACCACAAGCGGCATCGCATGGCGTTACGCTGACTGCGGCAGACACGATTGTGTTTTGGTCGCCTGTGATGTCCGTAGAAACTTATCTGCAATGCGTTGCGCGTATCGACCGTGTTGGACAGAAAAACAAAATGACTGTGATTCACCTTCAAGGGTCTGAGGTGGAGAAGCGCATGTACACAATGCTTCAGGGCAAAGTGGATATGCACACTCAGTTGGTAGACCTGTACAAAGAGGAAATAGGAGAGACTGTATGACCGTAAACGATACAGAAGAGTTGGTGTCTGACTACCTTGAGATTCGCAGGATGCGCGAATCATTAAAGGCCAACTATGAGTCTCAAGACGAAGAACTGAAAGACGCTATGGATACGATTAAAGAAGCGCTTTTGGCTATTTGCAACGAGAACAACCAAAACGGTTTCAAGACAGACAGCGGTACTGTCACGAGACAAGTTAAGGAAAGATATTTTTGCACTGACTGGGACAACTTCAGGAAGTTCGTCGAGAACGAAGGCTCGATTGATTTGCTTGAACGCCGTATCCATCAACGCAACTTCAAAGAATTTATGTCCGAGCGAGTAGGAGATGGATTGCCGCCCGGAGTAAATGCCTTGCGTGAGTATGACATTGTTGTACGCAAGGCTTCTTCAACCAGTGAAACTTTAGTTTAATTTAATTAGGAAACATCATGAGTAACGAACTCGCAAACATTTTTCAAAACGCCGGTGGTTTAATGGAATTGGGCCTCGATGAGGACACACTTGCCGTAGCCGGTAATGCCACAAAAGGCAACAAGCGCATTTCTATCGAGGGTCGCGTATTCCGCAAGATCGTTGGTGGTAAAGAGCAGAGCGTCAATACAGACAACTCTATGAACGTCATCATCGTCAAGATGGCCCATGACGCATCGCGTACCTTCTATAACTCTACCTACAAGAAGGGTGTGAAGTTGGCCCCCGCTTGCTGGTCAAATGACTCGAAGACCCCTGACCCCGAGGTTAAATCTCCTTGTGCGCCGACTTGCGCTGAGTGCCCCAACTCAGTCAAGGGTTCAGGTCAAGGCGGTCAAGGTACTGCTTGCCGACTCTCATGGAGAGCCGCTGTCGTATTGCCTAACGATCCCGAGGGAGATGTGTATCAGTTGGTGTTGCCAGCTACTTCAGCGTTCGGCAAAGAAGAAGGCGGCAAGTGGCCCTTCCGTCCGTACATTCAGATGCTTGCTAACAACAATGTGTCTGCTGGTCGTGTCGTAACTAAGATGCAGTTTGACATTAACTTCCCAGTGCCACGCTTGTTGTTTTCTCCAGCGTCTGCTGTACCTAATGAAATACGCGATGTAATCGTTCAGCAAGGCAAGACTCCAGCCGCAGAGAACGCAGTCAAGTTGTCTGTGTTTAAAACTGATGGTGTTGATGAAGTTGAAGCCCCTGCTCAACCAGCCGCTTTTGCTGAGCCTGTTCCTGAGCCAGTGAAACGCGCGTCTGCTCCTAAAGCATCTACTGAAGCTCCAGAAGATGTTAGCGACATCGTTAAAAAGTGGTCTAAGAAATAATGGCCCGCACATACAGCCCCGAACTACTAAGCATTGTTGATACAACTGAAGGGGACAATGTAGGCATCACGCTGGCGAAGGCGTGTATTGAAGCCAACTTGCCTGCCGCATACGCATCAGCAATTCTCGGTGTATCACGTATGGGTATCCATGCGTGGTTTCGGGGCGGGTATGTACGTAGTGGTCGTCGTGAAAAAATCAGGTTGTTTCTGCAACTTCTAAAGGAGGATACCGAAGCGGGACTCTTGCCAGCCAAGAATCTCAAAGAAGCCCGTACATACACTGAGAACATCCTCGGTCGCGCAGTTACGGAAGTTTCTAAAAAGTCGGGTTAACAGCCCATATTGTTTACAGGCGAGGCCGGTCCTCGCCTTTATTGTCTCTGCGATTATGAACGAACAATTTTTTGATAAGGTATTGCCAACGCAGGGCAACATTTGTGTAGTCGGAATCAAGGGTGACTCAGTGCGCCCCAAATTCTCTGAGTACCTTAGTGAAGCGATTGACTTCATGAAGGACTTTGATGCTGGTGACTTCAACACATTTTTTGCGCTTGGGACATTTGAGGGGTATCAACGTAGGGCTAGTGCGTGTATTTTTATGCGCTCGTTCTTTGTTGACCTAGACTGCGGCCCTGATAAGCCGTATGCGGCGTGGGAAGACGGACTGATAGCATTGCACAAGTTTCTGTCCGATACTGAACTGCCGCAACCAATCATCGTAAACTCCGGTAACGGCATCCATGCTTACTGGCCTTTTACTGCTGATGTACCTACGGACATTTGGAAACCGTACGCTGAAAAGTTTAAACAGTATTGTTTAGACAACGGCCTCATGATTGATGAGGTAGTTACGGCAGATGCCGCAAGGATTCTTAGAGTCCCCGGCAGTCGCAATCTAAAACGCGCTCCGTTACCGGTTGAAGTCATACAGGACGGTGAGCCTACAGACTTTCAAGACTGGGAAAACCTGCTTGGTAAAGTTGAAAAAGCATTTGACTTGAGCCAAGTTGAAAAGGGTCTTGATGATGAGACTCAAGCGCTGTTCGACAAGATGAACGGCAATTATGAATACGTCTTCCAAAAGCTCGCGGAGGATAGCTTAGAAGGAGTAGGCTGTGGACAAATTAAATACATTCTCGAAAACGCGGCTAGTTGTCCAGAGCCGTTGTGGTACGCTGGACTATCTGTCGCCTCAAGGTGTGTTGATGGCGACACTGCCATACATCTCATGTCAGAAGACCACCCCGACTATTCGCGGGACGAAACTGAACGAAAAGCAGAGCAGTCAAGAAGTGAAGCGGCTTGGGCACACAGTTGCGACGCCTTTGAACGTGAGAACAGGGCTGGATGCGTTGGATGCCCACACAAAGGAAAACTCGGAAAGTCAGGGCCTATTGCACTTGCCCGATCTATCAAACTCGCAGTTGAATACACCGAGTCCTCTGACGGAACTCCTGACGATGAAGGAGGCGAAGCCGAGGATGAAGCGGAGCCAACTGGGGCCAAAAAGGATCCCAAAAACCTCTTAGTCTTTCCTGAGTTTCTTAAGCCATTCTTTCGCCCAATCAACGGCGGTGTGTACTTTCAACCAGCGCCACGAATAAACAAGGATGGCAAGAAAGTCCAAGACCCACCCGAGATGCTGACACCGAATGATGTGTACCCTATTCAGCGACTGTTCAGCCCCCACGATGGCGAGTGCTTAGTCATTCGCTTGCACTTACCACGAGATGCGTCTCGTGAATTTATGTTACCGCTGAAAGACATCGGCGCATTAGACAAACTCAAGGCAACCCTGCTATCTAACGGCGTTGCATTTGAACCCGCGCTCGCTCCCAAGTTTGCGAGCTATCTAATGAAGTGGACAAGTTATTTAATCAATACACAAAAGGCAGACATCATGCGAATCCAACAAGGCTGGACAGAAGATCACGAATCATTTGTTATCGGTACAAGCGAAGTATTTAAAGACGAGATCAGACACTGCCCTCCGTCTCCCATGTCTAAGAACATTGTGCGCTATGTCAAGAAAAGCGGTACGTTTGAAGGCTGGCTTACGGCGGCGCGTATGCTCAACGACCCGGGCTATGAGTTTCATGCGTTCACGCTACTGTGCGGATTCGCTACACCCTTGATGGAGTTCTCCAACGTCAACGGCATTGTGCTTTCCCTGCACGGTGAGTCTGGCGTAGGTAAGACAGGCGCTTTGTATTCTGCAATGAGTATCTGGGGATCACCCGAAAGCTTGACTGTTAACGATGCAACACCCAATGCGCTAACACAGCGCATGATTACCTCTAAGAATATTACGTTTGGTCTTGATGAGCAGACTAACTTGGACGGCAAAGTAGCATCTGATGTGGTCTATAAAACTTCCGCTGGTCGCCCAAAGATTAGACTTCAGGCGTCATCCAACCAAGAACGTGAATCAGAGTTCATCACCCGATTGATTGCGATCATCACAACAAACAACTCACTGATTGACATTATTTCAACCTACAAGGCAAACACCAGCGCCGAAGAAATGCGTGTACTTGAGCCATACATGACTAGGCCAAATGTTCAGGGGTATGAGCTAACACTTGAGCGCGGCAAAGATATGTTTGATGCCTATCACTACCACTACGGCCATGCCGGTATACCCTATGTACAAGAACTACTGAAAGTTGGCAAGAAAGAGTTGACTCGTAGGATCCACATTGAGTACATGAATGTAGCGGACAAGTATTCAAAGAGTGGTGAGTATCGCTACATCGCCAGCTTGATTGCCCACGTCTACACTGCTGAGCGCATCCTGCGTGAACTGGGTTGGTTTGAGTTTGACATGGTTCGTATCATGAACGTAGTTGGCGGAGCGTTCAACGACATCATCAATGGTAAGCGCAAAGCTGACTCTAATACCCGCGAAGATGTTTTGGGTGACTTCATCAACAAGAACATTCAGAACATGCTGGTCGTGAACAACGGCAAAGTTTCCACAGCGCCTCGTGGCCCTCTGTATATCAGGGCTGAAGTTGAAGAAAGCACAATCTTTGTATCTACTTCTGCGCTCAAGGCGTATCTACATGAGATCAAACTGGGTATCAAGGAGTTTGAGACTAAGCTAACAGATGCCGGCGTACTGAAAGGCAAGTTGCGCAAACAGATGGCGGCTGGATGGTCTGATGCAGTTGGTAGTACAAACGTACAAGCCTATGCTTTTGAAACTGATCTGACTCATTTAATTAAAGATGAGCAAGAAACTACTGAGTGAAGCGGCCCCACTCGACGAACCCGAGTGGCTTTTCCCCTACGAGTACATGCTTGTGGGGGAGAGTTTCTTTATCCCAACTATGCGCCCCGCATATATGGGCTACATCATAGACACAACGTCTAAAAAAGTTGGAATAAAGATGAAGACTTTCACTTGCACCGAGAACGGCGTCCTCGGTGTTCGTGCTTGGCGTATGGGTTAGGGTTCAACACCCATCATTTCAAAGTCTTCTATGATCCCACGCTTGATTAAGTTCTGGAACTTGACAACATTCTTAACAGCTTCCGTACGTTCCTTTGGAGTCAGGCCCGGCATACGGCGGTAAATGTTCGCCTCTTCCCGCAACTTTTTCAAGTCTTGGTTGATTACTTTGTTGTAGTGCTCAACTATGTACTCGTCCATTGGATTCTTCTCAACGTATCGGGCATACGCTTCTGGGTTTGAATCCTTAAACATATTGAGCTTTTGTTGCTTAGCCAAGATTTGTTTCTCAACCTCTGAGAACTGCCGCGCATCAAAGTTTGACGGTGCGCCAAAGAAGATATCAAAGAACACGGTATCAGTCTTAGGATTAAATGCCTTCTCACCAGCCGCAAGCAAGCCGTAGTTGTATCCAGTCTGCGCCAAACGCATCAGTCCATCGCCATAGTTATTGGCGAAGAAGTACATCGTGTTAGGACTCCAGTCCACTTTACCGTCCGTGATTTCAGCCAGAGTACGTGCGGCAGACTTGTACAACTCAGGGATGTTGTCGCCACCTGTATAGGCATCGCCGTAGCGTGACTGACGGTTGTTATAAATCTCACGACCCAAACCGTCAATGTTCATCACCCACTCAAGGAACGGACGCGCAACGGAAGGTGTAGCAGAGTCCATCGCCCATGCTGGGAAGTTGTCTATTGGACTAATGCGCGAAACCGGCAGCGGCAAGAACGAATCCAAACCTGTCACAACAATGTTGCTAAGCGCAGTCTTAACAGATGAGTTGCCTGTAGCCAACGCCGCGATTTGTCCACCAGCAGATGCAAATGCACCAAGTCCAAAGCCCCAAGGAATCTGAATGGGTGTATCCATGCCGGGAATATGGAAGCGAGCATAACGTGACCAGCGGTTTGCGTCATCAGTAGCAGTGCGGTTGCGGCCTAAATCATCATCGTCAGACAATGCCATAGACATCAAATAAATTGCACTACCCATACCGAGCAAGCCCAAGGTCATTGCGGTAGCGGCCTTCTTCTGGTCGTTGTACTTCTTCAAGAATTCAGCGCTAGCTACTTTATCTTTTTGAATGTACTCAGGCAGTTCTTTCAACGCATCTTTTGGGTCGCGTAGCATGGGGGCCAAAGACTCAATAGCCCTAACAGCACCAGTAGCGGCTGGACGGAAGAACATGAACGCCGCACCAGCGGCACGGCCCCACTCACCAACTTGTTCAAAGTTAGCAAGACCTTTAGCGTAACCAGCGGCTTTGACTTGCGCATCAGCTTCGCTTAAACCTTCCGCTCTTGCCTGAGACTTGGCAATACGATACGCCGCAGTGCGGCTTGCCAATTCAAACATGTCGGTGTAGATGTCAACAAACTTGTCGATCTGATCTTTGGTCTTCAGAATGCCGGTACGGTCCAGCGACTTCTGTAACTCTTTAAACTGACCCTTGGAAGAGAGACCAGCAAGGTACGACACTTTGCCGCCCTGCTCAATGTACTCAAGCATGTCGCGTACATAGTCACTCTTCTTCGCCATCGCTTTAATTTGATCAAACTTACCAGCTTCATACAGTGCGGCAACTTTAGCGGCGCGGAATAGACCACCATTTGCCACATTTGTAGCAATAGCGCCGATGTATTGCGCGGAAGCTTTTGGACCCATCTCAACACCAATTGAGTATGCGTTGGTCAGAGCATCGCGGAAGAAGTTAACTGGCGCGAACGCTATGTTGTAACGAGTGTGCATCTGACCAACAGTGCTAGTAACATGGTTCAGCATGTCAATGATTGGCTGAGACTGCTCGTAAGTACGGCGGATAGCGTTGCGTTGCGCCTTGTCATAAATCTCGATTACATCAATACTGCCATCTTTGTTGTAATGGAAGATGACGTTTTCTTTTTTCTCTTCGCCGATGTTTAAGTCTTTGTAGCGATCTGCAAATGGAATTGTTTTAGCGATCCTACCTTTAAGTAGTTGATTACCGTCTTTGTCTTTGGCTACGGCGTTCTTGATAGCAAGTGTTACGTCTCTACGGCCAGCACGCATAGCGGCACGCGTTGCATCAGTCAACGATTGGACGATGGAGTTGTCGGAGTCAGTCTCACGACCTTCAAAAGAGTTTTGACCCTCTTGCATTTCACGACCTAGGCGATTGCTATTGAAGTCAAGCATCGCATCAGCTTCATTGGTGTACTTTTCTTTACCAGCAAAAGGTACGTAGTTCTTCCAGCCGTAAAAGTCCACAATACTTTGCACGGGCGCTGACCAGTAGTTAGCTTCTTTGTTTAGCTCTTTTGTGGCATCTTGCAGTTTGCGCATGGCGGCAATGACTTTGTCCACTTCCTTTTTATTAGGATCGTTCTCATAAGAATCAATAAAATTCTGAATGGACTTAGGTGTGTAGCCACCGATGACGTTGTACTCTTCGTTGTTGCGGTCAACAGATTTGTATCCGTTTGGACTTGAGCCGGTAGGATCAACATACTTAAGCTTTCCGTTGGCGTCTTTTGTCAGAACAATTTTATTCAATGCATCACGCGCTGTTTTTATTTGGTCTTTAGTCAATGTGCCAGACAACACTTCATCCATGATGCGCTCACGGAACCCGGCGGGACTTAAGATTTCATTACCAATCTTCAGAATCTTGTCATTGCTGAGCGGTACATTCAACATGTACTTCACATCACGGCGTTCACCCTCGTGCAGACCCATCAGGTATACATGTAAACGCTCGGTCGCTTCTTTAGTAGTCAAACCTGAAGCTTTAGCATACGCGCCAATTGCACTCTGCATATCACTTGCTGGAGTATTAACTCTGGTCAAGTACAAGTCTTTAGCGCGTGAAGCGGCTAAGGCAATCTGTGTGTAGATGTTGTTCAGTTTATCGCCACTGAAAATAATCTTACCAGCACGGGTCAAACCATCTTCCCAGCTCTTGATCGCATAACGAGCGTTCTGGAATTTAGTCACCAAGTTCATACCGCCTTGGCGTGTTGTGAACAACTTGCGCAACGCATTAATACCGCTTGTCTCAGGTAGTTCGTTACGTTTGATCGCTTCTTCAGTTGTTACATCAACCTTAGCAGGGGCTGGCTGTGTAGTTGGAGCGGCTTTAGGAGCTGGTAGCGGTGCGCGTTCAATGCCGCCTTCTGGCACTTCAATAATGCTTTCAAATGCAGTGAAAGCTTCAGACAACAAATTAGGTTTGTTAAACGCTCCAGAACGTGTGAAGAGATTCTTAAGATTAAGAAGTTCAACAACAGACTCAATAAACCTAGAGAGGACACTGCGGTCTGGAGTAAGTGTGTACTCAAGTCCTGTGGCTGGATACTTTTTCAGCGCAGCTTGAAACTCTGGGTTAGAGATTACTTCGCTGACAAACTCAAAAATATTTTTGTATGCGTTGGGGAACGACTCAGCAAGATCACGTGCAGTAAGCGCCATGATGTCGTCAAGCTGGTTAGCCGCATCAATTTGTTCAGGAGTCAGTCCTTTAGTGTCGTTGTTTGCTACTCGATCAAGAATCTTTATTGTTGCGGCATGTACAAGCTCATGCAGTAGCGTAGTAGCTGTTGCGCCTTCTGGCGTTACCAAGATGGTGTCAGACTCTGGATCGTACTGCGCAATGTCACCGTCAGGCAGTGAGTCAACGTATTTGATCTTTGTCTTAAGCCCTAAACTTTTAATACGTGAAGCAACAAGTCGCTGAAGCTTTATAGCAATTGTTTTATTAGGATTAGGGATTGAAGTAGACAGCCAATTTAGCACTGCTCCAAGATCACCTTCTTTGATCTTATCAATCAAAGCATTTGGGACTTTTTTCTCGCCTGTAGGCTTAGCTTTCTTACCTTCGCGCTCTTCTTTAATCTCACGTTGCGCACGCTCTTGAGACTCAGCTTCAGACTTCTTAAGTTGTGCTTCGCGCACATCAAGGTATGTCTTGCCGGGAGCTGGAATGTAACCTTCTTCTACAAGCTTATCGGCAACCGCTTTAAAAGCCACATCGTGATCTTCAGCAGTAGCGCCCTTCTTGCCCTCTTTGCCTTTCTCGCGCTGTTTGTCAGACAAAGTTTTGTTATACAACGCACGTTGCTCATCATTGAGCTGCTCCCATGTGGGGTACTCTAATCTGTCACGAGATTTATATGCTTGGCGGTTGCGCTCATAGACGCCGGCAGATGGATCAGCTTTAAGATCTTTAGGCTTACCTTGCGCCTCGCGTAGTTGCTTGCGGTATTTAACCAAAGCGCGACGCGCATTAGCATGTTCTTGAGCGGTGTTGTTGCGGATGTTATCCAGATAGACCTGACGCTGGTCGTCAGTGAGTGTCTTCCAATCCACAAGCACTGCGCGCTTATCGTCAATCTGCTGTTTCAGATCGTTAAGCGCTTCATTTATTATTTCAAGCTGGCTTTGCGCAGTGCGAAACTCAAAGTCATCTGGCAGGTCAGGCAGTTCTAACTCGTTGCGCTCAAGCACGGCATCAAGACGAGCAGTGCCCAACTCCATACCAGCTGGAAGTTTTCCAGTTTGAAGTGCGTCGTAGAGATTTGCGCCATCATCATCTAATTTGGCGTACTCACGCTCTTCGTCATACAGATCAGCAACCTGTTTGACCTTTTCTTCCATCTCCTTTTTGACTTCTTCGGAGGGACCGGTAGGTTTGTTTCCCTTAGTTAATTCTTCAATACGTTTGGTTCGTCTAGGTTCAGATTCAGCTACAAAAGCGTCGTATTCTTTTTGCGCTTTTTCAACGGCGGCTCTGGAAGCATCGATCCTAGGATCACCACTCGCTAAATTTTCATCTTTTAATAATTGTTTTTCTGCTTTATCTATAGCTTTACGTAGCTTTTTTTGTGTCGCTATATCTTGTTCAAGAGTTGGTTCTACTGCAACGGGCTCTGTTCCTTTTCCTTCAGCAGTGCCTGTAACATCCGGTCCAGTAGAAACCATTCCATCTCGTTTAGCTTCTCCAAGTCCTGTGGTGGTGGAAACGTTGACGGCTGGTTGTGCAGATAGCGTAGTGCTCTCTCCAGCTGCTTCACTGATAGTTCCTGCAACATTTGCTGCTCCTTGCGGTGCGACTTTAGATAACGCATCATCAATCTTTGCTTTAAGTTCCGCGTTTGTTTTGCGTTTGTTAGTAAGTTTGTATTTCTCACCCGCATTAAGAGTCAATCCACGAGACTCTAACTCTTTGATCTCGGCGTCACGCTTATCATACTCAGCCTGCATCGCTGCAATCTTTGGATCGCGCTGTACTTCAGCTATGTCTACTGGTGGCTTCTCAACGATAGTGCCGGGCGCAACTTCTTCAAACTCAGTGCCAACGATTGAAGGCTTACCTTCTTTTTTAACTTCTGTTGTAGCGGGTTCTTCTACGACAGCTTCTTGTTTCTGTTGTTCCTCTTCGCGCTGCTTGAGTGCTTCTTGTCTTAGAACTTCATCACGTATTTGTTGATCTGTTTGACGGCCCCCAACGATACCAGTTATACCGCCCATACCAGCAGCGCCCAATGACGCCATAGCCGCAGTTTCGCCCAAGCCCGAAGTTAAATCACGATCAAGACCAGCAGCACGAGCTGCAATGTTTTGCGCAAGGCGACCACCAACTTCTTCAACGTTCTCGCTTGGAAGTTCTTTAAGCGCGCCTGCAACACCGCCACGTATGATCCCTTTACCTGTTTTCTCGCCAGCAAGCACGCGTTCAAGCGCACCGCCACCGGGCAAGAAACGATTAGCTAAAACAGACAGCGCGTAGCCCGATACACCAGCGGCACGGGCTAAATTAATTGTCTCAGCCGCAGCGCGTTCAGCGGGCATTCTCTTAGACAACTCTGCATAGATCTCGTCGTATGATCCAGCGCCAATGTCTGCGCCTTGTTGTACTGCGCCAGTTTGAACAGCGGCAGTTGTACCAGACTTAATAGCGGCTTTCTTAGCGGCAGCTTCAGCGGCTTCTTTTGCCGTGCCCTTGGCGAGTTCTTTAGCCAACACGCTACCAGATGTAAGTGCGGCTGTACCACCACCCGTAATAGCGGCAGGGATAAGTTGTGGAAGTTGTCTAGCTAAGAATGATGTCAACAGCGCTGGGTCAGAAACAGTTTCACCAAAAGCTGTTTTAAATGCGGCAAGCTGGCCTTGCTTTTCTGCTTGCGCTACTTTTTCAGCGCGAGCTTTTTCACGAGCCAACAGAGACGCGGACTTCATGCCTTTGGCGTATTCTTCAAGCTCTTGCCCAGCACCCAATGCGCCTGTCTTAGAGAAGTCGCCTGTGGCTAGGCCGTAGAGTTGGCCGGGAAGTTGAACAAGATCGCTTACGCCACCAAGCAATTCCGCTCCAGTATCGGTAAATGCTTCACCATAAGTGCGTTCTGGAATTTTAGGCGCGGCAGGTTTAGGAGCAGGTCTTTGCCCCTGCATGTGGGTTGTGTATGCCCACTGCCACGCTGTATTCTCATCGGGCGCTTCAACTTCGTATTTAGCGCCTTCAACGTTTACAGCAAATTTAGCCATTATCCAACCCTTGTAACAGCACCTTTTGGTGGAGGAGGAATATTAACAGTTCCGCCGCCCGCAGTGGGCAACATCTTTGCAATTCTTTCGTTTATTGCATCAACCGCTGCTTGGGCTTTTTCCTGTGCCTTAGGATCAATATTTGGCATGTACAACAAACGTTCTTGGAAGGAGCGTTGATCTATTAATTTTTTGTATTCAGGATTTCTGCTTAAAGTATCTTGCCACTTACGTTCTTGCTCAGCAATCCAGTTTTGTTGTCTTTGTTGACGTTCAGATTTTTTACCTTCTGCTTGCGCAGCAGCAATTTGAGCACGACTAGCGGCGGCATCCCTTGCTATCTGCTCACGGCTCAAACGATTATCAAGCGCAGTTTGCTCACGGCTTTTATTGACCGCTTTGGTATTAAGCAAGCTAGTACCAGACTGCTCTGCTTGACGCTGTTCAGCAATAAGGTCTTTAACAGCTTCTTTGCCAGCCGCCACGTCTTTGTAACGACCTTCAATTCTGGCCTTGTCAATCTCAGAGTTAAGTTTGTTAAGCTCATCAAGGAACTTAAGGTCTTCAGCGTCGTAGTTCTGTTTGCCAGATATAGCGCCGACGGCCATATTTTGAAGAACACCCGCAATTCCACCTCTGGTAGGCTTACCAGCAGACATCAACGCATCAATCCACAACGGTTGACGACTGCCTTGGATTTCTTTGATCCTTGCTTCGCGAGCGGCGGCGCGGTCTTGCGCAGGCTTTAACAACGCATCCAGACCCATAAACTGGGCGTTCTGTTCCATAGCCTTTTTGCGAATAGCTTCTGGATCTTTTGCCAACGCATCCATGATACTTTTGCGAAGCGCTATTTCCATTGGATCAGTTGGCTCTACAACGGGCTTGGCTGGTTCAGCGGGCTTGGCTGGCGCATTAACGTTTGCAGCAGGTGGGCGAGGTGGTTTTGGAGCAGTTGGTGTGTTAGCGGCGGGAACAGCTGAAGACGTTGATATTGGGTATCGAGGAACAATTCTGTCGCCCGCTCCTTGTGAAGTAGGGATCTGCTCGGTACGAGCACCTGCCACTAATTTTTTCCACGATTCATCACTCATACCCGTAGGGCGCACAAACGTCTTACCGTCTTTATCTGTATACATGTTGTTTACAGTTGGCGCAGCAATATTCCCGGGTTTTTCGTAGGTAGTACCGGGCTTACTAGATTGCACAGTGGGCGCTTCACTGGGCGCTTCACTGGGCGTTTCTTTGGCACGAATATACCGATCATAAAACGGAGTCTTAGTGCTTGAATCTTGATTACCGGGGGTTAATGCAGGGCTTAAATAATCAATATTTGCACCCAATGCTCGTGCGGGACGAATCATTGCCGTATCAACTGCGCCAGCTAAACCACGAGGAATCAGTGTGGCAATATCTGCAAGGGCCGCCATACTCTTACCAGCATACTCACCGCCGGTTTTTCCAAGCGCTCTAGCGAGAGCATCAATTTTTTCTCTATCGGCTTTACGTTGAGCTTCAAGTTCAGCTTCCGTAGGTACATTACTGCCGTCTTTTCCATTAAACGCAACAATACCGCCCCCTGCGTAATAGTGGCCAAGGTTAGACATGAGCTGGTCAATACTGCCACCACTAGCCGCCATAACGGGTTGACCTTGCATTTGTGCTTGCTGCTGCATACCGCCCAGCATCTGCTTTAATTTGTCTACAACAGATTGTTGAGCACCGCCCGCTTGCATGGCTTGTTGACCTTGCGCACTGTTACGTAGCTCAGCAATCTTTTGAAGCGCCATAGCTTCTTCCAAGTCAGGAGGGATTTCACCCGGTGGCTGACCCTGCTGGGCCTTCTGCACCTTAGCCTGCAAGGGTTGGGGATTACCCTTATATGTATCTACGAGTTGATTAATTCCGCCGTTCATATTAATCCCTTAACCTTTTTTAGGACCTAAACCCAGATTGTTCAGCAAACTAGCCACGCTACCTGCGCCTCCTAATATCTGCTGGAACGTAGTTGGCTGCGCAGTATTAATATTCTGCGCAGCCAATGGTAAACCGCTAAGCAACGATTGTTGGAACTGAACCATCTTATAAGGGTTTGCCCTAGCTTCTTCAAACGCCGCTTTATCTGCTGCGATACCTTCAGACTCGATACCACGTTCAATTCCGCCTTGACCAGCCATAAGGTTAGCCAGACCCATACTTTGACCCTGCTCAGTATTGAACTGTTGCATGGCCTTGTCGTATGCGTTGGAGTACCCTTGGCCAATCGCAGTATTCTGTGCATTGAGCAGATTGCGGCCTGCTTCAGACTCCATGATGGCTTGACGGCCACCACCAAACGCGCCTGACTTAGTCAAAGCGCCAAGACCAGATTGGTTTGTGATTTCTGCTTGACGACGCATCTCAGCCAACTGGGGCTGCAACACTGACTGTAGATACGGGTTCATATACTGCGAAGCGGGGCTAGTTCCACCACCAACGGGTTGACCGCCTGCCCCAATAGTCGGTGCGCCAGCAGAACTAAATGACTGACCAAGCTGGCCGGGGAAGTTAACGTTTGATAACCCGCTAAACACTTTATTCTGCAAATTAGATGCACCAGCAGTGAGTGGGCCACCATACTCTTGATACGGCATCTCGGACAGAGCCTGACCTTTGCCAAGCATGTCAGTCACATAGGGGCCGACCCAGTTAGAAAGGTTAGACTCCGTGCCGGTTACACCTGCGTTAGCGGCAGTTCCAATACCAGAGAGGCCACCTTCAGCGTAGTGCTGAACAGTACCACCGGGCATAAACTTATCGGGGTTGATTTCTTTACCTTGCTTCTTTGTGCCGGTACGGGCTTGACGAATCTTGTCCATCATGCTGTACAGTTTTTGCGCACCAGCATCAGAGTTGCCGTTACCCAAGTGAGAAACGACATCAGCAGGGATTACAAACTCGCCGTGGCTAAGCGCTGCTGGTTGATCTTCACCAATTTGCGCTGGGATTTCATCGGCCATGCCGTCAGTCTTGCCTTGTAAATATCTACCTTGCGCCAACCCCATTAAACCACCTTGCGCGGCTTTAACTTCTTCAGGAGCTGCTGGGGTTACAGGGGCTTGCGCCGCTACTTTTGGCATAAAAGATACATCACCACCATAACGCGTACCACCAGCGCCGGGACGACGACCTGCTTCGGGAGCAGTGACCATGTTACGTGTCGCAGTGTATTTAGGAATACTGCCTTGGTATCCAGAAGGTGTTGATGAAGACTTGTTTCCGCCAAGCAAACCAGCCAAACCGCCGCCCAAAGCGCCAAGTTTAAGAAGATCCCAGCCGCCCTTATCGTCACCAAACAAAGATTTAAGGACGCCGCTTAGCCCGCTTGTATCGCTACCGTATGTACCGCTAGTGCCATACATATCGCCAGAGGTAGTGTCACCGGTAGTGGAAACATTTTGCCAAGGCTGGACTTCTTCAGAGCCTCGGAGATAGTCATCAAGCTCGGCTCGAGCAATGTTATCCCAACCCGAGTCGTCCCAATTAATTTCATCCATAATTATTTCCTTTGTGCGGTGTTATCACCGGCGGGTGTTAAATCAATATTTGACCCGAACAAATCTTCCATCAATTTTATATGGGCGTAAGGGTCTTGCATAGGGGCTTGTTGCACGGGTTGTTGTTGCCCACCTAAAAGCGCTAGTAAACCCATCATATCCATACCGGAGGAAGCCGCTGGTGCTGTGGGGGCACGGGTTGTTGGGGCTTTTGTGGGAGTCGGCACTTTAGGTGTTTTAACTGGAGTAGTTGGCGTTTCTGGAACTTCAATTTCATTAGTTGGCACGAAGTCATCATCTGTCGGCAGATACGGCAGGTTATCCAGCGGCAACGCGCCGCCAAACGTTGGATCAAATACATGCTCCTGTGTTTTGTCTTTATTGCCCGTCATTACTAACTCAGGAATTTCTTCGGCTGGAGCTTTATATGGCTCCAATAACTTAAGAAATTCTTCTATGTTAGTAGGCTCTTGTTGAACCGTCATCTCCGGATACGTGGGCATAAAGTCCTCATCCGGACTTGGCATTGGCCGTTCGCCTTTCATCACTAACTCAGGAATGTCTTCGGCTGGGTAAGTGGGCATAAAGTCCTCATCTGGACTTGGTAATGCAACAGGCTCAGGTTCTGGAGTAGGTGCTGGCGCTACATAAGGCTCCAATGATTTAATAAATTCTTCTGTATTTGCAGGCTCTGGCTGCACAGTCATTTCTTCTAACGCAGGTGTAAGCGTAGGCTCAGGCTCAGGTGTAGGCTCTGGCGCAACAGACTCAGGCGTAGGTTCAGGCAAAGTCGGCACAAAGTCTTCATCAGGGCTTGGCATCCCAGAATTTATTAACTGCTCAACAATATCTGGAGCAGGCTGAGGTTCGGGTGTTGGCTCAGGTTGTACTGGCTCAGGCGTAGGTGCAGGAGTAGGTGTAGGCTCTGGCGTAGGCTCTGGTGCTGGTTGAGGTATAGGTTCTGGCGCAGGTGCTGGCGCTACATAAGGCTCCAATGATTTAATAAATTCTTCTATATTTGCAGGCTCTGGCTGCACAGTCATTTTTTCTGGCGCAGGCATGGTTGGCACAAAGTCTTCATCTGGACTTGGCAGTGCAACAGGTTCTGTGTAGCCAGCGCCGCCGGGCTGGAAATAACCGGGAATTAAATTATCAATAAAGTCTTGCTGATCACCGGGGCCAAGAGATGATTTAAGATTATTGTCTTTCGGTATTGCATCAATCCCGTAAAGCATCATGGCTAACGGATCACCGCTCTCGATAGCTTTAACTGCGCCGATTGCTTTAGAAACATCTTTAAGGTTTACACCGCCAACGTCGCTTACACCCGCCAAATTAGCGCCAGAAAACGCAATCGCTAATGGGTCGCCACTTTTTACAGCACCTGCAAATCTAGCAGCATTGGCGACATCAGCCATACCACTAACACCCGCAAGATTCCCCACGCCCGCAAGGTTAGTAATTACACCTAGAGGATTGCCTTGCTTTGCGGCAATAGCTGCGTTAGCAGCCATGGCAAACGGTTGCAGGCCGGGGACAAATGATGCAAG
>Ga0164293_10001219_pt1 | contig 21511 bp, 19 predicted proteins | sample GEODES118metaG_FD_111487 | JGI IMG/M metagenome (GOLD analysis project Ga0164293, IMG submission 111487) | Eutrophic lake water microbial communities from Lake Mendota, Wisconsin, USA - GEODES118 metaG | ecosystem: Environmental > Aquatic > Freshwater > Lake | place: USA: Lake Mendota...
CCGATCAGGCCAAGCACGGCCAGCAAGCCGAAGGCAATGAACAGCCACTTCGTTTGCCATTGATTGGAGTTGTCGATTTTGCCGCGAAACGAGGTGCTTCCGGATTCCCGCTGCGGCCTCTCGGTGGCCGTTGCTTCGCCGAACATGCCTCCGGCTGCTGGAGCAGCTCCACCGAGCAGAGGATCACTAAATCCAACGGGTGACTGGGCTTCAACCGGCACTTCCGCGACCTGGTCAAGTTCCACGACTTCATCGAGGCCAAAGACACGAGTTGCTCCGGGATCTTCTTCGACGGGTACAACCTGAGTGACCCCTTTACCAGTCGGCCGCGTCGGAGCAGGAGTTCCCCCAAGGTTCAGCAGTTCGTCGGTGTTTTGCTGCTTGGTCGCAGGCGCGCTCGCAGCGGTGGCCTCCAGCAACCGATCGACTTGGGCCTGAGTCATCAGTCCCTTATCGACCAAGTACTTGGCGACTGCTTTGGCCTTGAGCGGCTTGCTGGCGTTATCGACTTCTTTGCGGAGTCGGGCTACGGTCTTGGGATCGACCATTCCGGTTTGTTCAATGCGGTCCAGTAGTTGACTGGCTGACATGGCGTAACTTCTCTTTGAAATGCGTCCCGCGAAGGGGTTGGTTTTGTTGACTTGCGTTGGGCCAGCTGAGTCGAACCGGGAACAGTATTGCGGCCGAACTTCAGACAAGCACTCAGTAATTTAATTCGTCAGTAATTCAATTCAGTCGTACGGACTTCGATTTTTTCGAAGCCGTTAGCGACGCCTGTATCCCAAGCCTTGACCATTTTGTTATGCAGCGAATCGACGTGGGCAGTAATGATCAGCTTGACGGCGTTGTATTCTTCCTTGGCACTCCGCACTCTGGCCTGCATATCCCGGTCGCTGCCCGCCTCGACTTCGGCTTCACCGCGGGTCGTAACGTAGTAGGTGTTGTTCTGGTCAATGATCACTTCGACGTATTCAAGGTTGTCTTCCTGCTCTTCGACACTTTGGGTGCTCGGTTCGTCAACTTTTGAGTGCGGTGTCTCCAGCGACTCTTGGACAGTGAAGGAGGCAGTGAGCATGAAAAAGATCAGCAGCAGAAAAGTCACATCGATCATGGGCGTCATGTCGAGCCCATCATCACCCGCCAATTTTTTGCCCTCGGAAAAAGCAACAGGTGGGTCCTGTTCTGTTTCCTGTACTGGTTCCTCAAATCCCTTCCATGAAAACTCCTTTGCCGTGGAATCAGCCTTCGCTTTCGGTTTCGGTGGCGCGAGTTGGCGATTTGCCGCCGTGTCGGCTGCCGAGAGTGACTCAAAGACTGTGCCGGGAGGCAGTAAGTCGAAGGACTCTTGACCCGGTGTCTTGTCAATTGCGTCAGAATCGTGAGTGGACATTGACTGGCCAGTTAAATTGAAGTTGCACAACAAAAAGTCAAAGGTCGGGACTAATCCCCTTCCTTTACTGCCAAAAAGATCCGCCTTGTTTTGGCCATTTCCGACATCGAGACGCCCCGTTTGACGGTCTGAACCATCCCGGTTGTGACCTCTCCTTCAGCTTTGATTAAAACAGCCTGGAAATCGGGGTGACGAGACAGTTCCACTTCGACGAAATCGGCGATTTCCTGCTCGATTTGCAAGGGGTCAGTTCCCTGTATCAATGCGCCCGGGTCAGTCGATCCTCCTTTGTAAATCTCAAACTGCCCGGTCGCCCCATCCTTTTTCTTGACCACGATTGCAACGCTCACGCGATCCGAAATGTTTTCACCAGAGACCGCAAAGGGGAGGTCGAGTGCAAACTGGGGGTCGATCTTCGAACCTACGACAAAAAAGGAAAGCAACAGAAAGACAATATCAATCATTGGGGTCAGATCAGGTTCCGAGTCCTCGACCGTCAGCTTGCGAGCCGGAGATAGGTTTACGCCTGTATCATTGGAAATCGTGGTGCTGTGCGACATTGCGAATCAGACCTGACGAGTGTGAGGTAAGGGGGGTGTTCGGACTTACGAGGTTGGGTACTTGATTAGTGCTTGTCGAAAGACTTCAAGGAATTGGTTGATCCCATAAGAGGTAATGTCTTCCATCTTTCGAATCCGAATGTTGATTGCCGAAAGGAGGATCGAAAGCGGAATCGCAATCAGCAGTCCAATAATCGTCGTGATCAGCGCGAACGAAATGTCACTAGCAAGTGACGAGACCTCAACCTTGCCTTCGGGACCCGCCAGTTTGGCAAAGGCCGCCATCATCCCGAGCACCGTACCGAGCAGTCCAAGCATCGGGCCGGTCTTGATCACGGTTACGACCCAACTCAACCGAAAGTCAATATCCTGCAAGACATCGCGTTGAAAGCGATCGACCAAGAGCTGTTTGACTTTTCCAAACCCGAGCTTCCGGTTTTCAATTGCGAGGCAGGCGAGTTGACAAATCGCTCGGCGATCCCCGTCCGCAAGTTCGTAAGCTCCCTGGAAATCGCCCTTGGAAAGAGGCTCCTCGATCGCCTCCAGAAAGGCGGTCTGCAGTGCTTCGCTTTTGAATTGCTTTTGACGCACGCGATGCCAAACTATCAGGGCGCAAAATAATCCCCAGGCAGCAGTTGCCGCCATCATGGGATAAACCAAATTACTCGTAATCGTATAAACTGCTTCCACGTCTGATTCCCTGTAGAGTAAGCCTTCGTTGAGGGTGGGTTTGTTTTCAATCAACGAGCGACTTCGTCGCCCCAAATTTACCGCCACTGCCAAGGCTGCGGCGGTATTTCAATCGCAGACCGCGAATCAATCGCGACCGGATTGGACTGTGTATTTCGAACGGATTGGACTGTGTATTTGCTGTTGCTGAACTAACGGTAAATCTGGTCTACGACGATGAACTCTGGCCCTTTACCGCCGGTCTGCAGCTTGAAGATCGTGTTCTTGATCTGTTTCAGATTTTTCTGGTTCTGTTCCATTCTTTGCTTTTCCAAGCCTCGAAGGATTTCTCGCGTGCTATCAGGGTAGAACTGAACCACAAGTGATTTCTCATAAGGGATGTTGGACTTTCGCAGCAGCCGTTCATCCCATTGCCGGAGCTTGGGCTTCTGGTGGCCAAAATAGAGCACCTTCTCCTCGCTGGCTCGTGTGGAATTAATGACCTGCCGCGCTCCTCCGGGGTCCCGTAAACGATAGACGTCGTTATTATCCTTCACGATCGAGCCGACGTCGATCTTAAATGCACTCAGCTGCTTGGCGTAGGTATCCAGATCAGAGGCGGTGTGTTCAATTCGCCACCGTTTGGCTTCGGGGATCACGCCATTGCCACCACCGCCACCACCTCGCTTGTTTCCCAATCCGCGACCTTTGCCCATCTCGGCAGCATCGCCATCCATGAACGAATTGTTGGCCCGCACGCTCGAAACGGCATTGGTCACGGCTTCCAGTGCGTCCATCAACTGAGGCGTTTCGACGTCGGGAAACTCTTCGACCCCTGGCTCGAAAAAATCTTCGGCAACGCCCTCGGGCGCCTTCTCGCCTTCTTCTCCTTCAAGCATTTCCTCGCTGATCTCCACGGCAGCGATTGGCGTCTGCCACTTGAAATGCGAGGTCAACCAGATCATCAGCATCAGCCCCACAGCCATCCCGAACATCCACAGGAGGACCTGCAAGGTTGCATTGACCTTGTCATAAGCGGAAACCTCCGTTTCGACATTCAGCTTTGGCTTCAGGCCGGGGGTGATGACTTCCATTGTTCAACTCCAATTCACCGTGTTTCAACCAATTCAAATCCATCGGGCAGCGGCAGGCTCCGGGCCAACCGGCTCAATCCATCAGTTCGGCGTTTGGTCTCAGCTTCAGATACCAGTCCGTCCACTTTTTCTTCAGATCGAGATACTCTTTGGCAGTCGGATCGGCGGACAACTGAAATGCATCTACCTTGCGGCTGATCAGGCGGAGGCCATTGTGAGCCTCGCGACAAACCTCCAAATCGGGATCGGTCAGGGCAAAGAGTAAGGCGGGCACATTGTCGAGGTCCTGCATTCCCGCCAGAACCTTGACGGCCACCAGACGGCGCATGTTTTCTTCATGGGAAACCATGCCTCGGAGGAACGCCATTCGTTCACCGCGGCTTTGGTTCGGGTCTTCGGACAATTGGCGAATCGCGGCGCCGAGGATCGGCAGCAATTGTTCCAGTTCCTGTTCCCCACCGGACTGCTTGATCAGGTTGACGACGTCATCGATGCCCTTGCCGAGTTCCGACGTGGTAGTCGTACCGCCACGTTCGTCGATTCGCGTATTGGGCTTGAGCGAGTCGTTTCCGACCGTCACCCCTTCGCGCCCTTCAACAAAGAGAACCTGGCTGCTACGGACCAAAAACAGGATCGCCAGACAGGTCGCCTGATTGGCATTGCCTTCACCGTAAAAGTTGTCTGTGGCTCCGAGCACGGTAGCCGGCAATTCCCAAGCACCATTGCCGAGTTGGCGGTTCATGAGTTCTTCCACGCCATCGTCGTACCAAGTCGGCAATTCAGACAGTCCGCCCTCATTCTTCTCGCGGAAGAAAGCGTATCGCTCGAGGCCGTAGAGGTAATAGAATGGCCACATTTTGGGGAAGACTTCATACTGATTGGTCAGCCAGCGCGTGCCGCCCGTCTGAACCGAGGTCAGTTTGGCAGTATCAAAACTGACCAAGGGATCGTCTTTGCTGGGTGCGCCGTCTTTGGGCTTGACGTATACGCGAACTGAAGGGGGCAACGGTTCCACGTCTTGGTTGGCTGCGGCAGCGGCAGCCACCGCATTTTCCGCCCCGGCCACCGCGCCTCCGCCGCGTTTGCCTCGAACCCGAAGGTTCAAGACTTCGGCCAACAGATAAGTGCTGCTCAAACCGGCAATATGAATCGAAAGTCGCGGCGTGCGATCGGCCACCGGAGCGGTGCCGCCAACCGGCTGGCGACCGTTGTAGTGATAAATCCAAGTGTCGCTTTGTTGTGTGTCGCAGAACGCGTCCAAGAGTCGCTTGATTTGCTCCGGGTCACGGTCAAAGCCATGATTTTTGGCGACGACCAAGGCCAAGCCGACGTATTGGCCCTGAGAAGTGTCGGTCACTTCTGGATGACTGGGGTAGCCGAATCCACCGTTTGGGTTTTGCCGACGCAAAACCATGTCCAACAGGTAATTGATCTGGTTGGCGTAAAGCTGGTCATTGACTTCACAGAGGACAATCACCCCGAGGCAGGGAATGTATGCACCTGCATTGCGTAGCAGAGTTGTCGCCCCGCCCGCTTGGTCACCGTTGACGGCTTCCACAATTCCCGCGACTGCAGCTTGCACAATTGGATGGTCGCGCGGGATTTCGTTTTCGTAGCGCTTCTTCGTTTCGATGATCGCCAGCGCAGCCAGCAGTTGCTCGTCGACGCCCCGGGGGGCGTTTGCTTCGACAAAAGCAATTCCCCGATTGACCACTGCTTCCACATCGGGGTGATTGGGATCGTAGCGGCGTTGGGCTTGAGCTTCGGTGTTCAGAGCCGCGAAGAACGCGAAAACGGCGATCCCCACAGCCCAGCGGCCCATCAACTCTGGTCTGAATTTCATTCTGTTCCCTCTTTCCCTGCTTCCAGATGTGAGCGGCGGCAGGCGACGGCCTCATAGTGCCCGCGATGGGTCACCTGAAGTCGAGTCGTCATTGCCGTGCTCAGAGACAGGTCCGCTTGGTCTCAACCAACTCGCCATCTGTGGGATCAATGCCAAACAGACCTCTCTGCTGGCCCTTGGTTGCCGGCTGAAGAGTCATCTGCATCAACAAATCACACAGGCTGACGGCTCGGCCGCAGTCGGGCTGCCTCATGCCCGAACCAGCCGACTTGACCTGCCTTCCATCTCTTCCCTCAATCCAGCTGCCCCCAGGCGTTTATCCCCAGCAGAAAGTTGCCCAGCCGAAAGTTGCCCGGCGAATGCTGCCCAGCGAACTTTAGTCCGGCGGTGACTGTCCAAGCTGAACGCCTGGGCCCGGCAGTTTTCGTCTCCCCGACGAACTTTCCGAGCAGGCTTGATTGTCGCTCCGGGGCTTGGTTAATTCCTTGATTGCCCTTCCCGCATTTGGGCACTTTCAAGTTCGCCATCCAAGAGCTGCCTCTGAGTTAACAATTCTAAGCAGCCGCTATTGCCGTTGGGGAGTCTCTTGTTCACGAATCCGAGCCAATTTTCGGTTAATTCCGAGGTTCTATCGAGAAGCGGAACATCTCGGTTCGGGAGGGCAGTTGTGAAAGCCCCAATTTGTGGCTCCCGGTGTGGGAGACGCAGGAACGCCTGAGTGGGGAGAAACAAGCTGGCAAGTGTCCGGGGACGAAGGAACGGCAGCCCGGCTTTGAGGAATTGGAAAGGGGCTAAAGGCCAAAGCACCGGCATGATCGGAACCCTAAGTTTGGAATTGGCCAGCTGGGGTCCAGCCGTCGATTGACACCCGGGACTTGTCTCGACTAACATTTCGCTTTCGCCACTCAGGTTCCGAAGGAGTCTGAGTCGTGGGGTTAGGTAGCTCAGTTGGTAGAGCAATGGACTGAAAATCCATGTGTCGCCGGTTCGATCCCGGCCCTAACCACTTTCAACTTCCCCCTGATTCTTGTTTTTCGGCCCATCTTCGGGGCCAAGCGAAACGGAATTGCTCTAAGGCGGGGTGAAATTCTCTTTGCAAACTGCCCCCTGACCCTGTTCGAAGGTCTGATTCTTAGGGCTAGTTTGGATGCTTGATTCGCTCGCGTCGCATCCGTTCTGGCGTCCGTATCCGTTCCGGCGTCCGCTCACGGGCATTGCTGTCCTGAATGGTCACCGCGAAGGTCTGGTTGATGCTCTCGACTACACCCAGTTTCCGAGCGTGAGGTTTGGGCCAAGTCAGTAACTCTGCCCGCCTCAGGTTTGCGTTTGCCCGCTCGACGTTGCTGAAGTTGTCTCGCTCGAGTTGGCGAGGTTCAATTCAGCCAAAATGGCGTCGGTAAAAGGAATAAGTGGTTTTCCAGCAAGCTGCCCGCCCCGCTCCAACTCAAATACCGAGTGAAAAACAAAATTACGGTGAACGCGCCGCAGCCCAGCACCAGCACCGCGAACCATAGTGAGCACCACCACCAGCGACGCGGCTGGTTGACTGCTTGCCCACGTGATAACGCCCAGCCAAGTAAGAGCCGCGACGGCCAGGCACCGGCCACAAAGACCAAGGCGAGCAAAGCTTCCAATTCGGGGGGAACAGCTTCGATTTTCAGAAGGAACATGGGCAGGGCCAAAACCAGCGCGATCAATCCGCAGAGAGACATCCAAAACGGGGCCAGCCGAAACATGTCCCAGGCCGCACGTGGTTGGAGGAAGGCCCGCCATTTGCGACTAACGGCGAACCGGACCTGAACCGGCATCAGCAGCGCGAAGGCGAAAGCCGATAACGGAATTCCTGCAAGCGCCATCAGGCCGCCGACTCCATCACTGCGATTGGCCGCAGCAATCAGCAGCCCACTTGGCAAGAGTAGCCAAAGAAGCGTCCCTGCCGCACCTCGCAAACCCAACCACCAAAGGTCCGGCAGCTGCAGGCCAAGCCAAAACTCCCACAACTTTTGGCCGCTTCGATTCAGCCAATGACCTTGCCGAATCGCATCAGCCAAGACGGCAGGTGGAAACCAATTCTCCAAGGGGCGAAGCCTGCGTAAATCCGCAACCAATTTTGGAAAGACACGACCAACCGTTTGATCCACGATGTGCCGCGCAATGGGCCAGCGAATCAAACCTTGCAGTAACCAGGAAAACCACTGCAATGGAGCTACCAGTGGCCAAAGAAAATGTCGCAACTTACCGCCGCAAGCCAATGCTGCCAGCAAATGAACAGCAGTCAGAAGCAGTAATCCATACAAGGCAGCTCGCATGAACCGCGTTTGGCCGCTGTCCGGGTCAATCAACCATGCAGCGTACCAGGAATCGCTCAGCATTCTGACGGGCAGCAAGCTCAACCAGCCGCCCAGCAAAACGGCGCCGAGTCGAGCCGCTTTACTGCAGCCAAACAAGCCGTCGCGGAGCCTGCCGCTCTTGGCCACTCGGCCACTGGCTGCCAACAAGTAGCCGTAGCTGGCAAACTGAATGAGCGGAATGGCAGCTGCGATCGATAACAGTACCCACAACGACGAGACCCCAAAGCCAAACTGAACCCAGCCCCCAAGCACTGAGCCAATTCGAAGCGGAAGGCTTTGATAACGCACGGCGAGAGCAACGTCGGCCGAGCCTCGAGGCTTGCCCGGTTGCCCCTCTCCGGCGACGGCAGGCAGGGAAATCAAGGCTTGCATTGCAGGCTCCCCAGTCTCAATTGCCTGCTCAGGGCGTCCGTTGGGAACCATGGTAAATGGCACTCAATCTGTTGAACGGACAGCGTCAATTGGGCACCTCAAAAGCAATTCGCAGTCGGAATGATCAGGCAAGACCATTCAAAACACGACCAGGGAAGCATGTTCTCGCTTGCTCAACCAGACCATTCCAGGTAGGGCCTTGGTTTCAACATCGGTTGATCAATTCAAAAATTGTCAGCAACCTTTCTCGTCCATCGCGGGTAGAAACAGGTGAGCCGGGCTTTCTGCAGCAATAGGGCTCGCGATTTTTACTCTTCGAGTCCTCTACGCCTGTAAATTCTCGTCCCCGCGATTGGGTGGTGCCGCGTCCGCTCTCAAAAGTTCGGTGCGACAACAGGGAATGCGAGTTATGGGGCGAACAAATCAAACGTTGTTGCGATTTCGGAAATACTCGAAAATCGCTGCGGCTTAGGGCAATCGGGTTTTCACCGCAATTCTTTTTCCTCTAAAAACCGTGTTTCGCAATCAACTGACAAATTCGGGACCCTTGTTCGCCCTGTTGGCAAGTTTGCTGGCTGTGGTTGCAGCGACTGGTTGGCTGCTCATCCCGCCACTGCGGTTTCGCTCCGAGCGGCGGCCCCAACCCCCTCAGGCCAATCTCTCCGACTTGGAATCGGTAAGCAAGCGGCTGGATGAGGCGTTACTTTCTTCCGGCACTGCGGGAAAAAGCGAGGCCAGCCAAGAGTTCCAAGGCGACAGTGATTCCCGGGCTGTTTCCGGCCTGCACTTGCAATCAAGTTTACCAGTAGCAGGTCGGATACCAATCCTTGATTGGGCGCGCCGCGTGAGTCTCGGACTCAATGGCACCATTCCTTCGCTGGAGGAAATTCGGCAACTGGAATCTCAGCCGCTCGCCACGCGTGAAGCTTGGTGGCTCGAGCACTTGTTGGCAGACCGCAGGACTTCAGACCATCTCGCGGAGCGGCTGGGACGAGCCATTGTCGGTGTTGAGAACGGACCTTTCATCCTTTACCGGCGAAGGCGGTTCATCGCATGGCTGTCGGACCAACTCTCAAGTAATCGCCCGTACGATGAGGTCGTTCGTGAGCTAATCGCCAGTGAAGGGATTTGGACCGAGAAGCCGGCGGTCAATTTCGTCACTGTCACGACCGATATCGACGGCACTGGCCAGCCCAGTCCGATTCGCTTGGCGGCCCGAACCAGCCGTTCCTTTCTTGCGATGCGAATCGATTGCCTCGAATGTCACGATGATTTTCTGGGGACGATTCAAATTGGGAGCGCTGAGGGACTGCGTGGCGGACAACAAGCTGACTTCCACCGTCTAGCTGCCTTTTTCTCAACTGCCCGGAATTCGCTGGCTGGTGTTCGCGATGACCTTGAGGCCGAACCGTATCGCTTTACCTTGCTGGATGAGGAGACAGCGACCGAGTTTCAGCCCGGCGTGCCGCTGCATCCCAATCTGCTTCTGGCTGCAGGCAGTCCACGCCAAAGACTTGCGATGTGGCTGACCCATCCATCCAATCAGCAGTTTGCCCGAGCCACTGTCAATCGGGTTTGGGCGATAGTATTTGGCCAGCCTCTGGTGGTCCCGATCGATGACATTCCTCCCACCGCCGATGTTCCTCGCGCACTCGATCTGTTGGCCGACGATTTCGTCAAACACGGATACGACTTGCATCGCCTGCTGCGATTGATGGCTGGCTCGGAAGCCATGCGAGCGCGTGGTCGAGTGCCGGACGCAAACACCGATCCTGGAGCATGGAGCTGGGACGAGTATCCGGCCGTTCGACTGCGACCTGAACAAGTTGCTCACTCCTTGCTCCAATCTTCCACCTTTACCACGCTCGATACGACAGCGCATGTCCTGAGGCGGCTGATCGGTTCAGCTCAGGAGAACGAATTCGTCAACCGCTATGGTGACTTTGGCGAAAATGAGTTCGACCCGCGCAGCGAAACCGTGACCCAACGGCTATTGGTGCTCAACGGGAACCTGGTCCGAGAGCAACTTGAGCAAGGGTTCGGTTCGCCCGCCCGGTTGGCGGCACTCGCGCCCAACCCGGAGACGGCACTCGAGATCCTGTTCCTGGTCACGCTGACACGTCGGCCCCATGAAGATGAACGAACGCGGCTGGTCCCGTCGCTGCAGGCTGCCTGGACCGGTGAGCGCGAACTCCGCTTGCAGGATCTGTATTGGGCCCTGCTGAACAGTGCTGAATTCGCTTCGGCCAGATAATTGGTCTTTTTCAACCCCAGGAACAAGCACCATGTCCGACTTGCAGAAAGAATGTGGCAGCGCCAGTCATTGGCATCGCCGCGCTTGGCTGAGAATGGCTGGTCTCAGCGGGCTCAGTTGGTTGACTCCCCTCGCCTCTCAGCTCTCGCGCGCCGCAGAGCGAAGCGGCCAGCGTCCTAAGAGCCTGATCATGTTATGGCTGGAGGGCGCTCCCAGCCAATTGGAGACCTTTGACCCGCATCCGAATACAGAGATTGCAGCGGGCTCAACGGCGCGTCAATCCAATGTTCCGGGCATCTGGCTGGGCACGGGGTTGGAGCAGACCGCCGAAGCGATGGAGCAGATTTCGCTCGTCCGGGCGCTGACCAGCAAGGAAGGCGATCATGAGCGGGCGATTTATCACCTCAAGACGGGGTATCGGCTGGACGCAACTTTGAAGCATCCGGCAATTGGCAGTCTTATCTGTCATCAGTACCGCCCAGAGGGGGAAAGCGACTTTGATTTGCCCCGCCACATTTCCATCTTGCCAACTGCCGCTGCCGGAAGGGGCGGTTACCTCGGAGATGGTTTGGATGCGTTTAAGATCGGCGATCCAGTCAATCCGCTCCCTGACTTGCGAGCGACAGTCGGTATGGCGCGACAGGATCGCCGGCTTTCCGACCTCGATTTCCTCGATCAGAATTTCCGGCAACGTCAGGGCTCGCTTTCGCATTCCCCGCCGACCGAGCGGCCACGCCCCAGCCTCGACCAGGCCTTGCGGATGATGTCCAGCGAGCAATTGGCGGCGTTTGATCTGACTGGCGTTCCGCGCAATGAACGGTTGCGTTACGGCGATTCGCCTTTTGGTCGTGGATGCCTCGCTGCCCGCCGCTTGATTGAAGCAGGTGTCCGGTGCGTGGAGGTGACGCTCCCGGGGTGGGATACACATGTCAATAATCATGAACTGCAGGCTGGGCAGATCGCGATACTCGATCCAGCCTTGGCCACTTTGATTGCCGATTTGCGACAACGGGAACTGCTCGACTCGACACTGGTCGTTTGCGGTGGCGAGTTTGGCCGAACTCCGCAGCTTAATAATTTGGGCGGAAGGGACCATTGGCCGCATGGATTTTCGGTGGCGTTGGCAGGCGGCGGAATTCAGGGTGGGAAGGTCATCGGTGAAACCTCGCCGACCCCCGATTTAACGACCAAAAATCAGCTGACCAATCTTCGCGACCCCCACACGGTCGAAGACCTGCACGCCACAATCCTCGCGGCATTTAAGTTGGACCTGGAGCTTGAATTCATAGCCCCCAGCGGCCGACCAGTGAAAATCACCGAAGGTCGGCCGATTGCCGGCTTACTTGCCGAGTAGCGAGTATGAATTGAGTGATTCGTCTGGCTGCGCCCCCGCTCAATCAAGAGGATTGATTCGCGACCACCAGTTGCAGGCATTGGTTCGCGGAAGATTGGGCCGGTCCCGGTGCCCGAGCCAGACTTGGAATGGTTTTGTGGTCAGTGACTTTGTTCTGTAAGTCCAGCCTTGCATCGGTCCCGGATGTCATCCGTTCGCAAAGCACCAAAATCCTTTGAATGGTAGCCTTCGAGTCAAATTCCAGGCTGTACCTGTCGAGGTTCGAGGTTATTTGAAAGATCCTTATTCGGAATCTAGCGTGCGTGTAATGGCTTCAAGCCAGCCTGCAAGCGTTGCTGCTGGAGCCAACTCCACGCTGCAGGCTCTCCTTGTAGCAACTTCAGCAGTTGGCTGGAGCTGATCTCCAATGAGTGTGCGGCTGCGGCTGGTTCAAATTGAGCAGCGGCGAGATGATCCAGGGCCAGAGCGAGAACTTGGGGAAAGTCTGGATTCTGTGAGTTGATCGCGATTCGTTGACCATGCGTGTAGCGGCTCCAGACAGTGTTGTCCGCTGCTGGACCAGAGACTGGATGGCGAATGGCCAAGGCCAAACGGACTCGCAACCGCTGTAATGCTGCCTCCCGATTCTCGGCTTGGCTTCGGCGCTCATTGGCTTCAGCGGAAACACCGCTCGGTCGGTGGGTGATCACGACGGCGGTTTCGACTTTGTTGCGATGTTGTCCACCTGGCCCACCTCGGCGGGTCCGGACCACTTCGCATTCGGCCAGCAGCTTATCCTCGGGCAAACTTGCGGGGTGTGGTTGCATGGGCAGCGGCGAATCGCCAAGCGAAAAGGGTAAACGTCTCGAATCACCCTTCATTCTAGGCTCATCCGCATCTCCGAGTGAGTCCAGCGGAAAACTGTGTGCAGCGGGCGTGAGAAGTTGTCGGAAGCCCTTAGTGTGCAGCGGGGGAGTGCCCCCCCGCGCGCCGACTTGCCACTTATCCGAGCTGCAGGTTAGTCGGATGATTTCAGATGCGGAGCTGAAACGGCTGACCGGCAACTGATATATTGAAGATGTATCGCAGCTTGCTTGTTACCATACCTTGCCCTAACCGTTAACGGCGATGAATCCCTCCAGACTCGGCCCTTACGAAATTCTTGGTGTCCTCGGACGGGGCGGCATGGGAACGGTTTACCGGGCCCGGCATTTTGATACCGGGGATCTCGTCGCCCTCAAAGCGCTGGGCCACAATTACATCGAGGACGAGCATTTTCGTCAGCGGTTCGAATCCGAAATCAATGCGCTGATTAAGCTGGACCATCCAAATATTGTCCGGCTGATTGGCTTTGGTCAGGATGAAGGCGTGCTTTTTTTCGCCATGGAATTGGTTGAAGGCAAAAGCCTCTATCACTTGCAGCGTGAACTGCGGACCTTTGATTGGCGGGATGTTTTGGTGATTGCCAAAGATGTCGCCTCAGGCTTGCGACATGCCCATGATCGCGGAATCATTCACCGCGATCTCAAGCCTGGCAATTTGCTCAAGGCTGCGAACGGTTCCATCAAGGTGACTGACTTTGGAATCGCGAAGTCATTCGGGCAAGATAACAATACCCGCGATAATGTCGTTGGCACGATCGATTTCATGAGCCCGGAGCAAGCGCTCGGCAAGCCCGTCACGGTGCGCAGCGATTTGTACAGCTTGGGCGTAGTGCTCTTCACCTTGCTCGCCGGCCAACCCCCGTTCAGCAGTGCATCAATGGAGCAATCACTGCGAAACCTGACGTCGGTGCCGCCGCCGAAGATTCGCTCACTTGTACCCAACGTTCCGGTCCAATTAGAGCAACTGATTGATGAGTTATTGGAGAAGCGGCCCGAGCGGCGAACCCCGACGGCCTTGGCGTTGTTGCGCAAACTGGAGCAAATCGAAGGTGAGTTGAGGGACTACAGCGAAGCCAAAACAGCTCATGGCCGGCCGCAAACCAAGGGAGGGCAAACGCCACCACCGCCGGCGACTCCGGTGCGTCCGGCGGGCTCGGTGGGTTCGAGCCAACCGCAACGACAAGATACATTTCGTCTGGGGGAGCCCCAGGATTTGCTCAACCGGAAGACGGGCGAAGGGGCCAGGACCCTCCGCCCCGGTGCCGACGACACTGGAGCAGTGGGGAACAAGGCGAAGACCAGCGCGCCGGCTGAAACGGCGGTCTACAACGAAGCCTACGACTTGGAGCCGCTGCCCGAGAAGCCGCAGAAGAAGCCGGACTATTTTGCTCACGTCACCGAACATCAGCGCCGGCACCACGCAGCGCCGTCAGTTGCCGAAGAGAAGCACTTCAGCGGATTTTGGCTGACCTTACTCGCTCTTGCCGCAGTCTTGACCGCCGGGATCGCGGGAACCTATTACGCCCTCAAGCCACCCACCGCTGACCAGCTTTACAGCTCGATCGAGTATGGCTCCGCCCGTCCCGAGCGACTGCATGAACAACTCGATCAGTTCCTTCAGCTCTACCCCGAAGACTCGCGGGCCCCTCGAGTCGTCGATTTGAAGGCAATGGCGGATGCGCTGAGCCGATTCAAGCGACTTTCGATTCGCCGGAACATGCCCGGTTCAGAAATGACCCAGGTAGAAAAGGACTTTGTCGACGTGGTTCGCGCGGCGTTTGATGATCCTGCGACCGGTTATGGCAAACTGGAGGCCTTTATTACGCTCAATCCGGCTGGTCCGGATGTGCCCCGGACAACAGAAGATTTGGTAACTGATGCCAAGGCCCTGCGGAACAAGCTCAAGGCCGATGCAGGTCGACAGGAATTATGGGACCGCCAGCGGATTCAGGATTCGCTCCGCCGCGCCGCCGACCAACCGGACGGCGGCGTTGCAATCTACCGTTCGATCATCACGCTTTATGAAAACGTGGATTGGGCACGCGAAGAGGTCGAGTATGCCCGCCGCAAGCTGCAATAGGTTGCAACCGCGCGTTGCAGCCAAGCCACTTCTTCCCTATTTTGCCTTGCCGAGCGGTGTCAGTCGAAGGTCTTTGAATTGGACTTTCATGGGCGGACCAACATGAATTTGCAGAGCCAGGATTCCGCTGGCATCTCGCGCTGACTCTTCATCGTCGGTAAAGTCAACAGTCGTTACTCCGTTGATTGTTTGAGTAATGTGGTTTCCCTCGGCGCGGATCACGTAGGTATTCCATTCGCCGTCCTTGAAGCCCTGTTTGAATTTTTCGTCGTCCAGTTCCAGGGCGACAACCTCTGACTTGCCATCTTTGCCGCGAGTGACCTTTTGTCCCCGTTCGGCGAGAATTCCCCGTCCCCGTTCGTCGTAGAGAATTCCCATGTAGCGCATGCCGGCGTCAATGTCGGCCTGATAGCCACCAACTTTGAAGTCACCATGAGATTGACTGCGGAACTGAATTCCGGAATTTCCATCCTTGATGCGGAACTTGAGCGCCAATTCAAAATCGCCCAATTCGCCTTCCCAGACGAGAAACGAATTTTCGGTGATCGGCTTCTCAGCGGAGGTCGTGCCAGTAATGGCCCCATCTTCGACCTTCCAAAGTGACTTGTCACCCTTCCAGCCGGTCAAGTCGCGACCGTTAAAAATCGCCTCTTGGGCCGAGAGTCCGCTGGAGCAAGCGGCGACCAGAATCGCAGCCATCGCGGTAGAAACCAACAGGAAACGAACAGGAAGCAACTGAGCAGACATCGGCACGGACCTTTCTGACTGGAAGCAAAGCAACTCAAGCCGAAGGGTACCACGGCCTCGGCGCTGCCGCCGATTATAACTGCCTACGGTGCAGGCAGGGGCCCGAAAATGCTGCCAGCGAAATTCCTGTTGCAGAAAGTTAAAGGATGCAGATGAATCCTGCCCGGGAGTCGAATCAGCGTCCGGCAAAGGCCGTTTGGGCTTCACGCCGGGCGACCGAAATTCCGACCTGCAAAGCCGCATCCTGTTCCGCTTCGGAGCTGAAAGTGCTGACGGCAGGTTTGGAAACGGTCTCGACCGGAACGTCAGGCTGAACACCGATTTGAGCGATCGGTTGTCCGTTCGGGGAGAAAAATTTGGCTGTGGTCAAGCGGACGCCGCCTCCGCCAATATTCAGCGGGAAAATCCCCTGCACGCTTCCTTTGCCGTAGCTTTGATGGCCCACGACCGTGCCGCGTTTGTGATCCCGGATGGCAGCGGCAAAAATCTCGCTGGCACTGGCGGAATCTTCGTCGACCAAGACCACAAGTGGGACTCGCCAGGTGCCTGGTTGCTCAGCCCGATGAATGAAATCTTCCAGCGGGTTACGGCCCTTCGTGGAGACGATCACGCCGTCATAGACAAAGCGATCCGCAACTTCGACAGCGGCTGTCAGCAGGCCACCCGGATTTCCGCGGACGTCGACGATCAGACTCCGCATCCCATCCCGTTGCAGTTGCCAGAGAGCTGCGTCGAAGTCCCGTGAGGTTGTCTTTTGGAAATTGGTCAACCGGATGTAACCAACTCCATTTGCCCGGTCGACAAGTCCAACTTGGTCGACGCTGGGAATATCGACTTTCCGACGCTGCAAACGAACCGCCTGAACCGACTGGCCTTCGCGGCGGACGTCGAGGATGACGTTACTTCCGTCAGGTCCGCGAAGATTGTCCGCAGCCTTTTCCGACCCGGTCTGCAGAACGCTCACGTTGTCGATCGCGAGGATGCAGTCGCCGGCCAACAGTCCGCCCTGCCCTGCCGGGCCACCGCTGATTACGGTCACGATTTCCAGGCGATCCTTGTGCGTCTTTAGCTCGACGCCGAGCCCAACGAAGTTTCCTTCAATTTGGGACATCGTCTCGCCGTATTGGCTTTCCGACATGTAGGAGGAATAAGGGTCGAGCGCGGCCATTGCGCCGGAGACGAATTCATAGATCGTTGCCGAGACCGGCAGCCCCAGGTGTTCCTGCAGGTATTCGGCAGTGTGATTGGCCACCAGCACTGAATCGGCCCGCTGACGGACGGAGGTTTGATCCAGCGTCTTGGCCAAACCGGCGAGGACTTCATCCAATTGGGCTTCGGTCAAGTTGGGGAGGTGCGCAGCGCGGAAATCACCATTGTGCAAAGCGATTTGCAGGTCCATTAGCCCGCAGCGGGTCAAGCGGTCCCAGTCCGGAATATCTACATAGTAGGACTGGATCTTGAGCAGGACTTCCGCATAAGCATTTTGAGCTTGCGCCGGGGCAGTCCGCTTGATTTGATTGAGAAAGCTGGCGTCAGCGTAACGGCGGCCGAGGTCGTAATGAATCCGGGCCAGCGAACGGCGCTGTATCAGCGGTTGGTGGTCAGGTGTCTTTTTCAGCGCGGTTTGATAGAGGCTGAGAGCGTCGGCCCATTGACCTTCGCGTTCCAATTGCTCGCCCCGCACCATGACGTCATCAAGCGCGTCGAGCGGATTGTTCGCTGCAGTGGCATTTCGCGAGACTTCAGTCGGCAATGCTGCGGGCGAAGACTGCGCGACGGCGAGCGGGCTCCATAACACGCCGAGCGCCAAGCTGAAGGCAACGAGATTCCAACGACTCCGGCCGGGAGAGCGTCGCTTTTGCGGGCGACAACAACTGTGTGTTGGGAGTGAAAACCGGACCTGGGGACAACCATCCATCTTGGGCTACCATCCATAGGGCTGACTGCGTCCAATGACCGGCCGTTGGTCTGGGGAGCGGGGCCGGGTGAAGGGAAACAGTCAAGACAGGAACCGGCCCACAAGGAGGACAGCCATTGATGTCGGAGGGGCCGGACGCATCATGGCGTAGAACTCTAAATCACGTTCTCACCGCGGTCAAAAAAATCGAATTGATTTTCGCCCGCTCGATCCTCATAACCCGAGGCTTCATCTGCCGCCGGCGCAGCTTTGCCGATGACGGAAAGCTTGCGGGCGGGGCTTCGCACCACCGAACGGAAATCGGGAGAGCGCTGCCCTGCTGTCTGGGGTCTGAGGTGCACGTCCTGGCCGCACTATTACGCCGTCGACAGGCAGGTGGTTCACCCGAAATCTGCCCGTTGAATGGCCGGCATAATTTGCCTGAGCGTTGCACATTCCCGGCAGCCGGAGAGACCTTTGTCGCTCCGGCCACCAGCAGGATGTGAACTCGTCTCGGCCGTTGCGGCCCTTGGTTCAGGACACAAACTGGGACGCCGAGGGAACGGAGGGGAAAGTGACCAGCGGAAAGTGCATCCGTTTGGGAGGCCGTTCTTCCGAATGAATACTCGATGTTTCGGCTTCAAAGGCGGCTTCGGCAGCCTCAGCAGCGATGATCTCGCTCCGCTTGCGGCGCCGAACTTTCTGGGACGCCCACTCTTTGGTTAAGGCTTCGAACACCTCGGGCGTTTCGTACCGGGCAACTCGCTTACCTTCGGCCATTGGCCCTACCAACCCGCGGAACAGGGGAAAGCCCCGGAGCGTCAAGTCGGTGCTGCAATCGTCAATTCCGATTTGTTCAAAACAGTTTTTCAGCGTCTCGAGCGTTTCGTGATCCTTGACCCTCAACGAGCCATCCACTTCGCGGGAGATGACTCGGATTGTCTTCGTAGCCATGTGTGCGTTCCTGTTGGGCAAAAAATGTCCAATGTATTGGTTGAACGCCCAGGCCCCATTACCTCCAAATATTGGGTATTCGTTCCTTCGAATGACTGGACTGACAGCAGCAGTTATCGTCCTCAGGTTTCGCCAACCGGAAAAGTTTTCCCAACCTGTGAACCGTCGGCACAGTCGCGCCAACCGGACCGCCTTAAAACGCTGCTCGACGCGGTTTGTTTTTTCTCCCAAACAGTGTCCGGCTAGGCGGAATTTGCCTGCTGCGCGGCCCCGCTCCGCGAGGCCTCAAGTTGGGAAGCGAAATGCAGACCGCCCGCGCTTTTGCCTCCGCAGGACGACTGGCGGAGCGGCAAGAAAAATCTAGAATGGAGCGCTTCCGGCGGGCAGGTTGCTCCCTGCCGGCCAGGGTCTCCCCCTGCGACCATGTCCCCGTAGCTCAATTGGATAGAGTGTCGGCCTCCGAAGCCGAAGGTTACAGGTTCGACTCCTGTCGGGGATATTTTACGCCTGATATCAGCCCTCAATTAAGAGGCGGTGCCAATCAAAGCGGTGCATCTCAAGTGTTGCATCCAAGGTGCTGTGTCCAAGTCCAGCCAAACCGCTCGGGCTTTTTCTTTGTGTTACTTTTTTCAGCGGCCATTTTCCCTGCCGACAATCAAGCAGTTGTGCCCGTAGCGAAACGGTCGTCATTGTCGGGCCACGCCAGTCATTGTCGGACCTGCCGCGCACCGCAACTAGTTAACACCTGCTCGTTGTGCTTTTCCAGTTGCAAACAATCGCACCCGTTGTGGCCAACTGTCGCCCGAAGTGGATTGCCTCTTGGACGATGCGTCTGCAATGTGGAGTAGCACGGTGCAAACGCGGCTCCCCGCGAAACGCGGGTTGAGGTCTAGCTGAGGTCTAGCGGGACCCGGCGGATTGCCTTGAGCCCTGCCCCGGTCGAGGTGCAATTCCCTGCAGGATTCGTTTCCGCCCTCGGGCGGTGGTATGCTGGGAGAAGTCCGTTCGCAGTTCTGTACCAAAGTTGAACCCCTGTTTCGCGGAGTTGTCGATGCAGATGTTTCGAGCCAACTTGTTACTCCTTTTTCTGCTTGCCATCTGCACGGCAACGACAACTCGGGCTCAAGCACAGGAGGCTGCCGAACTTGAACAGGAAAGGCTCCGCGGCACCGTCACTCCCGAACGGGAATGGTGGGACCTGAAGCACTATGACCTGTCGGTTCAGATTGATCTCGAGAACCGCACAATCTCCGGCACCAACACAGTCCGCTTTCGGGCACTCCAGCCTGGCCAGAGACTGCAAATCGATCTTCAGCCGCCGCTGGAACTGACCGCCGCGTGGCTGGGCGAAAAGCAACTCGTGTTCAATCGCACGGGAAATGTTTATTTGATCGAACTGGCTGCCGAAGTGCCCGCCGGCGAGACCTGCGAAGTCACATTGGCGTATCAGGGACAGCCGACTGAAAGCAAAAACCCACCGTGGAGTGGCGGATTCAGTTGGCAGAAAGACACCGCTGGCAAGCCCTTTGTCGCAACCTCCTGTCAAGGAATCGGGGCGAGTATCTGGTGGCCTTGTAAAGACCATGGGTACGACGAACCGGAAGAGGGAGCTGATATTCATTTGACGGTCCCCACCGGGCTGGTCGCGGTCTCCAATGGAAGGCTGATGAAGCGTTCCGCTGATGCTGCCACTCAAACCGACACTTTTCACTGGCGAGTCACCAACCCAATCAACAACTACAGCATCAATGCCAACATTGGTGACTATGTCAATTTCGGTGAGAAGATCGAAGCCGAAGCAGGGCCACTGGATCTCGAATACTGGGTGCTTCGCGACCAACTCGATGTTGCCAAGGAGCATTTCCGCGAGGCGAAGCGGACGATCGAAGCATTTGAATACTGGTTTGGTCCTTACCCGTTTCGCGAAGACAGCTACAAACTGGTCGAAGTTCCTTATCTCGGCATGGAGCATCAAAGCTCAGTGACCTACGGTAACGGCTATCGCAATGGCTACCGGGGACGCGACCTCAGTGGCACCGGCGTGGGAATGAAGTTTGATTTCATCATTGTGCACGAATCAGGACACGAGTGGTTCGGCAACAACATCTCGATGAAAGATGCCGCCGATATGTGGATTCATGAGAGTTTCACCAATTACTCTGAAAACCTGTTCGTGGAGTACCACTTCTCCCAGAAGGAAGCGGAGGATTACGTGATTGGTTGCCGCAAACTTGTACGGAACGACTCTCCAATTATCGGCGAGTACGGCCTGAACCGATCCGGGTCCGGCGACATGTACTACAAGGGGGGCAACATGCTGCACACTCTGCGGCACATGCTCAATGACACGCCCCGCTGGCGAGAGATTCTGCGGGGCCTCAACCGTGAATTTCGCCATCAAACGGTGACAACCGGACAAGTCGAGCAGTACCTGGCCCGGGAAACCGGTCTGGAATTGACCAAGTTCTTTGACCAATACCTGCGAGGCACCGAGATTCCGGTCTTTGAATACAAAGTCGACGGCGAGAAACTGACTTATCGCTTCGCCAAGGTGGTCGAAGGATTTTCCATTCCCCTGCGGGTAACCATCAATGGCAAGGAAGTTACCCTACACCCGACCGGAGAGCCGCAAGTGTACCAGGCGTCAGGCCCAATTTCGGAGGTCGAGGTGAACCGGAATTTCTATGTGCGCAGCGAAGCTGTTGAGTTTTGAATCTTGCCGGAGGGGCAACTAGGTTGATTGCCGGCCCGCGAGGCAGGCAATTCGCACGAACGGGGATTTGGCGAAGCTACATGCTGCCTGCTTGATGGTCTTTGCAGCCCGTTTCATAGCGCGAAAGCCTTTGGAAATTGCCTCAAGTGACAGTCGCGATTTTCGCCTGCTAACGGTCTGCCAGGATCGGTGGAACCGGACAGTCGAGAGATTCGCCAAGCGAGCGATAAAGTTCGGCTTCGATGATTGAAATCTGGGTGTCGTGAGAGATCGATATCGCGGCCGCGGCCAGCAATTGTTTGCGAGCAGCCGGCGCAGCGTGCGATAGTCGTTTGACCGCATTTGCCAAGCGGGGATAGTCCCAGCCGCC
>Ga0164293_10001220_pt1 | contig 21506 bp, 18 predicted proteins | sample GEODES118metaG_FD_111487 | JGI IMG/M metagenome (GOLD analysis project Ga0164293, IMG submission 111487) | Eutrophic lake water microbial communities from Lake Mendota, Wisconsin, USA - GEODES118 metaG | ecosystem: Environmental > Aquatic > Freshwater > Lake | place: USA: Lake Mendota...
ATTTAAGATTTAATCTAGAAGCATTAGGACAATCATGACTCACTTGTCTTTTTTTATCATCCCAATGAATTTTGGAAATAGATATTCCACTTGGGATAGTATAAATTTTCTTGAAATTTGAAATTCGATAAATGACAGGATAAGTCCCATCTGATTTTATTCTTCTAGTATCTAAAACTAGATTAAGTTGTACCATAATATGAATGATTATGGTCATGATTTGCAATTCTGCTACACTAAAATTTGCAAACTATTTGCAAACTAAAGCCCTAAAATGGGAGAAAAACAAAGCTTTTTAAACAAAAAAACCACCTACATTTATATGTAAGTGGTTGATTATCAAGCTCCCGAAGCTGGGCTCGAACCAGCGACCCTCTGATTAACAGTCAGATGCTCTAACCAGCTGAGCTATTCGGGAATTTCTGGTTATGAAAACTTATTATAAGTTCTCCCCCTTTCGGGAGTGCAATATTCGGGATTTTAAATTATTAATGCAATATTTGCATCAAAAATTTTTAAAATAAATATGAGTTTAGTTATTATTGGTTCTGTTGCCTTCGATGCAATTGAAACTCCCTTCGGGAAAACAGATAAAATAGTGGGCGGAGCTGCCACCTATGCAAGTTTAGCCGCATCTTATTTCTATAAAAATGTAAAGATCGTAGGTGTAGTTGGTGAAGATTTTCATAAGGAAGATATCAAAAACTTCAATGATCATGGCATCGATACTGAAGGTCTTCAGATAAAAAAAGGAGAGAAATCCTTTTTCTGGTCTGGAAAATACCATAACGACATGAATAGTCGCGATACGTTAATCACAGAATTGAATGTTCTTGGTGACTTTGATCCGATTATTCCTGCGAGCTATCAAGATTGTAAGTACCTAATGCTGGGAAACCTTACTCCGCAGGTTCAGCAGACTGTAATTAACCGTTTAGACAAGCGACCTGAGTTAATTGTTTTAGATACCATGAACTTCTGGATGGACATTGCCTTAGATGATCTCCTGGCGGTAATCAAAAACGTGGATGTTTTAACCATTAACGATGCTGAAGCTAGACAATTATCGGGGGAATATTCATTGGTTAAAGCAGCAAATAAAATTATGGCGATGGGCCCAAAATACCTCATCATTAAAAAAGGTGAACATGGCGCCTTACTATTCAATGAAGACCTGGTATTCTCTGCCCCTGCTTTACCGCTTGCTGATGTATTTGATCCAACCGGTGCAGGCGATACATTCGCCGGTGGCTTCATCGGTTATCTTGCTCAGGTTGGAACCATCAATTTCAACAATATGAAGAATGCAATTATCTTCGGTTCAGCCCTAGCTTCATTCTGTGTTGAGAAATTTGGAACTGAACGAATCAAAAACTTAAGTCAGGAAGAAATAAAAGCGAGAGTAGAGCAGTTTGTGAAGTTGAGTAGTTTTGCAATTTAAGCTGAAAGCGTATAAAAGCGTAAAGCTGAAAGCTGAAAGCTGAAAGACAAGAGGGTGCTTCATAGGAATGGGGTGCCCTTTTTGTTTGAGGGTGAATGACCTTGGAAAACGTATCATTCCGAATGCTGCACTTCGGTGATGGAAGGAAATATTCTAAAGATCAAAATTCTGCTTCAGGTATGAGATCCCTCCTGCGTCGGGATGACGGGCATCAGACTTCAGACCTCTGTCAACTGTCAACTGTCAACTGTCAACTGTCAACTGTCAAAAGCCTACCCACCACCTCAAATTTCGCAAATACCTGATCGCTATGCGGGGCATCCTTCAGTTCCTCTGTCAAATCCTGACCTGCCCAATGTTCGTAATGCTTACCGTTCTTCCATAATCGACTTTCGGTCACATCGTAAATAAGACCTTTGAAAGCGACCCAAATCTGTGGCTTATCCTGTCCGTTTCTCAGGGCAAGATAGGATTTACTAAATTCTGGAAGATTATTCATGAACTTTCTTTGCCCGATTACGGAAGTATTCAAAAAACATGATATTCAGTAAAAGCATCGCCATCGAATAAAAATGATCCTCAAAAGGAATAGTTCCAACTCTAAATGCCATATTCTCCTCATTATTATACATGACCACCGGAATTGAAGTCAGGAGTCCGTTAACTATGTAAAATGGAATCAGGGAAACCAAATAAGCCAGGTAAAACCTGCTTAAAAACTTCAAACTAAGAACAAACTGGGCAATCAACAAAATTACAAGCAGTAAACCATAGGTGATTAGCGAATAAACCCGATCATAAAACAGAACTAGTAAAACTGCACATAAAGTAATCAGTAAATAAGTAATATAAACTGAAACAGACTCCAGTAAATCTCGTTTTATATAATAGTTAAGGCACTCGTAGATAAAAATACAGGCAAAGGGTACGGTAACAAAAAATAGAATTTCCTCAAGCGGGAGATTCAGAAAATAGATGCCTTTAACATAGTCCGGATTAAAAGACCAAACTCCATAAATTGTAAACAGATAATCCCAAAATAGAAAAAGTAAACCACTGATAAATAGTCCGGGGAAAATATACTTCCAACTTTGAAAAAATCTAACCCGTTTATCAAATGAAAGAATGACCGGAAATAAAACGGTCAGAAAATTAATGAGCAGATAGGTATTCTTCATATTTAACTATCAGATATACTTTTTGAATACTGTTAATTCCTCTTTCAAACAGCGGTTAGATTCAATCATAAATGTAGCCATATTCCTGATCAGATCCGAATCTGCCGTTCCAAACCGCCTGTTTTAAATACCTTAAAAAATCCTTTCGGTCTTCTTCCAGATTCTTACTAAAACCCAAAAAGGTTGAGGTATGATGCTGAAAAAAAAATCGCCGCCTGCGAAAGCCGGAACCTTCGAATCTTAAAATAATGAAATTGAACCTGCAGGGTCAAGACAGCATGTATTTTTTCTAAGGAAGCTTGTTTTAACCCTTAGATAATATTTACCTCACGCTCAAGCCTAATCCCGAATTTAGCGTTCACACTCTCAATAATTGATTCTGAAAATTTAAATATCTCATCACCCGTTGCATTACCATGATTAACTAAAACCAAAGCCTGGTTTTTCCATGTTCCGGTATTGCCTACAACTTTACCTTTCCATCCACAATGCTCAATCAGCCATCCTGCCGAAATCTTGGTAAATCCCTCCTGTGCCGGAAAATGAACAATTTCCGGAAAATCCGTCTTCAATTTAAGGAACTGAGCATTCGGAATTACCGGATTCTTAAAAAAGCTGCCTGCATTCCCAATAGTTGCTGGATCAGGTAATTTGCTTACGCGGATATGGGAAACAACAGTAGAAAGGTCTTTGATCGAGGGATTGTTGATTCCACGTTTTTGAAGCTCATCACTGATTGCTCCGTAGTTAACTTTAGGTTCAAATTTTTTGGAGAGCTTAAAACTAACTTCAGTTATAATATACAGTCCTTTCAGTGCCGACTTAAATACACTGTCGCGATAGCTAAACCCACAATCCTCTTTTTCAAACACCCTGATTTTGCCACTTGCAATCTCGAAAGCCCGGCATGAATGGAAGATATCCTGTAGTTCTACACCATAGGCTCCAATATTTTGCACCGGTGCTGCTCCCACAGAGCCTGGGATCAGACTCAGATTTTCAATACCGGCGAATCCATTATCAACGCAATAATTAACGAGGTCGTTCCAAACAACTCCTCCACCTGCTGTAACAATAACATCATTCCCAATTATCTCAAATCTGATACCCTGAATTTTAATATGGACTACTAAGCCTTTATAATCAGAGGTAAAAAGCATATTACTGCCCCCTCCCAAAATCAAATGGGGGAAATTCTTCCAGCGATTCTGAGTAAAGAGTACATGAAGATCATTTTCTTCGCTTACATCTAAATACCAGGCGGCATTGACTTCAACACCGAAAGTATTCAACTTCTTAAGTGGAACATTTTCAATTACCTGCATCTGCAATAAATAATAAAAATAGCATTTACTTCGACTGGAAATATTTTTTGGAGGCCAACAGCAGACCGAACTCTTCGGAAGGATTCTTTTTTATTGACTTATGATGAATCTTATGTGCACGTCTAATTCCTAAAAGGTATGAATTGCTGGATTTAAAACTCTTAAACCTGTTGTGAATAAACCAATCATGAAAAATAAAATAAATCACTCCATAGACCGAAATTCCAAGTCCTATCCAAAACTTCACATTAAAATCAGTTCTTCCTTGCCACATGAGGTAAAGTGATAAGGAGGCAAAGAGCAGACTAAATACGTCATTAAATTCGAACCAACCCTTACGCTCAACATGATGACTTTTATGAATGAACCATAAAGGGCCATGAAAAAGATACTTATGAATAAACCATGAAAATGCCTCCATAGAAGCAATAGTTAGGAGGATTATTGCGATATTAATGACAATTTGCAAAATAGTTGTTGGTTGGTTGTTAGTTTTTAGTTGGTTAGTAAAATCCAATTTAAGAACAAATTTTCTACTTATATCACAATCATTTTAGCTTTAAGCTTTCTACTTTTAGCTTTCTGCTTTTAGCTTTCAGCTTAAACATGAATTGCTCTATTCTCCGTAGCCGCCATACTTGCTTCTTTAAATGCCTCAGTGTACGTTGGATGTGCGTGTGATATTCTGGCAATATCTTCTGCTGATGCCCTGAACTCCATAGCTACTACCGCCTCAGCAATCATATCAGCTACCCTTGGCCCAATCATATGCACTCCCAATATTTCGTCGGTAGATGCATCTGCAAGCACTTTTACGAAGCCGTCAGTATCATTGCTGGCACGAGCCCTTCCACTGGCTTTGAATGGGAAGGAGCCACTTTTATATTGGGTACCACTTTCTTTAAGCTGTTCTTCCGTATAACCTACACTTGCTACTTCAGGCCAGGTGTATACGACCCCTGGAATTAAATTATAATTGATGTGAGGTTTCTGTCCGGCGATAACTTCAGCCACAAAAGTCCCTTCATCTTCAGCTTTATGGGCCAGCATAGCTCCCTTAACCACATCACCAATTGCATAAACCCCAGGTACCGATGTTTCCAGATGATCATTGACAGGAATCTTTTTGCCACGTTCCTCTAAAGTGATTCCAATATTTTCAAGACCAAGGCTGTCCGTGTAAGCGGTACGACCAACAGCTACCAGGCAATAGTCGCCTTCTAAACTGATTTTTTTACCTTCCGGATTATCTGCCGTTACAGTCACTTTATTACCTTTTACACTTGCGCCTGTTACTTTATGACTTAATAAGAATTCCATTCCCTGTTTAGCCAGAACTTTCTGAAGCTCTTTACCCAAACTCTTATCCATTGTTCCTATAATAGAATCCATAAATTCCACAACAGTTACTTTAGAACCCAGTCGGGCATAAACAGAACCCAATTCAAGTCCGATAACCCCTCCACCAATCAGAACCAAATGCTTCGGAATTTCCGGCAAATTCAATGCTTCAGTTGAAGTAATGATTCGCTTACCATCGGTTTTCAGGAAAGGAAGTTGTGTTGGCTTTGAGCCTGTTGCGATAATTACATTCTTGCCTGTAAGGGTTTCTGAAGTTCCATCCGCTTTACTAACCTTAACTGTATTTTTATCAACCATTGAACCCATGCCCTGATAAGCAGTGATTTTATTTTTCTTAAACAGAAATGAAATTCCACCTGTGGTTTGAGCAACAACCTCATCCTTACGCTTGACCATTTGTTTTAGATCGGGCTTAAGGTCTTTCAAGTTGATACCATGCTCCTTAAATGAATGCAGGGCATTATGGTAATGTTCTGACGAATCCAACAATGCTTTTGAAGGGATACATCCAACATTCAAGCAGGTGCCCCCGTAAGTGCTGTACTTTTCAACAACAGCAGTTTTTAAACCAAGTTGAGAACAACGAATGGCGGCAACATAACCACCGGGACCACTACCTATTACTATTACGTCGAATTGCATTTTGTATATTTTAAAAATTTAATACAAAGTTAACAAATAATAGGATTGGTAGGATTGTAGGATGGTAGGATTTTTGGATTGAAGGATTACTTGGATTAGGAATGCTTCTATTTTGAAAATTAGTAAGAAGTATTGATCCTTACAATCAGCCTAATCAAAAATCCTAACAATCCTAATTAATCCTATAATCCTATAATCCTATTAATCCTAATTCTGACACATTAATTGGAAATAATTACATTTGATATTCTTTTTCTAATTTTAATTTTCAAGATCAAGCCATATGTTAAAAATAAAGAGTCTGATGTTATTGTTTATCTGCCTGGCTTTGTCCCACACAAGCTGCCGTGGACAAAACAATAACTTCACCAGAGCGGATACCTTAAGAGGCGCATTAAGTCCGCTAAGAAGTTCATATGACATTAATTACTACCACCTGGATATCAAACTTGATATTGAAAAAAAGAAAATCAGCGGATCAAATTTATTCAGGTTTACCGCAGTTCAGGATCTCAATCAACTTCAATTCGACTTGTTTGAGAATCTGAATATCGAGAAAGTTAACTATAAGGGCAAAGAAATTCCATTCAAAAGAGAGTTCAATGCTGTTTTTATAAATTTTCCTGAGCGTATAAAAAAAGGAACCAAGGCAGAATTTACAGTATTCTATCATGGGAATCCATCAATAGCGAGAAATCCACCATGGGATGGAGGATTCACCTTTTCTGCTGACCAAAATGGCAAACCATGGGTCAGTGTTTCCTGCCAGGGTTTTGGAGCCAGCTCCTGGTGGCCTAACAAAGACCATCAGTCGGATGAGGTTGACAGCATGCTTATTAGTATAGCAGTCCCGAAAGGCTTGATGAATGTAAGCAATGGGCGTCTGATTTCTACTAAGGATAAGGAGGATAATTATACCCAGTATAACTGGTTCGTTTCCTATCCAATTAACAACTACAATGTAAGTCTCAACGTTGCCGATTATGTTCATTTTAATGACAGCTATCAGGGAGAAAACGGAAATTTAACACTTGACTACTATGTACTGAGAGAGAATCTGGACAAAGCAAAAAAGCAGTTTGGTGAAAATGTAAAACCGATGTTCGGGGTATTTGAGAACTGGTTTGGTCCCTACCCATTTTACCGTGACGGTTATAAACTGATTGAAACTCCTTATTTAGGAATGGAGCATCAAACTGCTGTAGCTTATGGAAATAAATATATCAATGGGTATCGTGGGCGGGATCTTTCGGGTACCGGACTTGGATTAAAATGGGATTATATCATCATCCATGAAACCGGACATGAATGGTTTGGCAATAATATTACAACTAAGGATATAGCTGATATGTGGATCCATGAGGGTTTTACGATGTATTCAGAAGCCTTATATGTTGAAAGTATAGAAGGAAAAGCAGCCGGAGCGAAATATATTGCGGGTATCAGGTCGAATATTATGAACAATAAGCCTGTAATTGGCATCTACAATGTCAATCACGAGGGTTCTGGTGATATGTATTATAAAGGAGCTAACCTCATTCACATGACCAGAATATTGCTGGATGATGATAAAAAATGGAGGGAATTATTGAGGGGGATGAACAAGGAATTCGGACTTAAAACCACCACAACTGAAGAGGTTGTGTCCTACATTAACAAGATTACCGGAAAAAATCTAAGTAAAATTTACGATCAGTACCTCCGTTATGCACAAATTCCTGTACTTGAATATAAGCAGGTTGGGAATCAGGTTTCATACCGCTGGCAGGCAGACGTAGAAAATTTTGACATGCCCATAAGGATGAAAAGGGGTAGTAAAATGGAATGGATCAAACCCGAAAAAGAGTGGAAAAAGCTAACCCTGAATGCTGAGTTTAGTCCAGACACTTTGAATTTCTACATCCGCCTCAAGAAAATTGAAGGATAATTAATTTTCTTAATAAAATTTCAAAATAATAAAGTACACATGCAACTTTACTGGTAAACCTACGTCTCATCTTAAAGAGCATATAAATTTACAAGGGATATTTTACCCATTAAAAAACCAAAAAATCATTAAGATGAAACAAGTCAGAAACATTCTCACCTTGACAGTATTTATTTTAGCAGGATCAGAATTCGCGACAGCAATCCCAAATTCAACGACAATAAGCAGTATAAAAATCTTATCAGACGACGATCGTCAGGTAACCGGATTTTCGGGAGTTATTGTTTCAGGCAAACATAATGTGTACATCACTATGGGCGCAACTGAGAGTCTGAGATTGGAAGGTGATGCCGATGAGATTAATGAAATTGAAACCAAAGTAGAGAATGGCGCTTTAAAGATTCGCAACAAGAAACAATTGAACACCCGTAGCTGGAACAATACGGGTAAGGTCAACATTTATATTCAGGCAAAAAGACTCAACAGTATTATACTTAGCGGATCAGGAAATGTTGAGGTTAAGGGGAAAGTAAAATCAACAAAGCTTAATACAACCATTAGTGGCTCAGGAAGTATAACAGCAACTTTTGAGGTCGAAAATTACAATGCTGTAATCAGTGGCTCAGGTGAAATCTATGCAAAGGGGAAAGCCGCCAATGCGAAAATCACAATCGCCGGATCAGGAAATTTTAATGGTAGCGGCCTGAGAACGTCAAATACAAGTGCAAAAGTTAGTGGTTCAGGAGACATTTATATCGTAGTAGATAATCAACTAGATGCCCTTACAAGCGGCTCAGGAGATATCAGATACGGCGGAAACGCCGTAGTGAACAGCAAGAAAAGCGGCTCCGGCAACATTTCAAAAGGACTGTAATAACTATCTTCAATACTACCCCCTAAACGTAAAAAAGGGTACTACATTTTATATGAAGTACCCTTTTTAGCTTTCTGCTTTAAGCTTTCTGCTTTAAGCTTTAACTCAGACTCCTAACAAAAGCCTCGCCGGATCTTCCAGCAATTGCTTTACCCTTACCAGGAATCCAACCGACTCACGTCCGTCAATAATCCTGTGGTCATAAGATAATGCGACATACATAATTGGCCTAATAACCACTTGTCCGTTCAATGCAACCGGACGTTCCACAATATTATGCATACCCAGTATTGCCGACTGAGGCGCATTTATGATTGGAGTTGACATCATTGAACCAAATACACCACCATTAGTGATGGTGAATGTTCCACCGCTCATCTCTTCAATAGTTAATTTACTGTCGCGGGCTTTAACTGCCAATTCCACGACTGTTGCTTCTATTTCAGCCAGCGACATTGACTCTGCATTACGGATAACCGGCACAACTAAGCCCTTAGGAGCCGAAACGGCTATGGAGATATCTGCAAAATTATTGTAAACAATCTCCTCCCCTTCAATGCGGGCATTAACAGATGGGAAATCTTTCAATGCTTCACATACAGCTTTGGTAAAGAATGACATAAAACCTAAACCTACACCGTGCTTCTCTTTGAATTTATCTTTGTACTTGGCTCGCAATTCCATTATTGGCTGCATATCTACTTCATTAAAAGTAGTGAGCATTGCTGTTTCATTTTTTACTGCAACTAATCGCCTTGCAACGGTTTTGCGCAAAGAAGACATTTTTTCACGCCTTTCATCTCTAGCACCTGCAATAGCTTTTACAGCAGCAGGAGCTGCTTTTGGAGCAGCACTTTCAGACTTAGCAAGCGGAGCGGCATTCAGTGCATCTTCCTTGGTGAGCCTTCCACCAACGCCAGTTCCATTCACAACCGCCGAATCAATTCCTTTTTCGGCTAATATTTTAGCAGCCGCAGGTGATGGTGCTCCTGCAGCATACGTTTTTCCTTTGGTATCGTCAACTTTCGTTGCCGGACTCTGGACTGCAATTTTAGGAGCGGCTTCTGCTGCTGGTTTTGAGGCCGCCGGACTTCCGCCTTCCTCAATACTGCAGACCGGTGCACCAATCTCAAGGGTATCTCCTTCCTTGGCGATAGTTTTTAAAGTTCCTGCCTTTTCTGCAGTAAGTTCAAATGTTGCTTTATCAGATTCTAACTCTGCAATGATTTCATCCATTTCAACATAATCTCCATCCTTTTTTATCCATTGGGATAATGTAACTTCGGAAATAGATTCGCCTACCGGCGGAACTTTGATCACTAAACTCATAATCGTTTTTCTTAATTCAATTAATCAATATCTACAAATATTTTGCTGTTTTATTTGCCTTTTTTTTTCACCTCAGCACCTGCAGATTTCACTTCAAATGCTTTGGCAATAATATGTAATTGTTGTACAGCATGCAGTTTGGCATAACCGGTTGCTGTACTGCTGCTTTCATTGCGTGATACCAAGTCAAAATCAATGGATGACTTACGGAATTTTCTTGAAATATAAGGCCAAGGACCCATATTTTCAGGTTCTTCCTGTACCCAAACATGCTCAACTGCGTTCTTGTATTTAACTCTGATAGCTTCAATCTGATCATATGGTAAAGGATACAATTGCTCCAGACGAACAATGGCAATATCTTTAATTTTATCTGTCTGTTGTTTTTCAAGAAGATCATAATAAATCTTGCCACTGCAAAAAAGTACACGCTTTACATCAGTTGCCTTTACTTGAGCATCATCTATCAGCTCATTGAAACCTCCATCTGAAAATTCTTCGAGTTTACTTACACATTTCGGACTCCTAAGCAGGCTCTTTGGTGTAAACACAACCAAGGGCTTGCGGAAATTCCGTTTCAATTGTCTACGTAAAACATGGAAGAAATTAGCAGGTGTAGTACAGTTAACTACTTGTATATTCTCATCAGCACAAGCTTCAAGGAAACGTTCAATTCTTGCGGAAGAATGCTCAGGACCCTGACCCTCAAATCCATGAGGAAGAAGCATTACCAGACCATTTGAACGCTGCCATTTAGTTTCGGCACTGGTTATAAACTGATCGATTATGATCTGGGCACCGTTTACAAAATCTCCAAACTGTGCTTCCCAGATGGTCAGAGCCATTGGATTTGCCAAAGCATAACCATATTCGAAGCCTAAAACCCCGTATTCAGATAGGTGGGAATTATAAATTTCAAATTTAGCGGCACCATTATCTAACGTGGCTAAAGGAATAAATTCTTCTGCAGAATCTTCAAGTGTAATGACTGCATGCCTGTGAGAAAACGTACCGCGCTCCACATCTTGACCACTCACACGCACTCTAAATCCATCCCTTAACAAAGTTCCATAGGCCATTAATTCACCCATTGCCCAGTCGAATATTTTAGTCTCCGACATTTTTCTACGCTCCTCGAAAAGCTTCTCAATTTTCTTGAAAAATTTCTTATCTGCAGGTAAAGTGCTTATTTCTTTTGCGATGGAAAGAATATGCTTCGCAGGAACAGCAGTTTTAACAGGGTTATAGATGTCTCCGGGTTTTGCTAAAGCTAAGCCACTCCAAGAGCCCCCGAATATTTGATGAACTGCCGAATAGCTTTGATCTTCTTTAGCTTCATTCAGTCTATCCTGAAGCAATGCACGGAATTTTTTTTCCATCTCATTGGCCAGACTGGCATCCACACTTCCCTGATCCAATAATTTCTGATTATATATTTCCCTTGGATTAGGGTGCTTTTCTATTGCTTTGTACAAGAGTGGCTGTGTGAACTTAGGTTCATCAGCCTCATTGTGACCGTATCGGCGATAACAGAGAATATCTATAAATACGTCATTGTGGTATTTTTGTCGATATTCAACTGCCATGTTAATGGCATAAACAATGGCTTCTACATCATCTCCATTCACATGGAATACAGGTGATAAGGTAACCTTTGCCAGATCCGTGCAATAAGTTGAAGATCGTGCATCTTTATAATTAGTAGTAAAACCTACCTGGTTATTAATCACAAGATGAATAGTTCCACCTGTGCTATAACCATCGAGTTTTGCCATCTGAATCACCTCATACGTTATGCCTTGTCCAGCAAGTGATGCGTCACCATGAATCAGAATCGGAGCAATACGCTTGTAATCGCCACCATATTTAAAATCGATCTTAGAACGAGCCATTCCCTGCACAACCGAATCTACAGTCTCCAGATGCGATGGATTTGGACATAAACTTAAGTGTACTTTCTTTCCTGAGCCAGTAACAACATCTGTTGAGTAACCCATATGGTACTTTACATCACCACCATAAGGGGTGTTAGCATCAAAACCTTTTCCTTCAAATTCAGAAAAAATATCCTTATAGGTTTTCTGCATAATGTTGGCCAGCACGTTTAAACGTCCGCGATGTGCCATGCCTATTACGAATTCACTAATTCCAAGTTCAGCTCCTTTACCAATCACAAAGTCTAAAGCCGGAATAACCGTTTCGGCACCTTCGAGAGAGAAACGCTTTTGCCCTAAGAATTTAGTTCCCAGAAAGTTCTCAAAAACGACAGCCTCATTCAACTTTTTGAGAATTCCCTTTTTTATTTCAATGCTAAAATTTGGCGTATTTCGCTCAGATTCCATGCGCTGCTCAAACCATTTCAGCTTTTCAGGATTTCTCAAGTATTTATACTCAACTCCTATAGACTGGCAATAGGTTTGTTCTACAAGAGCAACAATATCTTTTAATGTAGCAGGGCCGATACCCACTTCTACTCCTGCATTAAAAACTGTTTCAAGATCTCCGCTATCTAGACCAAAGGTTGAAAGTTCTTTACCCGGAAAATAGGATCTACGTTCCTGAACAGGATTGGTTTTAGTAAATAGATGCCCACGTGATCTGTAGCCATTGATAAGATTTAATACTTTAATTTCCTTTAAAAAATGATCAGGAGTTTCAGCACTTACTATCCCTGCCTCAGAACCGCGGCCAAAGTCGAATCCTTCAAAGAATTTCTGCCAGCCAAAGTCAACTGAAGCCGGATCTTCTTTATATAACTGATATAGCGAATCGATGTAAGCAGAATTAGCGTTATTTAGATAAGATAAATTATTCATTGGTATATAATCGTTCGTTGATTCCCGCATCTTAGGGATTGTATGAACTTAAGTTCATTTGAATGTGTAAGTGACTGATACAGGTTTCAATTAAAAACAAAGTTTATGTAGTACAAAAATAAGATTTTAAGCATGGAATTACGCAAAAGAATATACTAATTTGAAATTAAGAGCATATCAGGATTTGCATAAATCCGACGGGTGAAATTAATAAAAAAAATGGAGGAAAACTGCCTAAAAATGCTTTAAATGACATTGTTTGTAAACTATTCTTAGGATTTTTTTAAAGGCATTAATTCCGGTGTGTAAGGAGGGGCTTTCAGATAGTTGATCAACTGATAGTCAGATTGTTCTGCGGCAGAGAGGTTCCATGGCTGATGCACACATGATCCGGGAACTTTTCCAAGTTCCGGAATCCATACCCTCACATAGTCGCCATTAGGATCGTAGTCCATGGCTTGTTTAAGTACATTGAAATACCTAAATTCTTTTGGATCATTCCCAACGCCGGCAATATAGGCCCAATTGCCCCAGTTGTTAGCAGGACAATAGTCAATGAGCTTCTCTTCAAAATATGCGGCACCCCACATCCAGTTAACTTTGAGATCCTTAACCAAAAAACTTGCTACATTCTGCCTTCCTCTATTACTCATAAATCCAGTTTTATTGAGCTCCCGCATGTTGGCATCAATAAATGGAATACCAGTTTCTCCATTTTTCCAGAGATTAAACATTTCAACCTGATTTTCACATTCCTCAGGGGCAAGTCCCTTTAATCCTGTTTTCTGAAAAAACTTATTGCCGTGCTTCTTGAGCATAAAACGGAAATAATCACGCCATAATAATTCAAGGTAAAGACTGTAAGTAGAATCACCGGAGCCATGAACCTGCTCATACTTCTTTATTTCCCAATAAATCTCTCTTTGCGAAAGGCATCCCAGTGCAATCCACGCTGAAAATTTGGATGAATAATCTGAACCCAGCAGACCATTACGCGTTTGTTTATAGCTTTGAACCGCGTTGGTTCCCCAGAAATAATCCTGCATCCGTTGCAAAGCTTCTGTTTCCCCTCCCTCAAATTGCATCACAGAACGGGAATCCACAGGTTCATTTTCATCAAAACCAAGTGCATTGAGAGACGGTAGCACGCTAGCTTCGAGATTATCAGGAAAACTCATCGTGACAGGGGTTTCGTGACAAGGTCTAACAGAGCCATCGCGCTCCACTTTTTTGCGAAAACTGGTAAAGATATCAGGGATGTTATTGATGGGAAAAGGAAGGTCTTCTTTATGGTAAAGCGTGTGCCCAATAAAATGTTTCAAATTGATCTTAAGCTTCCAAAGGGCACTCTCAACAGCTGCAGAAACGATGGTCTCCTCTGATGCTACCTCACGATGGTGGTAGACCTCATTGACCCGGTATTTAGCAACAAGTTCAGGCAGAATAACTTCGGGCTGCCCAAGCTTTATGAGCAAGTCGCCTCCTGCATCATTAAAAAATTTACGAAGATTAGCAACACTCTCTAATAAGAATCGAGTACGAATCAGACCAGTTTTACGGGTCTGAAAATTGGTAATTTCAAACTGACGGGGATCAAAACAATATACAGGAATAATCCTGTCACCTTTTCGAATTGCCTCAATTAAAATTTCATTATCATGAATCCTTAAATCTTTTCTAAACCAAACTAAAATGGTTTTATCGCTCATAGTTTTTAAAGCCTTTCCCGGAATACGCTGACTTAACCAGGTAATTAATATCAATTTATTGTAGCGGCAAATTACGCAGTTAGAAATGACTTTATTGATCATTTTCTTGTAAGTTTTTTATTAGAAGAGAATTTTAGTAGAGAACAACCATATTCTCTATTTCAAAACATCAGCTAAAAGATCCGGATCGGGGTCCGGACTGACAGGATCCGGATCGGGGTCCGGACTGACAAGATCGGGATCGGGGTCCGGACTGACAAGATCGGGATCGGGGTACGGACTGACAGGATCCGGATCGGGGTCCGGACTGACAGGATCGGGGGTACGGAATGACAAGATTGGGGTCCGGACTGACAAGATTGGGGTACGGAATGATAATAAGAGGGTCAATGAACGCCGATATGTATAATCGAAAGCATGATCTTGTAAAATACGAAAAGGGGAGAAATGTTATAATGAATCAGATTACTACAGATGATTCAGACAATCTACTTGACATCGGTCACATTAACTTCAAAATCCAGACAAGAGAAAGGCGGGATAGCAGGAGAACTGCCATTAAAACCATAAGCAAGTGCTGATGGAATGATGAGGCGCACATTGCCGCCCTGATTAATCAACGGAATTCCCTCTTGCCAGCCTTTGATAACTGCTTTAAGACTAAAAGTTGCCTCACTACCAGGAAGGGCACGATCAAATATAGTTCCATTAAAAAGTTTACCAGTGTAATTAGCAACTACTGTGGAGTCGGCTGTTATTGGGCTTCCTGTTCCTTGCTGGCCAATTTTATAATAAATTCCATTAGTAGTTTTCTTAAAACCTGTCATAGCATTCTTTTCCAGGTATTTAACTATGGTAAAATCATCATATTGGGCCATTTTTGACCTTTCTATAACTCTAACCACAATGTCCAGAGAGGTATTGCCCGGAATTTCTACACTTCCATTCCTTCCAAAAGCCAGACGAGAAGGAACAATCATACGGATGGTTCCATTAGATTTTTTTAAAACCTCTTTTATTCCAGTCCGGACCGATTCAGGATTAAAATATCCAAGAAAATTGTAATACCTGTTACCATTGGCAAACGTATCTACAGATGCATATTTCCCATCTATTGAACGTATTGTTAATAATATGGGTGTTTGATCGGAATATTGCAGATCAGCACCATTTCCCGGACTAACGATCTGGTAATACATGCCGGTACCATTGTATTCTTGTACTGAAAGATTATTCTTCTGTATGTAGTCCTTTACATTACGATCATCAATAACCTCAATAGTCTCGTATTCCTTCACGCAAGAAGCAAGTATTCCGGACAAGAAAATGATAGTAAAGAGGTATTTAAAAAATTGCATCATCACGTATTTTAGTTTTGAACATCCACCAGTTCGATATCAAAATCGAGTACCGAATTTGGAGGAATTGCCCCGGAGCCTTGCGGACCATAGGCATAACCTGAAGGAATAAATAATCTGATCTTACCGCCTTTTTGAATTAATGGAACACCAATTTGCCAACCCACAATTACTTGTCCTAGTCTAAAAGAAAGTGGCTGGGTGGTCGACTTATCAAAAACCTGTCCTGAAAATAATCTTCCTGTATAATTTACTTTAACCGTAGTGTTTGCTGTATAGGTAATATTCCCTGAACCCGACTGTAATATCTGATAATAAACACCACTGGAATGCTTTGAAGCGGATATTTTATTATCAGCGATGAACTTAACAATGGTAGCGTCATCCTTTCCAGCCTGAACAGTTGGATCAACATATTCATCTTTTAGACATGAGCTCATTGAGAGCATCATGATAATGGAGAACAGGTAAAGTTTAGTCTTCATAAGGCTGCAAATTTATCCTTTTAAATGTTAAAAAGTAAGGATTAACATTTTTTAACAAAATAAATAAGATTATCTGATATAAATCAAGTCAGTAATACCCCAGATACGAGTTTTTCCTGAATTAGTTAAACAGCAACATCAACATGTGGATACCAGGTATCTGTCCTTACATTTGCACCCAGATCGTGAAGCATATTATATAATCCAAAATTCGTTCGGTTTACGTAAATAAAATGTTTGACCCCACGAGCCTGTTTGAATTCCGGCATTTTTGATATTTTTTCACCGTACGAATAAAGCTTGTCAAAAAACTCCGTCTTACTAAAATCAAAGGTGCTTGACATATACGGTTGAGCAAATAGCTCAATCATTTCTTTATAAAGCCTGTAAAAAAACTCGATCTGTGCAGCATCATCATTCTCGCGAATCATTTCTAAAGATCTGAATGCCTTAATCGTTCTAGCTTTATCTTTTAACATATCAGTAGATGTCAGCGAAAAGAAAGGATAATAGAAATCTTCGGGCATTTCTTTGATACATCCAAAATCAATAATCCCAAGTTTACCTTCGGGTGTGATTAGAAAATTTCCAGGATGCGGATCTGCATGTACAGCTCTTAATTCATGTTGTTGAAAATTATAAAAATCCCAGAGTGCCTGGCCGATCTTATCCCTAAGTTCTTGTGATGGGTTAGTCCGCATAAATTCTTTCATATGCTGACCCTCCAGCCAATCCATCGTAATGATTCTTTTAGAAGAAAGTTCTGGATAGTACGTAGGAAAAACCACATTATCAATAGTTTTGCAAGCTTCAGAAAATTCAATCGATCGCCTGATTTCTAGATTGTAATCTGTTTCTTCAAGAAGCCTATCTTCTACCTCAGTCATATAGACTTCAAGCTCCTTCTGACTCATTCCTAACAATCGAAATGCAAATGGCTTTACCATTTTCAAGTCGGAAGAAATACTATCCCCAACACCGGGATATTGAATTTTAACCGCTAACTTTTTACCATTCAAACTGGCTTGATGAACCTGTCCAATTGAAGCTGCGTTCGTAGATTTTATATTAAATTCATCAAAAATATCTGAAGGGGTTTTACCAAAATACTTGGTGAAAGTTCTGACTATCAGCGGTCCGGATAATGGCGGGGCATTATATTGAGAAAGTGAAAACTGATCAACATATGCCTTCGGCAATATATTTTTATCCATACTCAGCATTTGAGCTACCTTAAGGGCACTTCCCTTTAACTCGCTTAAAGAGGTATAGATATCAGTTGCGTTATCAAGATTTAACTCGTCCTTTGTTAATGAAGGATTAAAAAGCTTTTTGGAATAGTGTTTAATATAATTTCCTCCAACCTTGAAACCTGTTTTCACAAATTTTGCTGAACGCTCTGTTTTTGAGGTTGGAATACTGTCTTGTTCTTTCATTTATTTAACAAAGTACTTGTGATGATTATGGCTTTTAAAACTTAACATTAGGTTTCATGCCACCATTATTCATCATGAACTTCCCATAATCAAACAGACTATCTAATGGAGATTTACCGAAAAGATCGAATGTAACATTGATTCCTTTTTCAATGGCTTCGTCAGTTTTTTCAAATCCGGCGCTACTATCTTTAGCCCAGAAGTTTACAATAACCCCAAACTGAATCCACAGGGCATCTTTATATTTAGATGTCAGAAATCGTCTGTCTGCCAACTCTCCTGACTCAACACCCTGATCAACTAGTCCGGAAGCAAAGGATTCAAAAAGATTTTTAACTCCTTTTAAAATTGAGGGGGTTCCAATTGTTTGTCCGGATTGTTTTAAGCTGTATAGAACAAAGCTTCTTTTGCTTTTTAGTAATTCGATAAGCGCGTAAAAAAATGCGAGGGTTTTTTCACGGGAAGAATATTGATCCCAGATTTCCTGATTTTGCACTTCAGTCAGGGCCTTTTGACAAAGGCCAGTCCAGATCGACTCTTCTATACCATCAAAAGAACCGAAGAAATTATAAAACTCCTCTTCAGTCAGATTATTATCTTTTGCAAATACATAAACAGATGCAGGTTTTGTACCCTTGGTTAGGACATAATCTATATATGCACTTTGTATTTCTTCAGCTGAATTCATAGCATCATTTAAATTTGAAATATTAATTTTTTAAGACTTCTTTCTGGTTTTGTCTTGGTCAGATACAGGCAGAGGAATATAGATCAACTGCTTTTTATTAGATTCCTGAGGATTAAGATCAGGTAGAAAATCTTGAAGCTTCTCCTTCAGGGCCTTTAATTTGTCAATAAATCCGGACATTTCAAGAATTGTTATTTTATAAAATAGGTTAATTGTATAAATCATTTAAAAAATCGTGGTTGCAAGCATATAAGATACGTTAACCACCTACAAAGAGTTTGCCATAAATTCTTTCTAACGTTTGTACTTTGTCATTTTTTAAATAAAATTAAAAAAAACAGAGTTTCCTTATTCCGGTCAGATCAATTTAATTTAAAATTTTCTCACTGAAGCACTCCTTAATAGCAGTACTTGTTTGCATCAATCAATTGTTTAGCCACACGTTGTCTGGTTTCTTTTATATTAAAAGGTTCCAATTTGGTAAAACGTCTTAATCCTACCAGCATCATCCTTAATTCATCACCCTCAGCAAATGAATACAGAGCTTCCTTGCCGGCAACAGAAACTTTATCTACAGTTTGATAAAGATAGATTCGCATCATATCAAGTTGTCCGGTACATGCTTCTTCACCCCTTAATTTGACTAGCTTTTCTACTCTTAAAATAGTTGATTCAGCAAGGTAAATGTATCCAATGATGTCAGCAATATTCATCAGAATTTCCTGCTCTTTTGACAGAGTCATCATCAATTTTTGAACTGCAGCACCTGCAATCATTAATCCGGCTTTTTTAAGATTGGATAAAATTCGCTTTTCTGAGGCAAAAAGAGAATTATCTTCCTCTCCAAAATCAGGAATAGACATTAATTCAGCAGCTACCGCTTGTGCGGGAGTCATTAAATCTAGTTCTCCTTTCATGGCACGTTTCAACAACATATCCAGAATGAGCATTCTGTTGATTTCATTGGTACCTTCAAATATTCTGTTGATACGGCTGTCGCGATATGCTCGTTCCATTGGTGCTTCTGCAGAATAACCCATTCCGCCATAAATCTGCAGACCTTCATCCACGATATAATCCAATACTTCTGAACCCCATATCTTAATAATTGCACACTCCACAGCGAATTGCTCTGTAGATTTCAACTTTGCCTGAGATGGCTCCATTCCCCCTGCTACCAACGCATCATACGCGTCATCAATATTCTGACCAGCGCGGTAAGAGGCACTTTCGAGCGCAAAATTACGTGTAGCCATTTCTGCAAGTTTATAGCGAATAGCACCGAATTTGGAAATTGGTAAATTGAACTGAACACGTTCATTAGAATAGTTTATTGCCTGATTCAAAACCTTACGCGAAGAGCCGATGGCTGCAACACCTAATTTGATCCGTCCGATATTGAGAATATTTACAGCTATTTTAAAGCCATTTTCACGCTCGGAAAGCATATTGGCAACAGGAACGGGACAATCGTTAAAAAACACCTGTCTGGTAGATGACCCTTTAATACCCAATTTATGCTCTTCAGGGTTCATAGCAATTCCACCAAAATCTTTTTCAACAATAAATGCAGATAGGTTTTTATCCTCCCCAATTTTTGCAAAAACAATAAAAATATCAGCAAAACCGCCATTGGTGATCCACATTTTCTGACCGGTAATCAGGTAGTGGGTACCTTCTGTATTAAGGACGGCTTTAGTCCTGCCAGAATTTGCATCAGAACCTGAATTAGGCTCCGTAAGGCAATAGGAAGCTTTCCATTCGCCGGTTGCAAGTTTTGGGATGTATTTATCTTTCTGTTCTTTGTTTCCATAATAAAGAATAGGCAGGGTACCTATTCCTGTATGTGCTGAAAGTGCTACTGCAAAAGAACATCCGGCTCCAACTGAATCTGCAACCAACATTGACGTATTGAAGTTCTTACCAAAACCTCCATATTCTTCCGGAATGGAAACAGCCAGTAAACCAAGTTCACCAGCCTTATCCATCAGATTGACCATTAAGCCTTCTTCCTGATTATCGATTCTATCGAGATTGGGGAATACCTCAGCTTCCAAAAAATCCTCACAGGTTTTTTTGATCATCAACTGCTCTTCATCAAATTCTTCAGGAATAAAAATATCCTCACATAACGTTTCGCGGATGATAAACTCTCCGCCTTTGATTGTTCTGGTTTTTATTGTTTCCATACTATTCTTTTTATTGATTCAAGAACCAGGAGCCAAGAATCAAGACAAATTCGTGGTTCTTGATTCTTGACTCTTGGTTCTTGACTCTTGGTTCTTGGTTCTTGATTCTTGATTCTTGGTTCTTGGTTCTTGGTTCTTGGTTCTTGGTTCTTTATTTAAGTGTTGTTAAAAATCCGTTTAGCATTTTTTGAAGAGTTGAAATTTTATCAAGAAGTATATTCAAATCTTGAACATTAACCATTTTGAACTCTCCTGATAATATTAATTGAGTTTCCAGCTCAAATAGTGAGCCTAATGCAATTTTAATATAATGAGAAAACTCCTTATTTGAAGATCTTGAAGACCCTTCTGCAATATTTGAAGGAACTGAAATGCAACATCTGTTAATTTGAGAAACCAACCCAAACTTCTCTTCTTTAGGGAAATTTGATGTCAAGAGATACATATCTTTGGCAAGACTCATTGCATTAACCCAAATATTCAGCTTTTTGAAATTGTGCATACGCCTTAGTTCTTGGCTCTTGGTTCTTGGTTCTTGACTCTTTATTCTTGGCTCTTGGTTCCTGGTTCTTGACTCTTTATTCTTGGCTCTTGGTTCTTGGTTCTTGGTTCTTGACTCTTGGTTCAAAGATTACATCATCTCAAATATCCCCGCCGCTCCCTGCCCAGTGCCTACACACATCGTAACCATTCCAAATTTCTTTTCCCTTCTTTTTAATTCATTGAAAAGCTGCACCGAGAGTTTAG
>Ga0164293_10001221_pt1 | contig 21503 bp, 24 predicted proteins | sample GEODES118metaG_FD_111487 | JGI IMG/M metagenome (GOLD analysis project Ga0164293, IMG submission 111487) | Eutrophic lake water microbial communities from Lake Mendota, Wisconsin, USA - GEODES118 metaG | ecosystem: Environmental > Aquatic > Freshwater > Lake | place: USA: Lake Mendota...
ATTGAATTGCAAAATATAGAAAAGTTTCTATCTTTGCCTCCACAAAATTCCTCCTTAGCTCAGTTGGTTAGAGCATCTGACTGTTAATCAGAGGGTCGCTGGTTCAAGTCCAGCAGGGGGAGCACTGAAAATCAAAGGGTTACAGAAATGTAGCCCTTTTTTTATCTCCCCTTGTAACACATTTGCAACGCAATCTTCAAACTAATTAAGTGAAAATTAGCCCATATTGGAACGAGCAAATTAATACGCTATATTTGTAAGAATCCATATTAATTATGAAAAAAATCCACAAACCCGAGCGAATACCGATTGCAAAACTTGAAGGAATCAATGAGAAAAGTATTCAAGAAATAATTGCTGAAGACCTTTCATTATAATGGCAAACGAAAATTTAACAAAAGCAAAAACCGCCAAGAACGATGAGTTCTATACTCTTTACCACGATATTGAGAAGGAAATCAACGCATATTTAGATTACGACTCAAATGTGTTTGAAGGAAAGACTGTTTTGTTACCCTGTGATGACCCCGAATGGAGCAACTTTACCAAGTTCTTTGCACAAAATTTTGAACGCTTTAAATTAAAGAAATTGGTCAGCACAAGTTATGCGCCCGAAAGCAAAAACATTAAAACCAATTATCAGCCTACCCTATTTGAAGTAAATGACCCACAATTTGACAAAACCAAAACTATTGTTAATGGGAAGATTTTCACTTTAACACGAGATAAAACGGGTGATGGAAAAATTGATGTGAACGATTTAGAGTGGACATATTTGGATGGTGATGGCGATTTTAGGAGCAAAGAAATAATGAAGCTGAGAGATGAATCGGATATTATAATAACCAATCCTCCTTTTTCATTATTCCGAGAGTTTTTAAATTGGATATTTGATGCAGATAAAAAGTTCTTAATCATTGGAAATATTAATGCAATCACATATAAAGAGGTCTTTCCACGAATTAAGGATAATAAAATTTGGCTTGGAAATGGAATGGGAAGATGGATTTCGGGTTTTTTAGTTCCCGAAAATTATGAATTATATGGAACAGAGGCTCGAATAGATGATAATGGAAATCGAATCGTTTCAACGAATAACGCTCTGTGGTTAACAAATATAGACCACGGAAGGCGACATCAACCATTGTCGCTTATGTCAATGGCAGATAACATAAAATTCAGTAAACATAAAGAAGTTAGAGGATGTGAGTATCAAAGATATGACAATTTTGATGCAATAGAAGTTCCTTTTACAGATGCTATACCAAGCGATTTTGATGGTGTTATGGGTGTGCCTATTAGTTTTCTTGACAAATACACCCCCGAGCAATTTGAAATTTTGGGAAGTGATACAGATATAAAAGAAGGACGATTAGCATTTTTAATTAACCCGAATTGGCAGGGAAAGGTTGATAGAGGTTATATCAATGGTAATCGGATATACAGTAGAATATTTATAAAACATAAACCATCGAACTAAATGGCAAACGCAAATTTATCAAAAGCAAAAACCGCCAAGAACGATGAGTTCTATACACAATACCACGATATAGAAAAGGAAATTAATGCCTACTTGGAATACAACCCCAATGTGTTTCAAGGAAAGACCATTTTACTTCCCTGTGATGACCCCGAATGGAGCAACTTCACGAAGTTCTTTGCACAAAATTTTGAACGCTTTAAATTAAAGAAATTGGTCAGCACAAGTTATGCTCCCGAAAGCAAGAAAATAATTAACTATCAACCTACCCTGTTTGAAATTAACAACCCAAATTTCGACCAAACAAAAACGAAAGTAAAGGGAAAGATATTCACATTAACGCAAGATAACACGGGAGATGGTAAAATTGATGTGAATGATTTGGAATGGTCTTATTTGGAAGGTGATGGTGATTTTAGAAGCAAAGAAATCATCAAATTAAGGGATGAAGCCGATATTATCATTACTAACCCTCCTTTCTCGCTTTTTAGGGAGTTTTTGGCTTGGATTGTAGAGGCAAAAAAGGAGTTTGTTTTGATTGGTAATATGAACGCAATAACCTACAAAGAAGTTTTTCCTTTGATTAAAAATGACAAAATGTGGTTAGGTAATGGATTTCAAGCAGGCAATGCTTACTTTTCATCACCAACAACGAATAATTATGCAGATGGAGTATTTAATAAAGAAACAGGGTTGGTGAAATTCAGAAATTGTGTTTGGTTTACCAATATAGAACACGGAAAAAGACATCAGCCTCTACCCTTAATGACTTGTAACGACAATTTGAAATTTAGCAAGCATAAGGAAATTAAAAATGTCGGTTATTTGAAATATGATAACTACAATGCTATCGAAATTCCATTTACAGATGCTATACCGAGCGATTACGATGGGGTAATGGGTGTACCAATTAGTTTTTTAGATAAATACTCCCCTAAGCAATTTGAAATTTTGGGTAGTGATACAGACATTAAAGAAGGACTATTACCATTTTTAATAAACCCAAAATGGCAGGGAAAGGTTGATAGAGGCTATATCAATGGTAATAGGAGATATAGTAGAATCTTTATAAAACATAAAAAATGAAAACAACCTTACGAACAGAAATCACCGTTAAAGATATTTGTGATGGTTTCGATTATAATGAATTAGAGGGAAAAGGACTTTTTGGTTTAGGAGGACGATTAACTATCCAACCCGAATATCAGCGTAATTATATTTATGCCGATGGTGTTCGTGATGTTCGAGTAATTGAATCTATTTTAAAAGGTTATCCATTGGGTTTAATTTATTTTAATAAACCGAGTGCAGATACTCTTGAAGTGTTAGATGGTCAACAAAGAATTACGAGTGTAGGTCGATATGTTTTAGGAAGATTTGCTATCAAGGACGAAAATGGAATGGAGCAGTATTTTAGTGGTCTTGCACAGGACAAACAAGAATTGATACTCAACACCAAATTTCTAATTTACGAGTGTGAAGGAACTGAAACTGAAATTAAAGAATGGTTTAAAACTATTAATATAGCAGGCGTTCCCTTGAATAATCAAGAACTTTTAAATGCTGTATATTCGGGTCAATTTGTAACGCTCGGAAAGGCAGAATTTAGTAACAGTCAAAATGCCAATATCCAAAAATGGAGTGCTTATATTTCGGGAAGTGCGAATAGACAGGCATTTTTAGAACAAGCACTTGAATGGGTAAGTAAAGGTGCTATCGGAGATTATATGAGTAAGCATCGCAGAGATGATAATATCAATGAATTAAAGACTTATTTCAATAGCGTTATAAATTGGGTTTCCACTGTTTTTTCAGATGTAGAAAGTGAAATGTGTGGTCTTGAATGGGGAAGGTTGTATGAACTTTATCATAACAAACCATATAGTCCATCGGAGGTTTCAGCAAAAGTGAAGGAATTGTATTCCGACCCCTATGTAAAAAGTAGAAAAGGGATATTTGAATTTATTCTTGGCGGTTCAACTGATTACAAACTACTTGATGTGCGTGTTTTTGATGAAGCCACGAAAAAAGCAGTTTATTCGAAGCAAAAAGCCGAAGCGGAAAAAAACGGTACTTCTAACTGCCCGCTTTGCGCAATAGGAAGTAATGCTAATAAAACCAAAATATGGGCGTTAAGCGAAATGGATGCCGACCACGTATCCGCTTGGAGCAAAGGTGGAGCGACAGATATTAGTAATTGTGAAATGTTGTGCAAGACACACAATAGAGCAAAGGGGAATAAGTGAGTTAAGTTTAAATTTATGATATGGGCTTGATAAAATGTTTGGATTGCGATAGGCATGTGAGTTTAAATGCGGACCATTGTCCACATTGTGGAAATAAAAGATTTCGAGAACAGTATTTTGAAAGACAAAAGAGATGGGAAGAAGAGGAAATTAGAAAAAAAGAAAACGACATTCAAAAAGCTAAGGAACTTAAGTTTTCAAGTGTTGAAGAAATGAAAAAGGCAGAGAAAACTAAGGAAAAAAATCTTGAAATATTTGAGTGGGTGGTGGATAACTCAACTAATATTGTTATTACGTTAGCTATTATCATCTTTTTATTATGGAAATTTGCATTTTCAAGGTGATAAGATGAAATAAGATACGTTTGATGAAAAGATGGCTTAAATGGTATGAAAATAAACAAACGGTTAGAATTAAAATTAAAAAAAGAAATTGCTGAAAAAAAGGTATTGTCGAAACTTGATATCAAGTTCAAGGAGGAAAACAAGAAATATGATGAAGATGACAGACTTCCATGGTAGTATTCTATCTGATTTCATAAAACCATTTATCGTTAAGAATTATTCGAAAGGATGTTTATTTTTTTTTCGCCTTGTTCCAAAGAAATTTAATAAAGCCTCTGCCAAATGTCAATGTAAAATTGATTACCGAAAAAGCTACTAACGGAAAATTTAAATGATAATATAACACCTCATCATTATTAGGTAAAGTATTACCGAACCAAATACCATATATTATCGCAACAAGACATGCTGAAATCGGAAATTCTCCGACATTATAATCGTAGTTATCCAAAATCATCCACAACCAAATTGGTACAAAAGGAAAAAAATGGAACAATATTAAGGGTACTCCCTGAATTATTTCGCGTAGTAAGGCCATAAATAAATCTTTTCTCAATAACAATTAAAAAACTTACTAAAGTTACTAATTCTTCGATTGTCAGAAAAACTGGGAAATTTTCCAAATGGGGAAGGCTACAACACAATAACATCAAATAATACGTCAATCAAACGGCACAAATACAACATATAACACCTCATATTTACAACATAAACACCTTATATAAATTTTATCTTGACTTTTAACATCAAAACAACAGCATCTTAAACAAGGTTTTTTAAATAAGATTACTAAAAAAGAAATGTAAAAAAGGTATTATGCTTTTACATTTTTATTAAAAAATGAAAAATATTAAATCGTACAGGTGCCCAAAAAAGTTGTTGATTCGATTTAATTGAGTATAAAATGGGAAATCACATTAATTAATTCGTCTTGAATACGTATGAAACTAAAAAAATGCGTATTGAATACAAATGAATATGTTTTTATACATTTTGAAATTTATAAATATGCTCATATTCCCACGAATTTGCACTAATACAAGTCAACAGCGTTATTTCTTAAAGTAAGAAATTATTTTCGTAAGAATATAATTTTTATCACTAATATGAGGAAAGACCTTTTAACCCAAGAAACTTTCAAGCCAAGGCGAATAACTCAAAAATTTGCTCGGGCTGAAAATAGGATTCGATTTCATAATCGTTTGGCAACCAAGTTGCGCCATAGCGTTCAGCACATTAATAAGCCTTTGCACCAAAACCTTAAAATACTCAATGAAGTTATGAAGAATATTACCAAGAAGAAACTTCATCGCCAATGGCTATTAGGAAAGGGATTCAATTTTGGAGTGATGACGCATTATATTGAAGTTGGAGAAGAACAAAGAAAATGTATCTATGACTTTTCAATTTCAAATCATAAAGAAGAGGCTGACTATGTAATTATAACGAGGATAAAAAAGGAATCAAATGATTGACATAACGACTATACAAACCTTTCGTGTACCTCCTTCTATTCAAGCATTGCAAGATGCAAACAACACCTTAAAATTGGCAAACGATACATTATCTGATAAAAACGAAATGCTTAAAAAAATCTTGACGGTAACTTTTATTGGTGTGGGTTTATTTCTGCTCGTAACACTATTAAAAAAAAGCAATAAAAAAGAAAAGAAATTATGAAAATAGCAATCATTAGTTACGCTGAAAATAACTCAGCAACGAAAAGTATAATAAACGCAGGTGAATCATTGGGGCATCAAATGTCAGTGTTGAATCCTAATGACTTGGCAATGTTTATAAGCGATAAAATAGGTTATGACAGACTTTACAATAAAATCAATAAGTCTAAGATTGAACGTATTTACGCAAGTGATATTGATGCAATTATACCGAGAATTGGAACAAATGTTTCTTACACCTCCACGTTAATAGACCACCTAAACTTAAACTTGGGGATATTCTCTACCCAATCGGGAGATGGATTAAGAATTGCATCGAATAAACTATTGACCTTACAAAAGTGCAGTCAACAGAATATACCAACACCTAAAACAATCTATGCAAATGACCCTTCAATGATTGACCACTACCTTGAATTGGTCGGGGGTACTCCTGTTGTGGTTAAAACATTAAGTGGTTCTAAAGGCGAAGGCGTTCTTTTACTTGATTCATATATTTCAGCAAAAAGTACTTTACAAGCCTTGTTTAAGCAAAACACAAGTATTCTTATACAGGAGTTTCTCGATTCAAAGGGATGTGATTATAGAGGAATTGTCGTTGGAGAGCGTGTCGTAGCATCCTACAAACGACAGGCACAAAAAGGTGATTTTAGGGCTAACATTCACAAAGGTGCATCTGCAGTACCTGTAATCCTTTCGCAAGAAGAACAGGACTTTTGTGTGAAATGTGCCAAAACATTAAACCTACAAACAGCAGGGATTGACTTTATGAAGGATGAAAGTGGATTTCGGCTGATAGAGGTTAATGGCAATTACGGATTTACAATTCAATCCATTACAGGAGTTAACATTGGTATGGAGTTAATTAATTTTATTGATTGTGAAAAAACATTCCAAAAGCAAAAACAAATCGACTTTCCCAACAAAAAGGATTTGATGCTTCGTTTCCAAGAAGAAGAAATTGATAGGTTGATGATGAAAATTCAAAAACAAAGCGAAACCATAAAAAGTATTTTGAAAGAACCAAAACTTTTGACCTACTATAAGATGGCGAAGAATAAAGAAATTGAATACATCGATTCGAATAATAATGAAAAAGTAATAAAGGTAGAACACCCACAAGACATTTATCAAATAATGCTTGATATGTTTCAACTACAAAACTAAAACCGATAAATAATGCAAGCGTCTTTTTCATCAACACCAAAAATCAAAATATTTTCATCGGTCGATGGAAAGTATTTTATCGGGTTATTGGTATTTACCACCATTGCTTTTTCTGCATCCTACTTTTTGAAGTCAAGAGAGAAAAATAAAAATGAATATAAATAGGGTATAGTTTAACCGAATATAAACATCCAATTCTATTTCTTGGGTTTTCAAGGTGGTTTGTCGAAAATTAAATTAGTAGCCTAAAATTATACGATATGAAAGTGATTTATGGACGAATTTCAACATTTGAACAAAATGAAGCAAGACAAATTGTAAAAGGTGAACTTATGTTCATCGACAAATGTTCGGGTGCGGTTCCATTTATGGAAAGACCTCAAGCAAAGAAACTAATCGAACACTTGAAAAAGAATCCGACTTGTGAAACGGAGATTTTATCGGTTGATAGAATTGGTCGTTCCACGTTAGATATTTTACAAACGATAGAGCATTTTAAAAAAAATGGATATGTTTTGAAAATACAAAATCTCGGAATGGATAATTCAAGCCCATTTTTTGATTTGATGATTTCGTTACTTGGAACACTCGCTGAACACGAAAGGCAAGTTATTAAAGAACGATGCAGGGGAGGGATTGAGGTAGCAAAATCGAATGGAATATATATTGGTAGAAAAAAGGGTACTATTGATGACCGTAATCGAACATTAAAAAAACATCAAGACATTGTTACCTGTTTAAGCGCGAAAATGAAAGTTGCTGATATTTGTCGATTAACAGGAAAGCATAGGGCGACGATTTCAAAAGTAAAAAGTCTGCTTTAATTACTACCTACTGATTATTTTCACTCTTAATTCGTTCAATCAAATAGTTCAATAATTCTCCTTTTTGCTGTTTAGATAGCCTAATACTTATTTTATCATCCTGTGTTCGATTAAAAAGATTCAACTTTTCGATGACCCGAGCATAGGTATGAAAGCTTGACTTAATTGATACGCGCAGAAACTATTTCTTAATAAATAGAAATCAAAGTTGAAAAGGCAAAAGTGGTAAAAAGAATTGAAGTGGTTAGAAGAGCAAATAATTAAGATTGGATGCAATTAGGATTAACATTTACTGATAAAACGATATAAACATTCTTTGTTGTTATAGCCTCGTCAACCTGTCAAAAAGATAATATTTACACAAACCAATCAGCGAAAGTAAAAATACTAATACAATAATTATACCGCCACCAATTTGGAAGCCATTAACTAATTTATTATATCTGCTTACTTCAAGGTGCAATCTTAATTTCCTATCAATCCAAGCAAAAAATACTAATGTTACTAACCAAATAAAAAGCGGAAAATATTCAGATAAAGTCATAATAGTAAATTTTAGTTAAAATGTAAACTTCACCGTTTTTCATATTTCAATAATAATCGATTAAAATTATTCCAATCGTATGTCTTAAAAATAGTTGAACTACTGGTGCAATTATTCTAATATTTTTCCTGTTTTGACCCAAGATTTGGTTTCGCTCCCTTTGCCATGAGCCCATACATTATTTTTAGAATCAACTAAATAATTACAGCAGTCATCATTATAAGTGGCTATATTTTGTTTGCTTAGATTATTGTTAGCGTAACTTGGACTAATAGCGTAAATCATAAACCCAAATGATGTCATTATCATTGAAGAACCAATCATTAGTTTATACCAATTTTCTTTTAAAAATGTTTTCATAGAATAGATTTTAAAATTTGTTTATTAAATATATCAATTAACACCAAAATAATTAAGTAGTTGAACAAAATTTTCCGTTGATGATTTACTACGCACTTCTTTTTGATGATTTTCATACCATTTAAGGCATCTTTGTTTCATTCTTGATTTGTTCTTCCATTACCTTTAAAAAAGCCTCTAAACGGCCCATATGCACATATAATTTTTTATAAATCCCAAAGGATAAAAACAAAAAGTTAGAATGGGGTTGAATCGGCTAAATAATATTGACCTAAAATGGGCTTGGATTCCTTGATAATTTTATATTCTAACATTTTTTCAAAGTGTGGTATATCCGTTTTTTCTTTACTGTTGTTGAATCCGATTATTTCTTTCGCCATTTTCAGTAGTTCTTCAAAGGTGGTTGATAGTTCTTTCTCGCTATCTTCTACAAATTGAGTTTTGGAAAGATTGCTATAGTTCCTTCTAAATAATCGCCAATCTTGTTTTATTAGAAAATCGGCAATATCTAATCCATTATTCCTTTCATCATTGGAAGCATAATTCTCTAATAAATCGGAAAAAATGAAGCAAGTATTTTTTAGTTGTTTTTCAAATTGTTTGGCTTTTGCTTGCCATTCATTGTATGTATCACCATTTTTCGAAAGGTCGGGGAAAACTATTACTTTTCTTCCTTCCAAAACTTTAAGTTTATCAAGTGAAAAACTGCTTTTATTGTAAACTGCTAACCAAATAAGGCAATCACTTGATTCGGGTAATCCAAAATACATAGCACCATATATGGCTGTTTTGGGTGCTTCAACCAATGCAACAGGATTATCCCTGTATATACTCAAAAGGTGTTCTCCAAATAAACAGGAAATTAGTTTATCCTGCATTTTATATGCTTTCAACCATTCGGGCAACGGATTATTTTTTCGGGAGTGGTGCTTTTCGATAATGGAGTGTAAAAAGTCCGTGCCAATGGTATGGTTCTTTTCATCAAATTGTTTTACTTGTACGGCTTTGACATTACCTTTTAAATCAATAAATGGGAATGTAATCGCCCCACTTCTATAACCATTAATTATTGTTCCCAATTTATAAAAATGAACTACTTTTTCTACTTCAATTTTCTCGAAAGGAAAACTTACACTATTAAGTAAGTTTTGAATAAATACATTCTTTTGATACCTTTCTCTTTCTAAAGTGTATTGGAAAGTTTCAAAGTCAAAATAAATCGGTTCTGTTGGATTGTTTACTTTTCGCTTGATTGAGTTCTGATAAATTTTGTCTTTTCCTTCTATAATATTAACATTTTCTTGCTCCCAAATTGTTTTTGAGTAACCTGTTTCTTTAGGTCTTATCCATTTACCGCACTTATCTGAATTATCACACCTTCCGTGATTTTCGGGCAAAACTTCTCCTGTTTCAATATCTATGTAGCGTTGCCAATGTTTTTTTGCTCCACAATGAAGGCAATCTATTTTTTGGACTTTATTTGATGCTAATCTATATCGGAGTGAAATCATTTTTTCAAAATATAGATTGCATTAACTGCACTAACTGCACTAACTAAATCAATTTTAGGTTTAAGTGCAGTAGGTGCAGTAAGTGCAAAGGGAATTGAACTAAATTTTCTTTTCATATTCTCCTCGTTTTATTCTCTTGAATAATTTCTCTTGATTCAGAAAGTCTTTGAATGTTCTTTCAGCAATCCCAAGTTTATTTGCCACTTGTAGACCAATTTCAGTAGTAAACGATTCAGGAAGTTCAGAATATAAATTCTGTTTATCCATTGGAAATTTATCCAAAGGATTGGAATTACATAATGTGTAATGCACTTTTAATGCTGTTTTTTTATAGTATTCAACTAACTTCAATGCACCTTTTAGTGCTTGAAGACTAATTGCGTCATCGTTACCTTTATTACAGGCAAAATATATCATTTGAATTAATAAAGAAAACCGTATAGCATAGGTTTCTATTTTTGATATTGTGCCACTTATCACATCGTTTTCAGACATATTTGATAAGTCAGTCATTTCCTTTTGCCATTCAAATAAATGTTTTTTCGCTTCGGGAGTAAATTTTAGAATTTTTGGTATCGGATTATTTATCTCATCAAATTCCAATGGTAAGTTTATAAGTTTATCAATAATTTTTTGCCAATTATCAATTATTTCAGGTTCTAAATCTTCATCAGTCCAATACTCTTTTTTCAAAGAATCAGGAACAACAAACAAAATCCTATCTAAAAAACCATTTTCAGTTCTATTGTTTGCCAAATCATTAAGTACACCTGTTTGTATTGTTCCAATTACAGAAATGAAAGGCAATGGTATGTAAGTCGATTCACTTGTCTTTCGGTTGATTCTAATTGCTTTTCCACTCCAATTACTCAACCAAAACTGCTCTTCACTTCCCTTGTTGTAGCGATTAAAATTTTTGAACCAACTCGCCAACTCATCTGCATATACTCCAATTCCTTTTTTATTATTCTTATGTATTTCCGCCAATGATTCAGGAGTGAAATCAGAAACTATATAATGCTCGCAAACAGGTTTTATTGGTTCTGAAATCCCTTGTTCCTCCCTTTCTTTTTTAGTCATTTTTACAATTTGATTGTATTTAATCAATTCTTCATTGTATCGTTTGATATTAAAATTATCGGATAATTCAATGGGCTTTAAAGCAAAACTGATTGGATGACTTTTATTAGTTCCTGCACGCCCTACAAGTGCAAGATACAATACTACATTTTCTTGCCATCCTCTTTTCATTTCGACCTTTACTGTGTTTCCAATGGAAACAGAAACAGTATATAACAATGAAGAACTAATAAAATCTATAGGAAAATTTAAACATTGATTAGTTGCATAAATTATTTCTTGAATGGCATTAGGAAAAATATCAACAGGAAATGGATTTGATTCATTCTTTTCAATACCATTCACTAATTTTTCCAAGTGGTTAATGAATGTTTGAGGATTATTAAGAGAATCTTGTTCGTTCATATTGCTCACAATCAATTTTTCTTATCAATTATTAAATCTGAAATTCGACCCGATTCTATATATTCCAATACAGACTTGGTTGAATAAAATTTTCGACCTCTTTTTTTGGAAATTTTTAAAAATGGCTCTATCATCCGTAATGAATTTTCACTGTAATCAAAGATTTGTTTCATCTGCACTTGGTTTAACCATATTTCTGATATCGGGTGCATACTTATTTTTGAAATTTGCTTTTGGATTGCTTTTAGCATCGTCAAAAGCGTGCGATATTGTTTTTCAGTCATTTATTTCCTTTATTATGATTTAGAAAATCGAGTATTTTTTTATTTCCTTTATTATGATTTAGAAAATCGAGTATTTGTTGTTTGTCTAAATAAATATTTCCGTCTATTGATGCCGAAATTGGAGTGATTTTTATATTTAAATATCTATTAAGAGTTGATATACTTCTTATTCCGAGTTTCAACGAAATTTCATTCACAGTCGCCCCACCTTGTTCTTGCAGTTCTTGTTTTATTAGTTTCATTGTATTTATTTTTTAGCCTTTTGATTCGCTTTTTTCTTGTTCGATAAAAAAGAATCTACTTCATTAATAATTTCTTCCTGTGATTTTTTCCTGCCACCTTTAAGATAGTCCATTAACTCCGTTGGGGAAAAGTATAGGCGTTTTCCACGCTTCATATAGGGAATTTCATCCCTTGAAACTTTTCCATATATAGTAGGTACGGAAAGATTTAGAAATTCAGACGCTTTCTGAATCGTGAAAAGTTGTTCGGGATGATTTGCAGGTTCGACCTTTTGTGGTTTGTGTTTCAAGTCGAGTATTAAATTTTCAATACTGCACAACCTTGCTTCAATTAATTCAAATGGATTATTCATTTTAAAACAGTTTTAGATTATTACTGTTGTAAAATTATGTTGCTTTATTGAGTTAAGTTATTGATTTTCAGTTGTATAATATTGCATACAAGTAAATACAAGTTTATGCAAGTGGTTTATTTTGTTTTTATCAATGTTTCGAGGTATTCTTTCATACTTCTAATTTCATTTTCATCAATTTCCTCATTGTAATGATAGCCGTTCATTGCGTTATAACTTCCGATATTCCAATTAAATTCATCTTTGCAACAATTGTGGAATTTTTTTCCAATTCTATCTTTAGGTAATAGTTCTAAATCCTGAAATGCCTTCAATAATAACTTTAGCCTTTTACCTTTAATATTCTTATATCGATTTTTAATACCATTGACAATTTCAACGCTTTTTTTATGTGTAATTATTTCGTGTAAACTTTCAGATTTCGTTTTTAACGGTGGGGGTTGTTCTTCCTGATTCAATAATGTTTGCGTTTCTATTACGTTAACTTTTATATCTAAGATGTATTCGTGTGTTTCCACAATTTTTAATTCTTTTTTTTGCTCTTCGTTCGAGGTATGTTTCTCCCTCGAAATCAGAAAAGGTTGCTTTTCTAAAATGTCATATTTCTCAGTTAAAATATCTTTATTTTCCAAAATTATTCGTTGGATAGAATTGTTTATTGCTTTTGAGGTTTTGATTAAAAAGCCCATATAAACATCAGAATATTCAAAGTCATAGAATTTTAATAAAATATTTTTCGGAACAGGTCTAATTTCATTTCCGATACTAATTATTTCTTCTAATATATCATCTGATGTTTTTATATCTAAAGGCTCTTTGTTTTTAATTCCTGCGTAATGGATAAAATGTTCAAATATCTCGTGTGAGTTTTCTATATCTATTTGAGGGTATTCTTTAAATATCAGTTCTATTTTTTCCAATAATTTAATTAGGTACTGAATATTCGAGAAAATAAATTCGGATTTCAAATCATTTTGACCAACTACGTTTACTTTGTAGCATAACTCTTTTGCAAATTCTCCTAAATTTTGTTCAATAGATTTAAAAAAATACTGCTCACTTTGAATGAAAATATACTTATTTATCAATTCTTTGTCGAACTCATTACTCTTTTTTAATTCTTTCAATTCTTGTTTCAATATATCATTGAAGCGAAAACCAAAGTTTGCAAATTCCCGCTCGAATTTTATTTTATTAATAAAAAACGAGTTTAAGTTTTGAATAGGTGTCATTTCTACTTTGCTAATGGGGTTAATTTGCTTTTTTGAATACTTCCGTTAGTGCTTTTGTTTGTTCCTGTATTTGTTCTAATTCGAAACTATCTAAATAGTTTTCAGTTATAGGAACTGAACTATGCCCTAATCCATCGCTTATCATTGCCATCGGCGCACCTGAACGCTTCATAACAGTTGCCCAACTATGGCGTGCATAATATGAAGTAACATTCTTGTTTATTTTTAATTCTTTACAAATTTTCTTCATATACTTATTCATTGTTTTAGTAAGTTGTTGGTACGTAGCCCTTTGTTTTTCTGCTGTCATACCTATTTCAAGGTGTGGGAAAATGTAATCTTCTTTTGATGTTGCAGGTTGCCCCCACTTTTTAATAATTTCAAGTGTTTCTTCTTTTAGCGCAACTAAAATCGGTTTACTTCCTTTTTTTGTTCTTTGTGTTTTGGCTCGATTATAAGTTAACATATCTCCATCAATATCACCCCATTTCAGCAAACAGAAATCTTTAACATTTATACCATTGCATAAATAAAGAAAAATCCAATAATCTTTAGCCATTTCTTTGGTGCTATTGGATTCAGCCTTATAATTATAAATTTTCGCTAATTCTTCGTTAGTTAGGGCTTTTTTGATGTTACTACCTATTGGAATTGAATATTTGTCTTTGGCTTCACCGAAAGGATAAAGGCTATTGTCGATTTTTTGTTGGTTATAAATTGCACGAAGGCTTCTAACATAAATCCCAATAGTAGTAAAGTTGTTACCTTCTTTCAACATCCAATCCTCGTATGATTTTAAAAATGGAGTGCTAACATCTGCAAATGTTAAATTCTCCTTGAATTTCTTCAAACTATTTTTTGCACATTTATAACTTGATGCAGTTCCAACCCTTTCTTCTTTCTCTAATTGCTTAATATACTTATCGAACGCAACAGAAACACTGTTATATGTATTGCGTTCTTCTAAGTAATTTTCCTCGAAAGCATCAAATGTAAATAAGGGTAATTTTTTTATAATGTTGTTTGCTTTACTTTTGAAATTCAAAATTTTCTCTTCAATTTCTTTTTGCTCATCTGTCCTTCTTTTAGCGTTGAACACTTTTTCAAATTCATCTACTGTCAAGTCTATTCCTGTGGAAAAATACTTCCTCTTTCGATTGAATGAAACCCTTATCTTAACTGAACATTTACCATCCTTCTTTGGTCGCAATTCATCAATGTATATACTTACTTCTGCTTTTCTCATTTGCTTAATTGTAATTTGTAACGCATTTGTAACACAAATGTAGTTTAACAAAACAAAACAAACAACAAGTATCAATAAAAATAAATACTTGTATTCCTTTATTTATATAGGTTTAATGCTTTTTATTATCTTTTACCATATCGTTGTTTTGTTATAAACATCTGACTGTTAATCAGAGGGTCGCTGGTTCAAGTCCAGCAGGGGGAGCGAAAAAGCCATCAGAAATGATGGCTTTTTTTATTTCAGACTGTCAATATATATTCTTTCAAATTAATCAATTAACATCGTATAGTTCTTTGGTGCATGTTTTAACAACAAGCATAGCGAACTGAAAACTGGGTCTTTACTGAGTGAGGTTAGGAACCTCAGTAAACCGTGAGGAAGCCGCAGGATCGCCGATACGGTCAGTTTTCAGGAGTGGAGCACCGTTGTTAAAACCCTGCACCGAGCTTTTTGCTACTTTTTTGCGGTAAAAAAGTAGAAATCACCGTTGGTTAGAGTCCCGCATGTGCGGGATTAATCAGAGGGTCGCTTTATTTCGTCATTGATTCCACCTTCGCTAGCTTCGGTGGTTGATAGGGGTCCCGTACGAACGGGATTCAGCGAAAAAGCCATCAGAAATGATGGCTTTTTTTTGTCCGTAAAAATGGGTCGCAGGTTTAATCCGCCGCGATTACGGTGTAAAAGCGAATTGCACTAGACTTTTTTGGGGGCGATTTTTCCACTTAAAGTAAAGTATAATTGTATCAATCTAACGGCCTGGTTTACTAAGCCAGTATATAATGAGATGTAATTAAATTTCTCTTTATTTCTTAACTTTATTCCTTATTATTTATTTGTGAAATCAAAAGAACTTTTTATAACTATTAACAATTGGGGGGATTTTATATCTACCCTTGAAAACCTCAACAAAAAGGAAAAGGGTGACGCATTTGAATTATTGACTAAATTATACTTTAAGTTATCCCCGAAATATAGTTTTTATGATGAGGTGTGGATGCTATCAGAAGTGCCACATAAAGTAATTGAAGAACTTGGAATTCCTAGTCACGATTTGGGGATTGATCTTATCGCTAAAACTGGGCAAGAATATCACGCCATCCAGTGTAAGTACCATTCAGATAAAAATCAATCAGTTACTTTCAAGGAAGTATCAACTTTTATTTCCTTATTGGAGAGTAATGATAAGTTTTCCCAAGGATATATCTGTTCAAGTGCGGATATCACTTCCAGGAACTACAATAAACTCAATACAAAACCAATTAACCTAGTTCTTTCAGATTCTTGGCAGGAGTTGGAACAAGAGTTTTTTGAAAATGCCCGAAATTATCTTGATAAAAAGAAAGTTTCTCTAGAACCTTTTAAACCGAGAGATCATCAGAAAAAAGCTCTTTCCGAAGCGGTTGAGTATTTTGTAAAAGAAGGGAATTCACGAGGCAAACTTATATTTCCGTGTGGGGCAGGAAAGAGTTTAACCGGTTTTTGGATGCTCCAAGAATTAAAATCTAATTCAACACTGATTGCGGTCCCCAGTTTATCGCTGATTAAACAAACATTGGATGTTTATTTACGAGAAATAGTAGCAAACAAAAGAAAAGTAAAATGGTTGTGTATTTGTTCTGATGAAGGAATTGGACAAGATGATGATGTTGTTTTCTATACCGAGAATCTGGGCGTTCCTTGTCAAACCGATCCAGTGTACATTGAACAATGGCTGAAAGAAAATAAGGATGAGGAAATTATCGTTTTCACGACCTATCAAAGTGGAAGAATCATTGCAGAGATAAGTAAAAAATTGAATTATTCTTTTGACTTAGCGATTTTTGATGAAGCACATAAAACCGTTGGTTCAGATAAGAAACTATTTTCTCACTTACTTTTTAAAGAAAACATTTCCATTCAGAAGCGGATTTTCATGACTGCAACTGAACGATTTTACCGTGGTTCAAAAGACGACATTATATCCATGGATGACTTTGATATCTATGGAGATACATTTACTCAAATGAGTTTCAAAGAAGCCATAGAACTCGGTTTACTCACCGATTATAAGGTAATTACCATTGATGTCAAAAAATCGGAGATTGCAGATTTCATTAAACAAAACAACTTAGTTCAACTGAATAATAAATGGAAAAAAGAGACGGAGGCTCGTTCATTGGCGTCCATGTTGGCATTGCGAAAAGCGATGAAACAATTTCCAATCAAGAATGCTGTTTCCTTTCATTCATCCATTGAAAAAGCGGTTAGAAACAAAGAATTACAACAGCATATCACGGAATCCTATCACTACGATCCAATTGACACCTTTACGGTTTCAGGTAAACTCCCTACGAGTAAGAGAAATGTAATAGTTCAAGAGTTTGCTCGTTCGCCCAAATCATTAATCACCAATGCACGCTGTTTAACAGAGGGAGTGGATGTTCCAAACATTGATTGTATTGTGTTTTCTGACCCCAGAAAAAGTAAAGTTGATATTGTACAAGCTTTGGGGCGTGCGTTGCGAAAAAAAGATGGTAAAGATTGGGGGTATGTAATTTTACCAGTCATCTACGACGAAGAAACCCACGACATTGATAACGAGAACTTCCAAGAAATTTTATCTGTGGTCAGAGGCTTGGCTTCAAACGACGAGCGAATTGTTGAATATTTCAAAGACAAAACGGAGCAAGGAAGTACGAAGAAAACTTCTGAACGTCAGTTCCAATTGGAAGTATTCTCTGAATTTATGGATGAATCAGAGTTGTCCAATCAACTACAAATTCGTTTATGGGAAAAATTATCTCGTTTTAGCTGGATGCCGTTTGAGGAGGCGAGGGAGTATGTGAGAGGACTAAATTTGACATCGTCAACAGAATTTACAAATTATTGGAGGCAAGGTAAATTACCTAAAAATATTCCATCTAAACCAAGAGTAGCTTATAATAACTATGGATTTATTTCAATGCCCGATTTTCTTGGTTATGATTCGTTATTTCAAGATTGGATGCCATTTGAAATTGCAAGAGAGTTTGTAAGGGAATTAGGTTTAAAAAGCGAAAAGGATTGGGAAAGTTATGCGAAAAGTGAACTTAGACCATTGAATTTACCTAAAACTCCATTCAATGTATATAAGAACAAGGGTTTTATATCAATGCCTGATTTTTTAGGTTATGATTCAAAATTTCAAGAATGGCTTGATTATGATGAAGCATTAATTTTTGTTCACTCACTTAAATTAAAGTCTACAAATGAGTGGCGAAAATATACTAAATCAGCGGATTACAATGTTTTAATTCCAAAAGCTCCAAATAATCACTATAGAAATAAGGGTTGGGTAAATTTTGGCACTTGGTTAGGAACACACGTTATCGCAGACAACCTAAAAAAGTATTATACATATGAAGAGGCTAAAAGCTTTTTAAAATTCAAGAATTTAACTTCTAAAGAAGATTTTGATAAATTCAAAAATCAAGAATCATTTCCGGGTTTTATACCGAAAATGCCAGATATTAAATATCGCAAAACAGGTGAATGGAAAGGTTGGCCTGACTTTTTATCATATACAAGAAAACACAAATGGGACTTTTTGCCCTTTGTACAGGCTAGAGAAATTGTCAGAAATTTGAATTTAAAGAATTCAGAAGACTGGCGGAAATATACTAAATCTGATAATTTTCCTAAAAATATTCCCAAAGCACCTGGATTAGTATACTTAGATGAGTGGTTGGGTATTGGCGATTGGTTGGGAACAGGAAGAATAGCGGACCATAAAAAGGAATTCTTATCCTTTGAAGAAGCAAGGAAATTAGCTAGATCATATAATTTCATAAAAATGAATGAATGGAAGAGTTTTCAAAATTCAAAAGATTTCACAATTAATTTACCCAAGTCACCCGATAATGTATACAAGGAAAAAGGATGGATTTCTTGGCCAGATTTCTTAGGATACGAGAAAAATGAGTTTTATGAATTTAATGAAGCACGAAAAATTGTTCCTTCTTTAAAATTAAAAAGTCAAAGTCAATGGTATCTATATTGTAAATCTTCAGAGTTTGATCCTAAACTTCCGAAGTCACCCAAATCTGTTTATAAAAAATACTGGAAAAATATGGGGGATTGGCTCGGTACAAATACTATTGCTCCCCAAAATAGAGTTTTTTTGGATTTTAAATCAGCAAAAAAATTAATTAAAGAATTAAAAATTGGCAATACTGATGAATGGAAAAAACTAAGAAAATTAAATTTGATTCCAGAATTAATTCCAAGTAATCCTGACAAAAAATATAAAGACGACGGTTGGAAAGGTTGGGCTGATTTTTTGGGCAAAGAGGATAAATAATGGATGCTGAATTACAAAATAAGATCTATAAATACCTTGATAAAAACGGTATACCAATAAGACGCATTGCAACAATTTCAGTAACCTTCAAACCAAATGTTTACAACGAAGATTATTTAACTGACACACCGCAACATAACCTTAATAGTCCTCAATTCTCCCTTGTTCCTGAACTGCCATTTGAAATCACAGAAAGTGAAATGATTGAGGTGGTTAAAGATTATATTTTAGACACGACTGGTGTAAGGATTAATCACATTGGACAACTCTCTTCAAATCCTAGTTTTAACGGTAATCCATTTTTACTTCTACTCAACGAACACAGTGAGCGACAAAAAATATCATTGGCTAAGAAAGTAATTCCAGGTTCACTTATTTTGAGATACAATTATGGGAATTACGGATTTGAATCTTTAGGAAACATTGAAGTGATTCGCGGAGACTTTGGAATTTCTGATTCACAATTAAAATCACTGGGAAACTTGAGAAAGGTTTACAAAGATGTTTGGATTAAAAGCTACGAATATCCATTACAACTTACTTCGCTCTATCCTCTTTCTGAAGTTGGAGGAAATGTATCAATTAGAAATGTAAGTTTTAAATCACTGGAAACAGTTGAGAAAGTAAATGGAAATCTTAGTATCAGGGGCACAGAGATTTCTGACCTTGGAAATCTAAAATTCGTAGGGGGTAATTTTATTGCACCTAGACATTTATATGAAAACTATGATTTTTCAGGTATTGAAATTAAGGGGAAAGTTAGATTATACAAGGACTGACTTATAATTTCGACCTTTTTATTCAAAAATTCGAGCACTTTTTTTATAATCTTCAAAAAATGAAAGTTCTTTTTGAAGTGAATAATATATTTTTTTTTGGATTATATCGAACTCCCATTTTTTACCGAAAAAATAATATTTTAAATGATTATTCATGCATTCCAAAATATCCTCATATTTGGTCAATCCTAAATCTAGATCATTAGTTAATAATTCTAAGTCATTAATAAATTCTGAATAACTACTTCTCGAAAACTGTTTATCATCGTTAATTTGTTTCACAAATAAAATATCTTGTTTTTGTATATATTTTTCTAAATCAGTTAAAGTTCGTTTTTTAAAGTTGTATAATCTCTCAATTGCTAGTTTGAGTCTTAAACTATCAAAATATTCTGAAATGTTCTTTTGATTTCTAATTTGATTAATTTTTATTTGAAGAATTTGAAAGTTTTTAAATTGTAAAATAAGAGTGCAGAAATTCATGATTATAAAAACTTGAATTGCCCATAACCAACCAAACTTATCTAACACAAATCCAAATATTAAAGGAACCATAAACATAACTTTATAGAATATTTTAGTGTCAATGGAAGGTTTTAAAATAATTTTTCCCCCGACATCAACAACTTTAAAGCTTTCACTTTCCAATGAACCATTAAGTTCGGATAATTGAAAATCATATATATCATTATCTATTTCACGGACTCCAAGCATGTTAAGGTTATTTTCACAATATTCTAGATAAGTATTTATAAGCCTATTGTCATAGCCGAAAATTAACCAAACAAAAAAAGTTTTTATTTTTTTCATCTTACTTTTATTATCTGTGGTAAAAATAAGACTAATTGCACCTAAAAAACTCTATTTTGAAAGCTTCGGATAATCGAGGGATAAGGTCAAATAAATTCATATTCTTTTTATCAATTCGGTTATATTCGAATTTCGATTCAAAAAAAATACATCAAAAAAGCCATCAGAAATGATGGCTTTTTTGATAAGATTTAAGCACCCTTCGATACGTCCTTTGGACTACTCAGGGTGCGGTAACAACGTAGAATTCACCGTTGGTTAGCGTCCCGCACTGGATGAATTGACCTTAATTTTTAACGATCTTTTTTACAATAGTTTTATTGTCAATATTAAGGTGTATAAAATATTGTCCCTTGGATTGATTATTCAAATCGATGGTTTTAGTATTTATGACATCATTGGAAGTAATTTTTTTGCCGTAAATATCAAATATCGTTAGCTCTTGAATTTGTTTATCTGTTTTTATGTAGAAAATATTTTCAGTTGGATTAGGATAGATGTCTATCTCCATATGCGTAATTTCTGCACTGGATGCATTATCTTCCACAGATGTAACAACCGTATTTGTTATAATTGCAGGGTTAAAATCAAAGAAA
>Ga0164293_10001223_pt1 | contig 21500 bp, 15 predicted proteins | sample GEODES118metaG_FD_111487 | JGI IMG/M metagenome (GOLD analysis project Ga0164293, IMG submission 111487) | Eutrophic lake water microbial communities from Lake Mendota, Wisconsin, USA - GEODES118 metaG | ecosystem: Environmental > Aquatic > Freshwater > Lake | place: USA: Lake Mendota...
GCAAAGGTGACCGAAACATGGAGTTTCGAGCCTTTGATTTCGAGCTCTAGTTTTGGTGGGGAAGGCAATGATCGATGATTGAAAAAATGGTGCCTAGCAAAGGCCAACAGGTTTTCTGAGGCCTCGGGTTGGGTTGGTGTTTGTAGCGTGTAACCACTGGATTTGGGTCCGCCATGCTGACCACCGGGAAGGATGTAGAGTGGGAAATCGGGTTGGCTCTCCCCAAGCTGGCGCAAGGCAGGACAGACATTGTCATTGCTGCCTACGTGATAAAAGAAATCGAGCCCTCGCTGCTTCAGCGAATCGAAGTGCTTTGCGATTCGACAAGGATTCCATGCCTCATCGTTCATCCGAAGCATCTCGGCTTCCGTCCACCCTGCAGCGAGGGCCTGTTCGATGGTAATCGATTGATCCAGACGTGTCTGTTCACGCTTTTCGAGGGCCTCCTTGGCTGTCGCAGGCAATTCTTTCGGCAGATTGGATAGAAAGACTTCATTCTGCGCGCGCTCTTTGTGGAGGGCACTGCCGCGAACATAGGCTCCACCAGGATTTCCGAAAATCGGTGCAACGACTGGCATGATAGCCGTAAATCGATCATCGTAGATGCCGCAAATGGCTGCACCGACGCCCCGCTTGGATCCCCCCGTGGCGAGCACTTTTTTCGGACGGAACACCGTGTCTTCAGCCACGGCGGCGGTTAGGGCTCTCATGTCACTCATTCCCCAAATCCAGGCCGGGGTAAATCGGGCTTCTTTCGTTCTCAAAAGATGATCCTTCATACCCAGATGCAGAGCACCCTTCGGCTCCATGACATCGATTGTGCCCATGCCAACCATGACGATACCGACGCCGTGATCAGTGAGTAACTTCAAGTCGGCCCCGGCAGGCGAGGCAGGCTTTAAGGCCAAGCCCATGTTGGTGACAAGAATGTTCTCGCACGGCTTATCCGAATCCGGCGCACAAAACGTCACCGGCACCCTCACCTTTTGCTCTGGCCACCATTCGCAGAGTGTGATTTCGATGAGCTTCTGTTTGACTCCCGGAACCTTGGGCATGGGTTGCCAATCCTGAATGATCCGGGTCTCGAGGGTCGAAATGTCTCGAATCTCAGCGAGATCAAAGGTCGCAGGAATGATGTCGGCGAAAGCACTGAACGTGAAGCCGCAGAAATACATCAGGAAAAATTTCATGTCTGAACGTGAACGCTAAGAATCCGAATATGTGTCAGACGAATTGAGCGTTGAGACGGCATGCTCCCCTCGCGTGTTTTGAATGCTGTGGTTGATGATTTCCTTGGCGTATCCCAGATCGGGATACACGATCATCGTTGAGTTGCCATGCTCGGGCTCTGCGGGTCGATAGATAGTGAGCTGGAGGCGTTAGGATGTTTTCAAGGATTCGGTTCTACCCAGATTCCGACATCTGAGGTGCTCGAAAGTTGCAGAGGCTTGGTTGTTCAAAGCTTTGCTGCCCGCAGCGGCAGCACCTCCCATGATGCCCCCAAGGAAAGGGGAGCATTGAGCGACTCATGCTCAAACCTATCGAGTGCCTTCAATGTCGGGTTAAGTCCGAGCTCGTCGTTTCACTTGATGAGCTTCGCGGGATCGAGCACGACGTGTTTTACCTTCGCCCGCTGCCAAGTGTAGGTGATGTGGATGAGGCCGTCTTTGGTCTGGATGATAGCGGGATAGCTGAACTCCCTTTTCGGCGCGTCTTCAAAGACCACCGCGGCTTCCCAGGTCTTGCCGTCCTTGCTCACGGCGAGGTTCAGCGGACTGCGGCCTTTGGCGGTGTGGTTGTAGATGAGCAGATGACGACCATCGGCGAGTGTCACGGCGTCGGTGCCGGAGTTGGGATTTGGCAGATCGGTGAGTGAAATCTCGCCCCAGGTCTTGCCCGCGTCTTCGGAGACGATTTGAAAAACCTTGCCCTGACGAGTGCGTCCGACGGCTAGCAGCTTGTCGCCGCCGAGGAAGAGGATGCTCGGCTGGATGGCGCTGATCTTCAAACCATCGTGAAGCAGCTCCGTGCGGCTCCATGTTTTGCCCAGATCTGAGGTGCGCTCGAAGTAGATCGCCCAGGCGCTGGGCTTCGTGTCGGTCTCGTTGCTCGTGGGGCAGAGGATGTCGCCATTCGCGAGCTGCACGGGCTTGTTCTTGATGGGGCCGAAGATGCCTTTTGGCAGCTTTTGAGCGGCGGACCAGGTTTTGCCGCCATCGGAGCTCGTTTTGAATTCACCCCACCACGTGCTCGGCGATGGGCCGACCTTGTAGAAGAGCATCAACGGCGCATCCTTTGGCTGAAACAGAACCGGATTCCATGTCGGATGCCGCGTGCCGTCCGCTTGCACACCGTTGGCTGTTTCGACGCCTTCGGTCCATTTGCCATCGGGAAGCTGACGCGATACCCAGATGCACACATCCGGGTTTCTCTCCGCCGTGCCGCCAAACCACGCCGTGACGAGTCCGGTGGGCGTTTCTACGATGGTGGTGGCGTGGATCTGCGGATAGGGGCCGGTATCATAGATATACTCGGTGGTGAGGACGGCGGGGTCAGCTCCGTACACGGAAGTGAGAAACAGGAATCCGATGAAATGGGTTAGCTTCATGACGAGGTGGTAATCATCATTCGAATGGATCGACGCCGCTATGTCAATGCTGCGGAGATGTCATATCCCGAAGTAACTTGTCTATTCTTGACATGGGGCATCACCTTCGAAGTCTCGTTTGCACTCGACTAACAGGGCCAATTCTCGAAGCAATGCTGTGGCGAAGGTTCCTCTTGGCAGGTTGAAACTCAATTGCAGGTCTCCCCCTTCCAGAACCACCAAATCCGAGTGCGTCGGGCGCAAACGCATCACCCTCCTTTCCTGTCGGAGTCCGGCGTCTTCTAGTCCCTTGGTGAGTTCGGGATATCGAGCCATGACTTCAAGTTCCATTTTTTGAACATCTTCAACCGTATGCAACTCCCCACATCCCCAAAGAGGTGCAGTCAGTTCAACTCGACCGGCCGCGAAGCGTTCGACTTCATCACCACGCTGGTTTCCGATCAGGAGTAGGGTGCCATTGTCTGGAAAACCATAGACTTCTCCTTTCAGGGCTCGATTCCAAAGCCCATGCGCCATTCTTTCGGCTACCACGGCATTGAACAAATGACTGCGCACAGAAGAGAGCAAAATCCCACGCAACAAACGATCACCTGGATTGAACTCGCCTCGAAACATGGCCAATGCCTTCCCTACATTGCGGCCTTCGTTGCCGAACCTTTGCTGACCAAAGACATTCGGAACCCCCTCCCGGGTAATCAGGTCCCATCGCTCTTTAGCGGCCGTTGCATCGAATTCACATTGACGCAGGCGAATGGTGAATCGATTGCCCAAATGGATGCCGCGACGGAGTTTCCGAGTGTTACGAGTCACTCGCAAGACCCGGAGCCCTTCCGACTCAAGTGCTTCGGGTTCCGGAGAAGGTTGACCTGGAATGTGAATGCTGAACCATTGCCGTGTCACCGCATTGCGATCCTTCAAGCCGCAATGACTGACCAGTCGGCGCCGCAAACCCAACGCATCAGCCAGCCTGGCCCCGGCCGCATTGCTGTCCAAATCCCGTTTTTCGACCCAGACAAGGCAGTGTTCCCCCACACCAGAAGGCTCAAAGCCGAGCAATTCCTCAACTACAAAATCGTCTGGGATCGCCTTGAATTGAGCGCGCCCCAAGGGACTTCCGTGAAGAAACGGCGTTTCGATTGGGTCTTCTTGCATGAGACCCGATCCTAGACCGTCGTGAGTGATTCGCCAGCGGGGGATTTAGGCCGCCCAAGTCACGAAGTTCTTCCCAATACGAAGTTGACCCGAAGCGGAATCCCCATTCATTGCGGAACCATGAAACTACGTTCTTCCCTCGTCTGCGTTAGCATTCTCGCTTTTGTCTCAAGCCTGCTCGGTGATGAGGTTGAGGACTCCATTAATGAGGCGTTAAAGCTCTACAAAGAAGGCAAGTACTCGGAAGCCTCCACCAGCCTGCAGGTCGCTGTGAATGGCATCAATGAAAAAAAAGGCGGCACCATTTCGAGCGCTCTTCCCGAAAAAATTGGCGAATGGAAAGGCGGCGAAGTCAACAACAGCAACGCCCTTTCTGTGCTGGGCGGAGGTACGACGGTGGAGCGCAAATACACCAAGGGAGATCGCGACGCCACCATCACCATCATTGCTGACTCTCCGATGATTGGTCAGGTGATTGGCCTCATGTCCAATCCCACGATTGCCGGACTCGCGGGCATGAAAATGAAAAAAGCCGGTGCCAACACTGTAAGCATCCAAAAAGACCAAGGTATGGGACAGATCGTCGTTGATAACCGGTTCTTGATTCAGATTCAGGGTAGCGAGTTGAAAGAGGCGGATGTCCTGGAGCTGGCCGGTGCAGTGAAAACCGATGTGCTGAAGGAGATCAAGTAGCTTCACGAAGCCGCAACACGGCCCGTGATTCGATGGCGCCTCTTTACCTAAGAGGCGCCTTTTTTTGTCTGCGGACTTGAGCTGGCTGGATTCTGCGGCAGATGAGAGAGGTGATCATCCCACGAATGCCACCCATGAATTTTTTGGCGGCGGCGGAATTGCCGCCATTGTTTGTGCTGTTGGCGATCATGCTGATGGGGGTGGTGCTCGTTTCCCTGTTGCTGCTGCGACTGCAACAGTCTCTTCTCGCAGGCTACTTCATTTGCGGGATCGTCATTGCCAATAGCGGGGTGCTGGATTGGCTCGGTGGTGGCACATTGCAGGCTGGCGTGGCGCAAATGTCAGATTTCGGGGTGATGCTACTCATGTTCACGCTGGGCTTGGAGTTCTCGTTGAGCGAGTTGAAATATCTGCGGCGCCTGGCGTTTGGTGGTGGCAGTCTTCAAATGGGGCTATGCGGCTTTGCGGGAGGGGCGTTGGCCATTGGATTTTGGGGTGTGGGCTGGCAAGCGGCGATCATCCTCGCTGTCGTGCTTGCCATGAGTTCCACCGCCGTCAGCTTAAAGACCTATCAGGACCTGCACCTCTCAACCAGTCCTGGTGCCCGCTTTGCCTTGGCAGTGGCCATCTTTCAGGACCTGTTCATCATCGTCTTTTTCCTGATCATGCCGGTCTTGCTACCAACGGCGGCTGATGCCGAACCCGTGGGGACTCGCCTGACAGGGTTACTCATGCGCGGCGGCCTGTTTGTTTTGCTGGCGATCGTATTCGCCAAGTGGATCATCCCTTGGTTACTCGGAGCAGTAACCCGAACGCGCAATCGCGAACTATTCACTCTGACCGTGGTCGGTTGCTGCGTCGCCTTGGCGTTCGTTGGAGGCATGTTGGAACTTGGGCTGGCGCTGGGTGCTTTTGTCGCAGGCTTGGCTGTGAGCGAGTCGATCTACAAACATCGAATTCTTGCGGATGTGCTGCCGCTGAAGGACCTTTTTCTCACGCTTTTCTTTGTTTCCGTCGGGTTGATGGTCGATGTGAAAGTGGCGCTTGCCTTGTGGCAGCCTATTCTTGGCATGGCATTTTTGCTGCTGTTACTGAAGGGCACCCTCATTACGTTGATCGGGCGCTTCATGGGGTTGGCTCCAAGGCAGGCTTTGATTGGGGGCCTTGGCTTGGCCAGTGCAGGCGAATTCTCATTGGTGCTGCTTCAAAAAGCGGGGCCTGCGGGTTTGTGGAGCAACGAAGCTCAACAAGTGCTCTTGGCAGGTGTCGCTCTATCAATGGGTGTCCTGCCTGCCCTGATGCGCCTCAGTGACCCTATCCACGACATCCTGGAGCGCTTGGGATGGGGGCGACGTGCGGTGCCTGTCAAAGATGACGCGATCCTGAGGAAACGAACCAAAAGCCTCTCCGACCACGCGATCATTTGCGGCTATGGTCCCGTGGGTCAAGCGCTGAACAAGGCCCTTCTCGATGCCGGAGTTCCCACCTTGGTCATTGAGTTGAACGCTGAAACCGTCCAAGAACTTCAACACGAAAAACAACCCGTTCTGTTTGCCGACGCCAGCCACGAAGAAACCTGGGCGCTGGCTCGTCTCGCCACAGCGAGAATGGTAGCGTTTACATTTCCCGCTGCACCGGTGACGGTTCATGCCATGGAAATGGTGCGGGAAGCTCGCCCTGACGTTCCCATCCTGGCCAGGGCCCGCTTCGCTTCAGACGTAGAGCGTCTCAAGCGTCTCGGCGTTACAGAAGTCATCAACGACGAAATCGAAGCCGGCCGCGCCGTCGTGGAACGCGCTCTAGTCATGCATGGCGGTTGACCCATTCCCGCACAGCATGCTCAGGCTGCCGAAGCAGCATTGGCGGCCAAGGACTTCGACTGATTAACTCAAATATCATTTCAAACAGATCACTCACACTCAAAACAAACCAAACTTCTATGTCATCTCTCTTCTCCCCACTCCAAGTCGGTGCTCTCAAATTGCCAAACCGAATCTTAATGGCCCCTTTGACCCGATGCCGGGCGGATGCGGATCACAATCCCACGGATCTCATGGCCGAGTACTACAGCCAGCGCGCCAGCGCCGGTCTAATCATTGCTGAAGCCACCATGGTCATGGAGGGCAACTCATCCTTCTGGATGGAACCCGGTATCTACTCGGAAGCCCAAGTCGCAGGCTGGAAAAAAGTCACAGATGCCGTTCATGCCAAAGGCGGACAAATCGCCCTCCAACTCTGGCATGGGGGCCGCGCCTGCCACCCATTGCTGAATGGAGGTGCCCAACCTGTCGCTCCGAGCGCCCTTCCCATCGTCGGCGACGAAGTCCACACCCCTGAAGGCAAAAAACCCTATGTCACCCCACGCGAACTCAGCGACGACGAGATCCCCGGCATCATCGCCGGCTTCAAGAAGGCGGCTGAAAACGCGAAGGCGGCGGGCTTCGATGCCGTCGAAGTTCACGGTGCCAATGGCTACCTGCTCGACGAATTCCTTCGGGATGGTGCCAACAAGCGCACCGGTCCTTACGGGGGCAGCATCGAAAATCGCGCCCGCTTGATGCTTGAAGTGGTCGAAGCCGTCTCAACCGTTTGGGGTGGCGACCGAGTGGGATTGCGGATCTCACCCCTAAACAGCTACAACAGCATGATCGACAGTGACCCGATTGCCCTCACCAGCTATCTCGCGACGAAACTCAACGATTACGGCTTGGCCTACCTGCACATGATGCGCGCGGACTTCTTCCAGGCACAACAAGGTGACGTGATGACTCCAGCTCGCGCTACCTACAAGGGTGTCCTCATTGGCAACATGGGTTACACCGCAGCCGAAGCTGAGTCCGCCATTGCTGCGGGGCAACTCGATGCCGTCGCTTTTGGAACGAGCTTCCTGGCAAACCCCGATCTTCCTGCCCGAATCGCCGCTGGTGCTGAACTAACCGCCCCGAATCCAGGGACGTTCTATTCACCCGGACCCGAAGGATATACCGACTATCCCTTTCTGGCTGCCTAATCATCCCCCAAGATGCATACCATCACCGCTCCCGAATTGAAGGCCCTGATTGAGGCGAAGGCTCCGATCACCCTGCTGCATGTGCTTCCAGACGAGCACTTCGCGCAGCAGCATCTTCCGGGTGCCGTGAATGCCTGTGTCTACGAGATGGCTTTCCTTTCATCGGTCGCTGAACTTGTCCCGGACAAAGCTTCCTCCCTCGTGGTTTATGGCGCTGGCGATCCGTCGCTCGACTCGTCCGTCGCAGCGGAGAAGCTGAGGTCCGCAGGATACACCCAGGTAACTGACTTTCGTGGTGGCTTGACCGAATGGATCGGTCAAGGTTTCGCAAGCGAAGGCCATGGCCGAACCAGCGAACCGCCTTGCGCTGATGGCGTGTTTCAGGTCGATTGTGACACCAGCATCGTCCGCTGGACGGGTCGCAATCTCTTCAATCACCACAGCGGTACCGTCAAACTCGCTGGAGGCCAGATCGAAATCGCCAACGGCCAACTTCAGGGCGCACGTTTCAGTTTGGACATGAACAGCATAGCTTGCGAAGACCTCGCAGATTCGACCTACAATGCCATGCTTATCCGCCACCTGCGAGACGAGGACTTCTTCGCCGTGGACCGCTTTCCCACAGCCGATTTCGTCTGCGAAAGCGCCGTTGCGATTGCCTCGGCTAGCCCTGGCTTGCCGAATCACACGTTGCAGGGTTCCCTCACCTTGAGGGGTGTGACGCAACCGCTCAGCATTCCCGCAGTTGTTGCTGCCGCCGATTCCGACCACCTCACCGGCCAGTCCCAATTCGAAATCGACCGCACCCAATTCGGCAGTCATTACGGCTCAGGTCGCCTCTTTGCCTTCCTCGGCAAGCACGTGGTCAACGACCACATTCACCTCCACGTCAAACTCCACGCCAAACGTTCCTAAACTCAATAAACACCCATGAATACCCTCGAAGCCATCCAATCCCGCCGGGCGATCAAGCACTACGATGCCGATCATCGCATGTCCGACGCAGAAATACGTCAACTGCTCGAAACCGCCATGCTGGCACCTACCGCCTTCAACATCCAGCACTGGCGTTTTGTCACGGTGCTCGATCCCGAGGTGAGAAAGCAAATTCGTGCCGCCGCTTGGGACCAAGCCCAAGTCACCGATGCTTCTCTCCTCATTGTCATGTGCGCCGACAAAGATGCCTGGAAAAAAGATGTCGCCCGCTACTGGAAAAACGCTCCACAACCGGTGCAGGACTTCCTCGTTCCTGCTATCGGTCCGTATTATGAAGGCCGTGAGCAGGTGCAGCGCGACGAGTGCATGCGCTCCTGTGGCTTGGCTGGCATGACGATCATGCTTGCTGCCAAAGCTATGGGCTATGATTCTTGCCCCATGGATGGATTCGACTTCGATGCTGTGGGCAAAATCATCAAGCTCCCCGAAGACCACGTCATCTCCTTCATGATCGCCGTTGGCAAAGGCACCCAGCCTGCTTGGCCAAAGCCCGGCCAGTTGCCGTATGAGGAGGTGGTGATTCAAAACACCTTTTGATCGTATCGTCACTCGCTGAACCTTGTATTCCCAGGGATTCATGCATTAATGAGACCGGCGTTGCATGCTTCATGCTGCGCCGGTCTTTTTGCACCCTGTTTTCATGAATCCCTCAGTCGCTCGTATTCTGTTTCTCGTATCTATCGCTGCCGCGGCCGCTGCTGCCATCCCTGACCCGCTTCCGAAAGCCCCCGAACCTGTCGACGATATTCTGCGCCTGCAAATCTTTCTCGACACCCAACTTTTTGGCCCAGGTAAGGTGGATGGTCGCCCCGGAGAATTCACGTCCAAAGCGCTCAAACGCTACCAGCTCGCTAATGGCCTCCCCGAGACCGAGCTCGCCAATCACACGTTGGACCTTTCCAGCATCCCCGAAATCTACACCACCTACACCATCCGGCCTGAAGACCTCAAATTCATTGGCGACCTCCCCAGCCAACCCTCGGCGCAGAGCAAGAAAAAGTACCTTCCCTACGACTCCGTGATCGAGTTTCTCACAGAACGGTTCCATTGCTCACCTGAGTTTCTCGAGCACATCAACCTGCCGCTCAAGATGAGTTCTCTCAAGCCCGGGGATACTCTCAAAGTCCCTGCCGTGCAGCCTTTTCTCATCGAGGAACTCACTCAAATCGGCAGCTTGCCCGAAGTCCCTGAATTACTCACGCGGGTCATCAAGATCGACACCCGCGAGAAGCTACTCGGCGTCTACGAAGGCGAGAAACTCCTCGCTAGCCTGCCCATCACTCCAGGCAGCGGCAGCCTTGCCACACCTCCCGGCACCTGGAAGATCGTTGGCATTGCCCAAATGCCCACGTTCCGTTGGGACAAAAGCGTGCTCGAATACGGCGTGCGAAGCTCCAACTTCTACAACCTTCCCATGGGCCCAAACAATCCGGTCGGCGTCATGTGGATCGGACTCAGCAAAGCGGGCATCGGCATCCACGGAACCAATTCCCCGCAGACCATTGGCCGAGCCTCCAGCCACGGATGCATGCGCACCGCCAACTGGGATGTCGTCCGTCTCTCCAAGCTCATCACCAAAGGCATGCCCGTCATCATCGAAGGCCCGGCACCAACCCCCCGCGCCGTTTACGCCAAGACCGAGACCAAAAAACCTGCTCCCGCCGCTCCAGCACCGGCTCAGCCCGTGGAAGAGCCTAAGCGCAAATTCAAGTGGCCCTGGCAAAAGTAAGCTCATTAACGGCTTCAAAAAGGTCGCTGGCGGACGAACCCGCTCGCCCTTTCATGTCGGGTGCCTTTCCCGGGCATTCCTACGCTCCTAATTCATGCGGTCAGCTCCGGCAGCCTTAAGACTTTACGGTCTCGAGAGGAGGTGTAGAATCAGGAACGAGTCGAGCCAAGATCTTGAAGTTTGGGGTGGGGGTCGTTTCGATGCTTTTGAGCATCCCGTCAGCGCAGGCGGTCAATTATGTGGTCACCTCGGCGTCGAACTCTGAATCCGGCAACATCAACCAGGTGCTCGAACAAGCTAGTGCCACTTCCGGTCCGCATACGATCACGTTCGATCCCGCCATTCTGCCTGCGACCTTTGAGTTCAACACCGTTGGCCGCAAGACGATCAACTACGACCTGACGATGACCGGCCAAGGAGCGGATCAAGTCACCATCGACTTTGGAGGGTTCAATCCAGGTTTCGCGATTTCAGCAGGGCGCACCGTGGTCTTCTCGGGCATCAAGTTCGCCAACGCTCGTGTGGTTGGGTCCTCGGGAGCTACTGGAAGTTTTAGCACGCTGCCAACCGCAGGTGCCCCAGGCGAGGGTGGTGCCATCCACAACGCGGGTAATCTCACGGTCACCAACTGCGTGTTTGAGTCATGCAAGGCCAGAGGTGGGGAAGGGGGTAGCGGTGCCCAGTTTACCAACCAGGGGGGCAACCTGCTGGTGCGGCCCGCGGCGGTGCGATCTTCAGCAATGGCACGAGCTTGACGGTGACGAGCTGCTTGTTCACGGGCAATGATGCGACGGGCGGCAACGGCGGCCGGGGCTCAAGTGATACCCAAGGTGGGCAGTTCTCTTTTGGGGGTGGCGGTGGCACCGGTGGCGCGGCTCAAGGCGCGGCCATTTATGTGGCGGCGGGCACGACCTCCATCACGCGCTCGACTTTCTCGGGCCAGACCGTCAATGGGGGTTTTGGCGGTGGAGGTGGCCAGTTTTCCAACACCAGCGGGTCTGGCACCAATCCCGGGGGCGCAGGTGCCAACGCCGAAGGCGGTGCCATTTATGCGGCGCCTGCGCTGAGCCTGATTCACTGCACGGTCGCGAATGGAATTTGCCGGGCTGGGACGGGTGGTTCTTCTGGCTCTGGCCTCTTTGCAGCCTCCGGTGTGGCCGCCGGTGGCGGAGTGTTTGGCGCTGGCACCGTGACAATCGGCAATACGCTGGTGGCCACAAATCGAGTGGCTGTCGGATTCAACATCCTAACCAATGCAGACGTTTCCGGGGCGTTTGCCTCGCAGGGTTACAACTTGATCGGGGCCTTGCCGGGCGGAGTCGCGGGCTTCACCGGTGCCACCGAACTGACCGGCACCACCGCCCTTCCGCTGGATCCCAGAATACCCTTTTCGCCAGCGCCCAATGGTTTTTCCGTGGGATCTCTCCGCTTGCTGCCTGGCAGTCCAGCGGTGGACAAAGGCAGAGCGTTGGGGGGAGCGACGGTAGATCAGAGGGGCTTGGCTCGCAGTGTGGATCTTTCAGACGTGGATTTCCCCAACGCGGTCGGTGGCGACGGCACTGACATCGGAGCTTTTGAGTCGCAGACTTTGCCCAACAGCCAACCGAGCGCTTTTGGCGGCAACTTTTTCGTTGCTACCGCAGGACAGGCGCTGACCGGCATCTCAGTCTTTGCTTCTGATGAGGATTCAGAACCCCTCACACTCCGCGTCGTGGGCACAGCGCTGCCTACCGGGCTCACTTTGAACAACGATGGCAGCATCACTGGCACCACTACCGTGGTAGGCTCTGCTGTTTATCAGTTCAAAGCCAATGACGGCAAGGAAGACAGTGAAGTGGCGAGCTTTGAACTCCTGGTCAACGAGGCCCCTTCCCTGGTCGTCAACACCCTCGCCGATGCGGTGTCCAAAATCGATGGCGTGACCTCGCTGCGGGAGGCCGTCACCCGCGCTCAGACAGATGGTCTAACCACTCCAGTGACCTTTGACCCCGTCTTCTTCGCAAACCCAAAATCCACCGCCCTTCCGTCCTCTCCGATTTCGATCACGAGTGATGTGGAAATCATCGGCCCCGCGGCTGGAGTCTCACTCACAGGCCTGACGCTGTCCATCAGCGGCGGCACCGTGGCCCTATCCAATCTGACCTTCCGGGGGCAGATGAGCGCACCGTTCATCGACGTCTCGGGCACCACCACTTTAACAGCAACCGGCTGCACCTTCGGCGCTGGACAATTCTTTGTCAGCTTACCGCTGATCAATAACGGCGGCACGGTGACCCTCCGCAACTGCACCATCGCCGGCAACGACGTCACCAACTCCGGCAGTACCGCCAGTGCTCTCTATCTTGTGACAGGCACGTTGCTGCTAGAGAATTGCACGGTCGCCACAAACATCGGCCAAAATGCCATCGAGATCGCCGGCGGCACCTTTTCCATGGGCAACACCCTGGTGGCGGGCAATACGACTGCCACCGGAGGAGCGGAGGCCAACCAGATCAAGGGCGCCGTCACCAGCCTGGGCTACAACCTCATCGGCGCGGCCCCGAACATGACCCTGACTGGGACAACCACCGGCAATCAGTTGAGCGTCGCCAATGCCTTGCTTGATCCAGAAGGCCTTCAGTTCAACGGCGGGCCAACCCGAACCATCGCGCTTTTGACGGGCAGTCCCGCCATTGATAAAGGCAAGATCGCGGGTGGCGTCACAACGGATCAGCGCGGACGTGGCCGCCCGTTCGACATCAGCACCATCACGAGCGCTTCCGGGGGCGATGGCAGTGACATCGGTGCCTTTGAGATCAGTACCCCTGCCCCTCTAATCTCGGTCCGACAGATCACGGGTCAGAACAATGGCAGCGACGTCTTCGGCCCAGAAATCATCAGTGGAGATAGCGTGGACCCCACTCAAGGATTCACGGTGGAAGTCGGCTCCGAAACCTCGATCTCTTTTGCGGTTCGGAACCGAGGCACCGCACCGCTGCTGCTAACTGGAGCACCTGCCTTCACCATCACGGGCCCTGGCGCTGGTTCGTTTGTCATTGAGGAGTATTCTATTTCCACTCTCTCGCCCGGGGCTTCGACCAGCTTCAAGGTCACCTTTTGGCCTCAAACTCCCGGTTTAAAGACGGCCACATTGTCCATCCCAAGCAATGACGCAGGCAGGTCCGACCTCATCATCCAACTGAGCGGAAGCGCCCAAGAAATGTTTGCCCAGACCCCCGTGCTGATCACCCCCCAGCCGAACAGCGCCATCCAACCCATCTCCAACATAACCTTTAAGCTGCCGGAACCCCCCAAGGCCGGATCGGTCCAACTGCGCTTCCAGTTACAAGTTTCTCCGTTCACCACTTACACTTTCACCCTTCCTGACATTGTGACTTCAGGCATCCACACGACCACGCTGGACACCGTGACAGCGGGCATGGGAGCAGGGCCTTACTATGTCTTTGTCGAATACAAAGACGCCCTTGACCAGGATGCAAGTAGCGTCACCCAGGGTATCACGATCCGCCCCTCGTCTGCCGTCACCACCCTTCGACTGGCCAGTAAAGGCCCCGCACCGGGTGCCGGTGCCCTGCTGCCCGCCGGTGCTACCATCACTAGCTTCAACCTGCCCGCCATTGATGACGCTGGCAACATCACCTATGTGGCCAAATGGGCTAACGTGACGCCCAAGGCTTCAGGAACGGGCCTGTTCTTGAACAACAGTTGCTTGGCCATCATCGGTGGATTGTCACCCATTGCTGGCGGCTCCAAATACACCGCCTTCTCCGATCCTGTGATCGACGGCGGCCAGCTCGTTAGCATCGCCAGCCTTTCAGGAGGCATCCCGAAGGCACCCGCAAGAGTGATCGTCACCGCCTTCACTTCACAGCCGAAATCTCCCCTCAACATCGTGGCTACCCTTGGACAAGCCGTCCCTGACGCCACTGGCCAAACACCAACGGGTGGCCCGGTTTTCAGTGCTTTCACGGCTGTTGATGTTCATGCTCGAGTCATCGGCATCTTCGCCAAAGTCTCAGGCGGCACTGGTCTATTGAAAACAACAGCGGGCACGGATGTTGGCCTGTGGATCAAAAATGGCAGCAATCCCTTGGTACAGGCGCTACGTGAAGGCCAGTCGATTGGCGGCAAAGTCGTTGCGACGGTGACCAGCTTTGTTTCTGGAGCACTCTCTGGCGGCCAGGGCCGTGGTTGGGTCACTAAACCCACTGGCACCGGCGGTGCCGTGCTGGCCCTGGTCACCTTTACTGACAAGACCCAGGCTGTGGTCTCAGCCGAGGCAGGAGGCGTGACGACCGTATTCTCCTCTGCCGGAGCACTCAATACCCAGGGAGGCCCCAGTCTCACTGGTGCCAGCTTTGCCACCTACGGCTTCCCGTCTGCCAATGACGCTGACACGAGCACCTTCCTAGCCTCCCTCAAATTGGGCGCGGCGGGTGTGGTCACGGCCAACGCACGCGGGCTTTTCCTCAGCAATCCTGACGGCAGCTACGCCACTCTGGCGCGTGTCGGCCTCCCTTCCGGCATCTTAGGTTCCAACTTCAGCTTGCTAAGGGACCCCGTGCTGTCCTCGAACAGCGGCGTTGCCTTCCTCGCCACATTGAAAGGAGGAACCGCCACAGGACTCCTCACCACCACCCTCTGGTGGAAGCCTTTTGGCCAGACCCTCCGCGTTTTCGCTCAAGGCGGCAACGAAGCCGCTGGAGTGCCAGGATCTCAATGGAGATCCTTTACCACCCTGGCCATCGCGGGTGGCAACAGTGGCCCCATCTTCACGGCTTCACTCGTCACCGGAAAAGGCGGTGTCACATCCACGACGGACACGGGTGTCTGGGGCTGCGATTACAATGGCAACCCGCGCCTGCTTTTCCGCGAGGGAGACACCATCGGCGGCAAGCGCCTGACCGCCTTCAATCTTCTCAGAAGCACGACAGGAAACATCGGAGTGACCCGCAGTCTCAACGACACCCAACGCATCGTTTGGATCGCCACGTTCAGCGATAAATCCACCGCGCTGATGACTACCGAGACGCCCTAACAGAACAAAAAAGCGGCCCCGTTTCCGAGGCCGCCTTTCAAAGCATCTTGAATTAGACCTTCCACTCTCCGCGATACTCGCGCGTGAGCCACTTGGGATCGCCTCCGCTAACGAAGGTGTGCTCCGTTGGGTTCCACTTCACATTGGCACCGTACCAGTAACCAAAGTTCATCAGGTGGCAGGCAATCGCGCTGCTTGCCCCGACGCCGGCGTGGCAGATGGGTTGCTTGCGGCTCTTCATGCAGTCGATGAAATCAGCGATCTGATCCTTGCTGACGTAAAGTTTGGTCTTGGCGTCTGCCAGATACTCGCGCTCAGCGAGAGCCACTTCACGGTCCACCGAGGTGGCCTTGCCCTTGCCCTTTTCACGAAAGGCAAACTTCTCCTGTCCGCCAAGCGTCACCGCAAATCGTCCGCGTCCGACTTCGACCTCGCCTTCCGAACCATGGAAAGTGCAGCCCATGCTGCCATCCGCATGGGTCAGAACAACACCATTAGCGTAGACCAATTGGCCGCCGCGCTTGGCCGTTTCGTGGTTCGCGGGGGGGCGCACTTCAACTGGGCCGTTTTCATCCATGCCGAGACCCCATTGAGCAATGTCAATGTGGTGCGCACCCCAGTCAGTAATCATGCCACCACCGAATTCCCGGGTCTTGCGCCAAGCTGGGAACACCTTGCTTTCGCCGACAGGGCAAAGCTCATGGTTGAAAGGAACCAGCGGAGCCGGGCCACACCAAAGATTCCAATCAAGACCTTCGGGCGTGGGCTCTTCAGGGAAGGCGTTGGGCCAAGCCGGATCACCGAAGCTCACGGTGATGGTCTTCACTTCCCCAATCACTCCATTGCGCACCAATTCACAGGCCACACGGAATTCCTTGCTGGAGCGTTGCATGGAGCCGGTTTGCAGCACGCGGTTGTGCTTCTTCATGGTCTCCACCACGGAGACGGCTTCGTGAATGTTGTGGGTGAGGGGCTTCTCACAGTAGACATCTTTGCCATGGCTGAGCGCCGAGTTGGTGATGATGGCGTGCCAGTGGTCAGGGGTCGCGATACAAACCGCGTCGATGTCCTCACGCTCAGTGATCTCACGGAAATCATTGACCGCCGCGCAGGGCTTGCCCGTGCCGCCGTTTTTCGCGTAGTGCTCGTCGACCTTGGTTTTGTAAAGATCACGGCGCATCGCGTAGACGTCGCAAACAGCGACGACTTCGATTTCAGCATACTGCAAGAATTTGCTGATCAGGCCGCCCATCTGCTTTCCCATTCCAATGAAACCCATGCGGATCCGGCTGGTGGGTGCGGTGTCAGCTGACCAAACACGGCCAGGGAGAATGAACGGAGCCGCTGCAGCACCCGCAGCGGTGGTTAGGAAAGATCGACGATTGGATAGGTTGGTTGTCATAAGGCTGGAAGCTAAAAAACAGGAAAAGAATAACGTAGCCAAGCCAAATTTCATACGTCAAAAGCCCTCTGCCTGCCCTCTCAACTTCGGTTTGCCCGCCAAGTCAGCCGACTTGCGCTTCGATCCCACAACGCTCTAGTCTTCGAATCATGCCGATTCGCACCATTTGCTTCCTCCTTGGTTGGGTTTCCGTCACGCAAGCCGCCGAACCGTATTTTCCACCTCCAGACGCCGAGGGCGGCTGGCGAGAAGCCAAGACCGTGCCATCGGCGCGCGAACTGGCGGGCGTCGACTTAGGCCAATTGGAACCCGCTTACACCATCACCGAGCGGTCAACCGCCCACGGTGGTCTGGTCGTCGTTCGCAAGGGTTACCTGGTGATGGAACGCTACTTTGGCCGTGCCAGCCGAAACGCCAATCCAGATATGGCCTCCACCGGCAAAAGCTTTTGCAGCATTGCCTGCGGCATCATGCTCCATGAGTTCAAGGACAAGATCCCCCAGGGACTCGATACCAAAGTTTTCACGCAAGCGTTTTTGCCGCAGGCTTTTCCACTCAACGATCCCAGAAAAGCAGACATCACTTTGGGCCAATTGTTGTGCATGACGGCTGGCTATTGGGGTGAGGGACAGGCGCCGAGCGGTTACATGAAAGGGCAAAAGGTCCAGCCGCTGAAGCCGGTGAAAGGACAGGACATTCGGGACCTCGATCAGTCATCACTGAAGGTGCCTCTTTGGTGCGATCCTGGTGGTGGTTACTCGTATTCCTCTCCATCGCCACACATCGCGAGCATCGTGCTGCGCAACGTGAGCGGCATGGAACTCAAAGACTACATTCACGAGCGCCTCGCAAAGCCCCAGGGCTGGGGAGCCTGGGACTACTGCCTGCATCGCGGTGACTTTGTGATGCCACATGCCAATGGCGCCGGAAGCACAGCGCTTCATGCCACGGACGTGATGCGTTTTGGTTACTGTCTGGCACAAAACGGAACCTGGAAGGGGCAGCAATTGGTGCCAGCGGACTACATCCAAAAATGCCAGACCTGGAGTCCCTACAACGAGCACACCCCGTTCAGCCTCCAATGGGAACACAACGCGGATGGACATGTGGCAGGAGCTCCCAAGGACGCCTTCTGGAAAAGCGGCGCAGGCGGCTTTTGCCTGTACATCGTGCCTTCATTGGATCTGGTAATCTACAAAATGGGGGGTAAGGACGGCCAATACGACCCGTCCTTGACCCGCATCCCGCAGCCCGAGCAGAATCATGATCGCGACACCTGGCAGCCGATTCCAGCCAGTGCCTTCCACGAGGGCACCCTGACGGGCCAAGCCCTTTGGAGGGTGCTCGAGATGTGCTGCGCCGCCGTTCGCATCGATTGAACGGCTCACAGTGTTTTTAAGTAGGCGATCAATTGATCCAATTGTTCAGCGCTCAAGTGCGTGTAGGCAGGCATCGCCGCTGGATAACCCTTGACGATTTTGGCCTGCGAGAGCGAGATGGACTCGCGCAGGTAGGCTTCATCCGCCTTGATTTGGCTGCCGTCGGCGAGCGTCTGGAGACTGTCGAAAATGCCAGCCAATTGCGGGGCCAGCAGGGTCGAGCCGGTCTGGTGACAGGCGGCGCAACCTTGGTTGAGGAAGAGTTTTGAACCCTCGGCAGCCGCCGAAGAAAGGCCCGGTGCGGATTGTCCAGGCAGGTTCAACAGGAGGGCAATGAGCCCGACGGCAGCGATGAAAGTGGCAAACAAGGCCTTGAGCCAATGCTTGAACTGATAGCGCGAATTCATCCAGAATTTGATCGCCATCAAAGACACGATTAGCACAGCCAGAATCGGGACACTGTGGGCAGCGCTGGTGAGCTGTGGGAAGTGACCACTCAACATCAAAAAAAGCACTGGAAAAGTCATGTAGTGGTTGTGCATGGACCGCAGTTTCGCCTGCTTGCCGTATTTGAGGTCATGGGGAAGGCCGGCTTTGAGAGCAACCATGAATTTCTTCTGGTTCTGAATGATGTGAATGAAGACATTCGCCGTCATCAACGTCGCCATCATCGCTCCGATTTGCAGGAAGACCGCGCGTCCGTTAAAGCACTGGTTGAACAACCAAGCCGCCGTCAGGATCAGCGCAAGGCTCAGCGGAATCGCGATGGCACGCCGTTCCTTCAACTTGGAGCGCCAGATCAGGTCATAGACCAACCATCCGAAGATCAATCCCCCCACACTGAGCGCAATGGCGCTGCTGCCTGTGAGTGTGGATTTGCTGGCATCCAATAAGGCCGATCCGCCATGGGTATAGTAAACCGAAACTAGCAATAGCACGCCACTGATCCAGGTCGTGTAGGATTGCCACATGAACCAATGCAGTGGAACTGGAATGCTCTCAGGACGAAGCACCTTTTTTTGCAGGTGGAAAACGCCGCCGCCATGCAGCATGTCGAGATAGCCAAGCAGGTCCTCATTTTCTTTGGGATCGTCACCATTCTTCTTGGGTGGCAGGAGATTCAGCTCCATCCAGGTGAAGAGCAGGGAGTTCCCAATCCACATGATTGCCGCGAGCACATGCACGAACCGGAAAACTATACTCAACCATCCTGCTAATTCTGACTCCATGACCTCAAAAGAGAGCAAAGGGCATACCGGGGGACCCACAATTCATGCGGCGACTTCAAAGACAGTCGCCAAGCGCCAAAAACGCGGCAAGATGTCCTATGGCTGAACTTGGACGCTTCAATACCCTCACCGTATCCCACGGCACCGCTCACGGTGCGTACTTGGATGGAGGAGAGCATGGAGAGATCCTCATTCCAACGCGCTACATTCCCTCCGGAACCCAGCTGGGCGACAGTCTTGAAGTCTTTGTTTATCGCGACTCGGAGGATCGAGTGATCGCCACCACCGAACGCCCGTTGGCTCTGGTGGGTGAGTTTGCAACGCTGCAGGTCGTCAGCATCAACCGACAGGTCGGGGCCTTTTTGGATTGGGGTCTACCGAAAGACCTGCTGTTGCCGTTCCGCGAGCAGGAAGAATCCCTTCGTGTGGGCGATCGGGTGCTCGTGCGGCTGTTGGTCGACCCCAAGACAGACCGAATCATCGCCAGTGCTCGCTTGAATCGTCACCTCGAGAAGAAGCCGCCCACCTACAAGCCCGGGCAGAAGGTGAAGCTGATCATCACGCGTGAGACCCCTTTGGGTTACAATGCTCTGGTTGAAGGGGCGCACATGGGCCTGCTGCACCGCGCGCCGCTTTCCCCGAAGCTGAGCCCAGGGCAATCGCTGGAAGGATATGTTGCTGCGATGCGCCCAGGCGGAAAGATCGACTTGAGTCTTGATGCGTCCGGTTACCAGCGGGTGGCGCCGCTCACCGACCAGATTCTGGCAAAGCTCAAAGCTGCCGGGGGCACTTTGCCGTTTGATGATGAAAGTTCACCGGATGCCATTCGAGAAGCGTTCGGTGTCAGCAAAAAGGCCTTCAAACAAGCGACAGGTGCCCTGTTCCGCAAGCGCCAGATCGAGTTCATTCGGCCAGGCATTCGCCAGTTGAACGTGGCAGACCCCAAACCGGGGGATTGGCAGCCGAAACCCGCCTCACCACGCCAGCCCAAAGGTCGTTGAAGATGGTGTTCTTCAGGTTGGGGTTTTTAACTTTTTTGGCTGCGCCAAAGAGCGAATCCTTTGCTAGGCGAAAGATATTTGGGGGTTGAAACGTAGTAAAAATCGACTAGGATAAAAACGTTGGAGTTAGCTCATCAAAACTGCGGAGTTTCTGTCCTGTCGGTTGCATCGTTCAGCTTATTCTCATACCAAAGGCACACCCCATGCGAGTCGCCATTGTGGCATTCCATCACCAATCGAACACCTTTGTCGATGGTGAAACGAATCGCATGCATTTTGCTGAGGATTTGCTGGCTTACGGCGATGCAGTGAAGAATCAACTCGGGTGTGCTGCGCACGAGGTGGGTGGTTTTTTCGAGGCTCTTGAGGAGGAAGGGATTCAAGCAGTGCCAGTGTTTGCCGCGCGCGCCTATCCTTTCGGGGTCGTAGCATTCGAGACGTTCGAAGAGTTGGTGGCGACCATTTTGGATGGCTTGAAAGCGGTTGGTCCTGTGGACGGCGTCTTGGCCGCTCCCCATGGCATTGTCGTCTCTGAGAAACACATTGATGGGGATGGCTGGTGGTTGTCTCGCGTTCGGGAGTGGATCGGTCCCGATATTCCCCTGATTGCCGCCCTAGACCTTCACACCAACCTCTCAGCCGAGATGGTGAAAGCAACCGATGCGTTGGTTGCCTATCGGACCAACCCGCACCTGGATCAGCGTGAAACAGGAAAAAAGGCAGCCCGTCTCATGGCCAGGACCTTGCGGGGAGAAGTGACGCCTACCCAGGCGGCCGTGCTCCCACCGATGGCGATCAACATTCAGTGCCAAAACACCTCCGAGGCGCCTCTCAAGGATCTTTATGATTGGGCGTCGATTCTAGATACCGAACCCGCGGTGCTCAGCCAAAGCCTCTTGCTTGGATTCCCCTATGCCGATGTCGTGAACATGGGCTCGTCCGTTGTGGTGGTGACTGATGGCAATCCTGCTCTAGCCAAAAGATTGGCTGTTGGTCTGGCCGAAGACATGTGGAGCCGACGCGCACAGTTCACTCCTTCATTTTTAGCTCCCCAACATGCCTTGAATCAGGTTCTGCAATGTCAGGGTCGCGTTCTGCTTTTGGACATGGGTGACAATGTCGGCGCTGGCGCTCCAGGTCACGGCACGCTTTTGCTGGAAGAACTCCACGCAAGGGCCATTTCACCTTCGTTTGTCTGCCTGCATGATCCTGAATCAGTGAAACAGGCGAATCATGCCGGCGTAGGGGCATCGGTTGAACTCA
>Ga0164293_10001225_pt1 | contig 21473 bp, 22 predicted proteins | sample GEODES118metaG_FD_111487 | JGI IMG/M metagenome (GOLD analysis project Ga0164293, IMG submission 111487) | Eutrophic lake water microbial communities from Lake Mendota, Wisconsin, USA - GEODES118 metaG | ecosystem: Environmental > Aquatic > Freshwater > Lake | place: USA: Lake Mendota...
GATCCTCCTCAGCAGCCACTGCACGCACTCCACCCATCACTGGACTTGGAAATAAAACTTGGATTCTTTGCATGGATCAGTGCTTCGCATGGATTACAACTTCTGTCAATGATTTTTTAGCGCCTTTACCAGCCTCTCTTACATCGTGAAACGGGGACTCCAAGACAGGGTCTGCATACACGCTGCGCGACTCCTGGAAACATCTTGGCAATGAGTGTGATCTGAAATTTTTGTGGCTAGAAAAAAATGTATGTCCCGCACCCAGAGATTTTACAACTTTTCTTGAAGAAGCTGGTCTTCAGCGAGTGATTGAAAATGCGGGTCGCGGTGGACAAGCACGGCTTTGCGGCTTGCAGCCGATGCGGCGATCAAACAACTCGTGCACTCTTTCGGCGCCGGATTCGCCTCGATAATGCGCCAAAAGAGCAGATGTATCGAGCAAGTAGATCATGCGGAATTATTTTTGCGTGCATTTGTGAGTTCCGCAACCGGTGATCGGCTAGGCGAGAACTTGGCGCCCGCCCCCATCAATCGCCGAAACAAAACTTGCCTGTCAGGAATCACGCGAAGAATGATCTCTTCCGGTTGACCCGTTGGCGACCAATCGAATGTATAGCCAAGTTTAATTTGTTATATGCAAACTAATTACGACGTAATAGAAATCATGTTTTTCGTGGTAACGGTAGTTGTCATGGTATTATTGATTAACCATGATTGGTACTCAGACAACGGTAAAACTTTTGGTTTTGCCACAAAGAGTCGCAAGAAGGTGCTTTTGCTGACCAATTCTGTATGACGGATTTTTTCAAAAGCAATGGCCTTATCAGAGAAAATCCTTACTTTTCGAGAAGCACATCGAGCACTTGATCGACCCCATGCTTCCAATCGGGCAAGTGAAGCCCGAAGACGGCGCGGAATTTTGAGGTGTCGAGGCGGGAATTCGCCGGGCGGGTAGCGGGGGTGGGATATTCGGCGGCGGGAATGGGCAGTATGTGCTGGGGGGTGGCTTGGAGGTTTAGATTGGCAACTGTAGCTTTGGCGACAATATGCTGCGCGAAGCCATGCCAGCTTGTTTCGCCGCCAGCGGCGAGATGGTAGAGGCCAAAGGGGAAATTTTCCCTGCCATTGCCATTGCGGAGGTAGCGCGTGGTGATGTGGGTGGAGGCATCGGCGAGGAGTGCAGCTCCGGTGGGAGCGCCGAACTGGTCGGCAACGATGCGGAGTTCGTCCCGACTGGAAGCGAGACGGAGGATGGTTTTGATGAAATTTTTCCCGTGCACACCAAAGACCCAGCTGGTGCGGAAAATGAGGTGGTCGGCACCACTGGCAGCTAGGGCATTTTCGCCTTCGAGCTTCGTTTCGCCATAGACGCCGAGCGGATTCGTAGCGTCCTCTTCGCAGTAGGCGGAGGGTTTTGTGCCATCAAAGACATAGTCGGTCGAATAGTGGATAACGAGTGCGTCCAGTTTCGCGGCCTCCTCGCCAAGGATTCCGGGAGCGCTGGCATTGACAGCGCGCGCCAAATCCGGCTCGGACTCGGCTTTATCGACAGCGGTGTAGGCGCCGGCGCTGAAGATCACATCCGGCTTGGCCGTGCGCACGGCGGCACGGATCGAGTCGGGATTCGAGAGGTCGCAGGCGTCTCGTCCGCAGGCCGCCACCTCGCCGAGCGGAGCGAGAGCCCGCTGGAGTTCGAAGCCGAGCTGACCATTGGCACCGGTGATGAAAAAGCGGGGGGGTTTAAGCGAATGGGAATTGACCACAGAGAGCACGGAGAATTGCGGGTGGGATGAAGAGAGCTTTTGTTTTTAAAATCTGCCGCGCTGAGCGCGAGTCAGAGCGCTACCGAAGGAAACGAGTTCGCGGATGAGGGGCTTCCATGAACTCCTCCAGCTTGGATCGGACCTCACTGATATTTCTCACACTCCGCGAACGAAGCAGCCTCGGCATCTTTCGGTGAAATAATCGGATCGATCCCGATGGGCAGCGGCCAGTCGATGCCGATGGCGGGATCGTTCCAGCGCAGGGCGCGCTCGGTCGCCGGTGCATACACATTCGTGCACTTGTAGTGGAAGTCCGACATCTCGCTCACGACCAAAAATCCATGTGCGCAACCAGCCGGTACCCACAGGCGCTCGTGGGCATCACTCGTCAGCATGTAGCCATCCCATTTTCCAAATGTGGGCGAGCTTTCCCGCAAATCGACGAGCACATCGAAGACCGTTCCCGATGTGACCCACACGAGCTTACCCTGCGCCGCATCGCCGCTCTGGTAGTGCAGCCCACGCAGCACATTTTTCGCCGATCGGCTGTGATTGTCCTGCACAAAATCCGCATCAATTCCCAGCTTGGCGAAAGTCTCTTTGTTCCAGGATTCCAGAAAAAAACCGCGCGCGTCACCAAATACACGAGGCCGCAAGAGGTAGGCACCATCAATTTTTGTCGGATACTTTGTCATGGAATTTTAAGCTCGGTCTTTGCTGCCAGCCGTTTGATGCGGTTTTCTGCAATGCGTTCTTGAATTTTTTGCATTTCCTCCATCCAAATGATTTTTTCCCGAAAGGAGGTCTCAAGCCCAAGAAGCAGGGAATTCAATTCCGCACCTTCGAAGGTGCACGATTTCCAGCCAGGGTGATTTACCAACTCCGGATTCATTTTTTGTAAGACGCAATTTTTTCAAGCGCCTCCAAATCCGCCAAGTCTTTTAGGCGATTCGCTGCACGCTTCATTTCCAAGAGAGTCTCCAAACGAATGATACGCGCATCGATTCCAGGCGCAAGTGGCTCCAAAACCGCCTGCTCGTATTCGGTATCAAAGTCGAAAGGTTCGTAAACAAAGATATCGACCGGGGTGGTTCGGTGATTCTCGCTGTGCAATTGGAAAACCAGCATCCCTTTCTCCCTGAGCCATTCCTCCCGTTGTAGGGGATCGGCAAATTGCTCGGCAGACACGGGGATTCGGGGGTGATAACCAAGCGATCCGAGTGACTCCAATGCACTCAGAAGATTCTGCGGCAAAAGCTGCACCACCAAATCCAAATCAACAGTTGTGCGCTGATACCCATGCGCCATCACCGCCAAGCCGCCGACAATCAAATAACGAACACCCGCCGCGTTCAGTGTGCCTACTACCGCCTCAATGCTCCTCAATTCCATTTAAATTGTCCCATTCCCGCGCGAAGCGCGGGCAAGCTACCGCCTTTGGTCATCGGCGAAAAATTTTCCACCGGTCCAAATCCCAAGCAAAATGTCTTCCCGTTTTTCACAGGTTTGCCGCGCAGGGCGGCGCAGCTTATTTGACTAAAAATTTCAAGAGCCAAGGCAGCATGCTTTCGCCACGCTCCAGCCAGTGCTTCAGGCGCTCCAGACGATCCTCGGCGGTCGCTCGGTCGCCCGATTCCATCCTGCTTGCGAGGGATTCCATCGTGCCGATCCTCTCCAGAGCCCGATCCAGCCTGGGTTTGAGCTCCTCCTGAATGAATGCCGTTGCAAATTTGCTCAACTCCAAGTCAGCCACATAGTGATCCCGGCGGTCGCCCGGCATGTAAACCGACTTTACCGCACCGACAGATCGCAGGACCTTCAACCCCTGGCTCGCTGCTCCTAGGCTGATTTCCAGCCGAGTCATGATGTCATCCATAGACAAAGCGCGCGATGACACGAAAAGCAGACCATAAATCTCCCCAACCGACTTCTGCAGGCCGATCAGCTTAAAAAAGTCGATGAAAAGTTCGATCGACTCGACCTCCAGAGCCGAAAGCGATTCGGCTTTGACTTCGAGCGTGGCAGGAGCGACTTGCATTGATGCGCCGCAGAAAATCAGAACACTTCAAGCTCTTCAATAAAAAATGAAATAACTGACTTGCGTCCGGAATGCCAGTTCGACGATCTCCTGCGCAACAAGCGCTTGAGTGCTCGAGAGATGGGATGGCAGCATGATGCTCAAGGCTAAGCGGAAGGCGAGCAGCTTCTTGCCATCGCGGGTTTCAATCCGGCAGGAACATTATCAAAGCACGACTTCGGCTTGAATTTCATGCTATGTGGTAGAGCGAGATTCATTGCCTTGAATTTGAAAAATTGCTCTCGATTCGGCGACTTGTCTCGCGGAGTCTTCAGGCCCTTGTCTCGCATGGATAAACTTCAAAAAGCGCTGAAAGCAACTTTCGGCTACGATGGATTTCGCCCGCTCCAGCGCGAGATCATGGAGGCGAACCTCGCCGGGCGGGATTCGTTTGCGCTGCTGCCCACAGGCGGCGGCAAGTCGCTGTGCTTCCAGTTGCCGGCTCTTTTGAGGGAAGGTTTGACTCTTGTTGTTTCTCCTCTGATTGCTTTGATGAAGGATCAGGTGAACCAACTAGAGGCGGCGGGTGTGGAGGCGACATTTTTGAATTCCTCGCTCGGCGTCAAGGAAACGAAAGCGCGTCTGGCGGGGCTGCATCAGGGCCGCTACAAGCTCCTCTACGCCGCTCCAGAGCGCCTCATGCTCGACCATTGGCAGGAGAACCTTCGTGCCTGGAATGTCGCCGCGATCGCGATTGACGAGGCCCACTGCATATCCGAGTGGGGCCATGATTTCCGCCCCGAGTATCGTCAGATCGCCCGGCTTCGGGAGTGGCTTCCCGACATTCCCCTCATGGCACTCACAGCGACGGCCACCGAGCGTGTGCGCAATGACATCGTCAAGCACCTGCGCCTTCGCGACCCCGAGGTCTTTGTGGCGAGCTTCAACCGTCCGAACCTCTCCTATCGCGTCATTCCCAAGGAGCAGCCGACGAAGCAGATTCTGGACTTCATCAAATCGCGGCCGATGGATAGCGGCATCGTGTATTGCGCCACGCGGGCCTCGGCAGACCGTGTGGCGGAAAGCCTTTCAGAGCGCGGATTCCCCGCCGTGCCCTATCACGCCGGCCTCACAAACAACGAGCGGGCCCAAAACCAGGAACTCTTCATCCGCGACGAGACGCGCATCGTCTGCGCCACCATCGCCTTTGGCATGGGCATCAACAAACCCAATGTGCGCTGGGTGATTCACCACGACCTTCCCAAAAATATCGAGGGCTATTATCAGGAAACCGGGCGCGCCGGCCGAGATGGACTCCCCGGCGACTGCCTCCTGCTCTTCAGCGCGGGCGATGCCGCCAAGCAGACGCACTTCATCGATGAAATGAGCGACGCCCGCGAGCAGCGCATAGCCCGCGAGCAGTTGCGACTCATGCTGGGATATGCGGACTGCCCGACCTGCCGACGCCGCGAGCTTCTGAACTACTTCGCGGAGACCTATACGGAGCCGAATTGCGGCTCGTGCGACAACTGCCTCCAGCCCCGGGAGAGCTACAATGCCACCACCCATGCGCAGAAGCTGCTCTCGTGCGTTTACCGCGTCCGGCAGGGCGGGCGCTTCGGCGTCGGCATGAACCACCTCATCGAGATTCTCACCGGCTCCACGAATGAAAAAATCCAACGCTGGGGGCATGATCAGCTCAGCACGTATGGCATCGGCAAAGAGCTCACCCGCGCTCAGTGGAGCGCTATCGGGCGTGATCTCCTGCGCCTCGGCTACCTCGCGCAGGATGCCGGACAATTTCCCACCATCGCCCTCACCGATCTCGGACTCGACGCCTTGAAATCCCGCCGCGTCATCATGCTCTCAAAGCCGGTAGAGCTGAAAAAGATCAGCGTTCCGCGCACCGGCGAGATCGAGTGCGACGAGACGCTCTTCGACCGCCTGCGCAAACTCCGCAAACGCCTCGCCGACGAGCGCGGCGTGCCTGCCTACGTGATCTTCGGCGACAACACACTCCGCCAGATGGCCCGCGAATACCCGACCCATATCGACGCTCTACGCATGATCGGCGGCATGGGCGAAAAGAAACTTGCCGAGTTTGGCAACATCTTCACAAACGAAGTCGCCGCCTACCTGCGGACTTATCCAAAAGTGGACTTCAGCGGAGATTAGCGCTCACGGAAGACGGAGGAGAACAGGCCCGCCATAGGCTTTGCCACTTTTGGCTTAAACGAGCACGGCCTGTTACAGTGAAAAAATTACCAAGAGAGATTTAAGCGGGAGTAAAATTAGTCGTATTTAATTTTTGTTAAACAACATAAATGATCTAAAATACAGGCTCATGTCAGTCGCACTTTTTCATGCAGCCCATGTTTTTTCAAGACATTGGCTCACGAAAAATCGTTGCCGATTTCACCGGCGGCAACCTGAGCTCCGATGGCGGTCTACTTCTGCTTCTTTAAACCAATGCAGGGGTGGGCATCAGCGGCTCTTAGCCTTGGCGATGGACTATGAGGATATCAATGACGATGCCGACTTGAGGCGCGATCCGCTCCTGACTGCCGCTGCGGGGAAGGAGGATGCACTCGAAGCCGAACGCCGCTGCACGGAGGATTCGAGGTCGGCTTGCGCCAGTGCGTCCACGCTCAAGCGCTTGTAGGTGGAGTCGAACTTTTCGACCGGAAACAAATTTACACTCCTAGACGAGAATTTCCGCTCTGGCTCTGATCATTTCAATGCCTCGACAGCACTGCCGGGAAGATGCCGAGCAGCTGGTGATTTTTGGGGCTAAATGATTAGTCAGAGTGAAATTGTCGGCTATGGATCGGCCACAGATGGTCTGCTGAGATGTCTGATTCTATTCACGCAGCAGGTTCCTAAAGGGCGATTTATCGGCAATCGCACATTACTTTTGTTCCCAGCGTTCAAGGGATTCCTCGTGGAGGTGGCGCCGTTTGAAATGGCGGGAAATGATGCCATAGCGTGGGCTCAAGAGGTAGGCGAGGAGGAAGAGCATTCCGAGTATGAGCACGATGGCTGGGCCGGATGGGATGTTTGCCCAGAAGGAAACAAGAAGACCCACGACGGCGCCGAATGTTCCAAGTGCGGCACCTCCCCAAAGCATGACATCGAAGGAATCGCTGAGGAGGTAGATGGTTGCAGCGGGGAGGATGAGGAGGCCGAGTGAGAGCAGGACGCCGACGGCCTGCAGGGATGAAACCATGGCCAAGACGATTAATAAAATAAGCATTCCAAGAAGCATCCCGATTGGCACGCCTTGGGTTTTTGCAACGGAGGCTTCGAAAATGGTGAGGAGGAGCGGACGCTGAAATGCAACGAGAAGGAGCATGGCCAAACAGGTGATTGCATAACTGGTCCAGAGGTCGCTATCTCCGACGCCAAGGATATTTCCGAACAGGAAATGGTCGAGGCTCACTTTGACTCCAGCATATTTGATGAGGGCAATACCGATCGCGAATGCAACGATGTACATTGCCGCGATGGCGGTTTCCTCTTTCACCCTTGAGCTTCGGGAAATGAGGTGTCCGCCGAGAGCCACGAAGACTGCTGCGAGGAGGCCGCCAAAGAGAAGGCCGAGCGGGGAGAGGCCGATCAGGATTGCGGCCAGGGCGAGTCCGGGCAGGAGCGAGTGGGAGAGGGCGTCCGCCATGAGGGCAAGGCGGCGGATGACGACAAACGCTCCGAGAAATCCGTTGGTGAATCCCACGAGCACGCAGGCCAGCAGGGCGCGGCGCATGAAGTCGTATTCGAAGGGTTCGAGAATCCAGTTCATGAGTGGTGGTGGTGCGCGTGTCCGCTGAAAACATGGACGGCGTAGGCGCGGTCGAGGTTGTCTTTGGTGAAGGCCTCGGCGGTGGGACCGCATGCCACGAGTTCGCCGTTCAAAAGCAGGATGTGGTCGAAGAGGGCTTCCACGCTTTTGAGATCGTGGTGTGAGGCCATGATAAGTTTGCCCGCCTCGCGCAGGCGGCGCATGGCTTGGGCAAATGATTCCACCGCATTGCGGTCGAGGCCGGTGAATGGCTCGTCGAGCAGATAGATATCGGCTTTCTGGGCCCATGCCCGGGCCAGGAAGGCGCGTTGTTGCTGGCCGCCGGAGAGGGCAGAAATCTGGCGGTCCGCGATATCTTCCAAATCGCAAATGCGCAGCGCCTCCTCGACGGCAAAATGGTCGTGGGCACCGAAGCGGCGCCATTTTCCAAGTGCGGGATAGCGCCCCATTTCGACGAGTCCGCGCACCGTGACGGGAAAATCCCAGTCGACCGCCTCGCGTTGCGGTACATAGGCGATCTCGCGGCCGGATGTCCCCTCGACCTGGTGTCCGCGAAACTCGATGCGCCCGGTTTCGAGCGGGAGCAATCCGGCAATGGCCTTCAAAAGCGTGGTCTTGCCGGCGCCGTTGGGGCCGAGTAGTGCCACGCAGGAACCGCACGAAAGGGTGGCGCTGAGATGGTGGACGGCGGGGATGCGGTTGTAGCTCACCGTGACATCCTCGAGGTGAAGTTTGTGGCTCATGGCTTGGAAATGGTTACCACATCCTCCACAAGTTCGTTTCCCCAGAAGGTCGAATCGGCGAGGGTTCTTCCCGCGAGGCGCACCTCCACGCGCAGGGCCGAGTTTACGGCGGCGGGGTGGAAGTTTGCAAAAACGGCGAGGTCCTCCGGTTCGGCAGCGTCCATCGTGAAAGAAGCCGAGAGTGAGGTCGCGGGGCCTGTGGATTCCACGGAGGGCTGATTGGTAACGCGCACAGCCAGGCGGGCTGGAGCGGACGCGGTGAGCAAGACATCATAAACGGCCATGTTTTGAGGCTCGATTGGCGCGAAGACTGGAGGCGGCGCGGACGGAGCGGGTCGTGTGAGGAGCCAAACCGGCACTCCAAGAAGCGCAAGAGCGGCAGCCACCAAGTACAGACGCAGAAGAGGGGAACCTCGCACGGCTTATTTCAGCGCCTCCACGATAGTAGAGACATTGCTTTTCATCATGCCTTCGTAAGTCGCAGCCACACCGCTGCCAAGTCCATCCGCACAGAGCGCGCCGCCGGGTTTTGCGCCGGTCTCGTTCGTGATTTGCTCAAGAACCTTGGGATTCTCGATATTCTCAGCAAAAATGGCTTTAACTTTGCGGGCTTTGATTTCCTCGATGAGACGCCTCACTTTTTGAGAGGAGGGCTGGTCGGATGTCGAAATGCCCTGCACGGCGAATACCTCGAAGCCGTTGTCCTTCGCAAAATATCCCAGCGCATCGTGGGACGTGACAAGCACACGGCTCGCCTTGGGAAGCGCGGCGAGCTGGAGGCGGACCCATTTGGAAAGCGCGGCTAGGCTGTTCTGGAGCCTTTTGGCGTTTGCCTCATACGCGGCCTTGCCTGCGGGGTCGGCCGCGACAAATGCGTCGCAGATTTGCGCCGCCACCGCTTGGACATTGGGAATGCTGTGCCACCAGTGGGGATCGGCTGAACCGTGGCTGTGCGCGTGCGTGTGGTCGTGATCCTCATGGCCCTCGCAGTCAGCTTCGATCGGTTTCACGACATCCCCGCCTACTACAAGGCGAACGCCGGCCTTTTCAAGGCTCGGCCGCAGCTTGTCGAGGTAGCCTTCAAAACCAAGGCCGCTGGCAAGAAGAATTTGGGATTTGGCGATGGTTTTTCTATCCCCCGGCGTAGGTTCGTAGATGTGGGGATCGACTCCAGGTTTGACGATCTCGGTCACCTCCACGCGTTCAGCGCCAATGTCGCGGGCTAGATCGGCCATTACTGTACTGAGTGAGGCCACGCGAAGCGGTTCGGCCTGCGCAAAGGTCGTCCATGCCAGAACGACGGAAGCAATCAGCGATTTGTTCATTATCAACAAAAATGACTCGTCCCTGTCATGCAAGTCAATTGCAAAAAAGACCCGCATTGGGTTTGAATCGACAGAGAAATCCCATCAGGGTAAGAATGAGTTTTTACTAATTATGGCTGATTATGATTTAATCGTGGTGGGCGGGGGACCTGCAGGTTATGTGGGTGCGATTCGCGCGGGACAACTCGGAAAAAAGGTGGCGGTGATTGAAATGGACCGCGCCGGCGGCACTTGTTTGAATTGGGGCTGCATCCCCACCAAATCACTTCTCAAGAATGCCGAAGTCTATCAGACAATCAAAAACCACGCCGGTGACTTTGGTTTGAAAGTCGATGGCCTGACTTACGAGTGGGACAAAGTGATCGGCCGCAGCCGCAAAGTCGCAGACCGCCTCGCGGGGGGCATCGAGATGCTTTTCAAGAAAAACAAGGTCGATTACATTCGTGGCGAGGCTTCGATTCCGAAAGCCGGAGTCGTGGAGGTCACCGACAAAGATGGCAAAAAAGCCGAGCATAAGGCGGCGAAAATCCTTATTGCCACAGGCGTTGTGAGCCGCGAAATGCCGGGCTTCCCATTCAATGGAACGAGCGTGATTGGCAGCCGTCAGGCCATGGTTTTGGAGAAGCAGCCAAAAGAAATCATCATCATCGGAGCCGGCGCAATTGGCATCGAGTTCGCGTATTTCTTCAACGCATTCGGCTCGAAGGTAACCGTTGTGGAAATGATGCCCAACATCCTTCCCGTCGAGGACACCGAGGTCAGCCAAGCTCTTGAAAAATCGCTCGCCAAGCAGGGCATCAAGCTACTCACCGGCACAAAAGTCGATAAAGCGGAGACTACGAACAAAGGCGTTCGACTCACCGTGAGTGGCAAGGCCACGGAAACGCTCGAGGCAGATATAGCGCTGGTGGCCATCGGCGTTTCGCCTCTCATGCCGAAAGGCGTGAAGCTCGAAACCGATGCCAAGGGTTATCTCAAAACCAACGACAGCTATGAAACCAACGTCAAAGGCATATACGGCGCGGGCGACATCATTGGGCCGCCATGGCTAGCGCATGTTGCCAGCTACGAAGCAGTCCAGTGTGTCGAAGGAATGTTCGCCGGCAAGAAACCTAAAAAAGTTGCCATCTTCCCAGGCTGCACCTATTGCCAACCGCAGGTCGCCAGCGTGGGTCTCACCGAGCGCGCGGCTGTCGAGAAGGGAATCAAATTCAAGGTTGGCAAGTTCCCGTTCATGGCCAGCGGCAAAGCTCTGGCTGTCGGCGAGAGCGAGGGGTTTGTGAAACTCCTCGTCGGCGAGAAGCACGGCGAGATCCTCGGAGCGCACATCATTGGCGCCGATGCCACAGAAATGATCGCCGAGCTAGGACTTGCTATCAATATGGAGGCGACCTACGAGGAAATCACGGCCACGATCCATGCCCATCCAACACTGAGTGAAGCCATCCACGAGGCTGCCCACGCATCGCAGGGTCACGCGATTCACTTCTAAGCAACGAGCCCTTCACAGGGTATTGTCTTTGGAGTAGAGCGAGGTATCGAGCTGTGCGGCTAGTTCGGCTGCTGCTATGAGATTCGTGGCCGAGTGCTGATACCGCGCGGCGTGTCCGATCAAATTCGTTGTGACCAAAGGATCGACATCTTGACAGATCATTTTGTCACGCATGCCGACAATCCATGCTTCGAACTCGGCGATGGCTGCGCGCAGCGGAGCGGCATCCACGGAGGATGAGCGGCCTGTTGAAAAAGAGACGGCGATTTGTTTAAGAATTTCGGCGGACAGCTCGCGGATTTTTTTTGTAAGTGCAAGGCCGTCCTCCGTCTTACCGGGATCGTATTCCCAGATCCGATTCGCAGTGAAGCGATCCAGTTGATCGACCAGGGCGCGGAGTTTTTGAATTTCGGCTTTACTATAAACGGGACTAACGAGATTCGCGAGGCGCAGCTCGATTTCGCTGGGCAACTGACTCAGGCGGGACACTCCTTCCAGCGACGGGGGGCCCAAGACAAGTGACTCGTACTGGATGCGCAGCATTTCTTGAAAACGGTCGCGCATTTCGCGCTGCGGCAAAAGCGGCCAGAACATGCGTTGAAAGAAGGCGGCGATGATGGTGCCGGCTGAGATGCCAAAGAAAATATCCGCAATGGCTTGGAAGGAGACTGGTTCCTGAGCATTTAGGCCCATAGCGCCCACAAGCCCCATCATCGAGATATTCATTGCCGTGGATACGCCGGCGGTCCGGTAAGCCTTCTGTCCATAGACGAACATCCAAGTAAAAATCAGGGTGTTCATCACTGCGTAGCTGGATAGGAGCGGCGCGGCGAGCAAGAGTCCGAGGCACAGAAAAAAAATGCACGGTATGGATGCAACAACCACATGCCATGCGCGTTGGTCTCCGCGCCCCTCGGGGCTAATCGGGAGAAGACAACAAAACAACCAGGCGCATAGCACCATCGTGGCGCCACCTGGAGGCTGTACCCAGTTCATTAGAACCATCGCGGCAACCAATGATATGGCAGAGCGAATTCCATTTGTGATCCAAAAGGCGGGAGGCACCCCTGGAACAAGCCAGTGGAGATCGAGCGCCTGGCGCTTTTTTGTTTTCACCGGTGACCTATTCAAAAGCTCGAGGCCACGCGCGAGTTCTCGGTGGATTTCCTCCAACGACAAGCAGTCGAGACTCATTCCCAGAATGTCATCCAACTCGACGTCCCGCGAACGGGGATCGCGACGGAGATCTACGATGGCGTGTTTGAGGGCGTCCATAGCAGCATTAATGGCCACCGCCCCCTGCCGCAGGTCGGCAGAGTCTTGCTTGGGTGCTCCGAGCAGGGCGAGTTGCGCTTCAATGGCTTCGTGCACTGCGACAAGCTGATGACCCGCCTTAGCAAGGTAAAAGGAATTTTTCCAACCCAATCCGGCGAGTGGCCTGATCGAGCCGTGGATTCGACTGATCACGGACAGAAGCTCGACATAGTTTTCGCTCCTAGTTCGGAAATAGCGGCTCTCGCGTCCACCGAATCGGAGGAGTTGCCGGAGTCGATTCAAACGCGCCTCGATGGCTGTGCCATTCACAGGAGCGCCGGAGCGGGCGTTGGAGAAAAGGTCGTGCAAATCGAGAAATGCACCACGCAGGCCGATTAAAAATTCATCGGCTGCGTATCTCGGCCAGAGCAGGCTTTGCACGAGCATCACCGCAAGGATGCCGATGCAGACCTCCTGAATCCTCCAGATCATAAACTGCCATGACATTTCAGGCCTTCCCAGCCCATTGCTGCACACGACAACGGCCGTCATGGCGCAAAGCAAGAACGCATAGGGGTAGCGCGCTTGGCCGAACATAGCGGTCGTAGCGGCAACGAACAATCCCAGCAGGCTCAAATAGATCAGCGGGTCTTGCTCGAAAGAGGCCGTGAGGAGGTAGCCGACAACACCGCCGATTACAGTTCCAATAATTCGAAGAATAGATTTCTCCTCAATCGCTCCGATGTATTGGGCCACCATAAGAACAAAGACTGTGAAAAGGGCCCAGGTGGGCTCCTGGCTTTTATTCAAGAGCGTGGCAAAAACCGCGAGTATCCCGGCAATGCCGAATTTCACACTGAAGCGGAAGGCTCCATCGCGCGGCAACGCTGTGATAGCCTTACAAAACAAGCCCAGCGCGGAAGATGGCGATGCAGCAAATTCGGCGGTGGTGTTCATCGAAAAGCCACGAGCTTATCCATGCCGAGCAGGCCGACAACGAAAGAAAGAACTTTACCCGCTCCGCGCTCCCGCAATGATTTCCTGCTCATGAGCGAGAAACAACAGACAGCCGTCTCTCCAAGACGGGAAGAAGATTTTCCGGAATGGTATCAGCAGGTCATCCGCGCGGCGGATTTGGCCGAGAACTCGGAGGTGAGGGGCTGCATGGTTATCAAGCCTTGGGGCTATGCTCTCTGGGAGCGCATGCAGGCTGTGCTGGACAGTATGTTCAAAGCAACCGGCCATAAGAACGCCTATTTCCCGCTCTTCATTCCACTCAGCTACCTCGAGAAGGAAGCCGCCCATGTGGAGGGTTTCGCCAAGGAATGCGCCGTCGTGACGCACCACCGGCTTGAGGCCCGCGACGGCAAACTCGTGCCTGCCGGCGAACTCACCGAGCCGTTGGTCGTGCGCCCGACCTCCGAGACCATAATCGGAGCCGCCTATGCCCGCTGGGTAAAATCCTGGCGTGATCTTCCGATTCTTCTCAACCAGTGGGCCAATGTCGTCCGCTGGGAAATGCGACCCCGCCTCTTTCTCCGAACCGCCGAGTTTCTCTGGCAGGAGGGGCACACGGCCCACGAAACCAGCGCCGAAGCGGAAGAGGAAACGATGAAAATGCTCCGCGTTTACGAAACCTTCGCGCGCGAATTTCTCGCCCTGCCGGTTCTATGCGGCGAGAAGAGCGAGGGTGAGCGCTTCCCTGGTGCTGAGCGCACCTATTGCATCGAGGCGATGGTACAAGACCGCAAAGCCATCCAAGCCGGAACCTCGCACTTCCTTGGTCAGAATTTCTCAAAAGCCGCCGGCATTCAGTTCCAATCGCGCGAGGGTCAACTCGAGCACGCTTGGACGACGAGTTGGGGCGTGAGCACCAGGCTCATCGGAACCCTTATCATGATGCACTCGGATGACGATGGACTCGTCGTCCCGCCGCGCATTGCCGCCACACATGTCGTCATTGTGCCGATCACGCCCAAGGAGGACAGCAAAGCCGAGATCCTGGAAGCCGCTGAAAATCTCGCCGCCAGCCTGCGCTCGATTGCTTTCCACGGGGCTCCGCTGGGCGTGGAGGTCGATTCCCGTGACCTCGGCGGCGGTGTCAAAAACTGGGAGTGGATCAAAAAAGGCGTGCCAATCCGCATCGAGATCGGTCCGCGCGACCTCGCACAGGGAACCGCCGCCGTCGCCCGCCGCGACAAGGGTCCGAAGGAAAAAGAATTTCTCCCGCTCGCGGAGATTCCGCAACGCGCCACAGCCATGCTTGAGGAAATCCAGAGTACGCTCCTCCAGCGCGCGACGGAATTCCGCGATGCCAACATGGTGAAGATCGATACTCAGGACGAATTCTACAAATTCTTCACACCGCAAAACGCCGCGAAACCTGAAATCCATGGAGGCTTTGCCCTCACCCACTGGAACGGCAGCACCAAGATCGAGGAACAAATCAAAACCGATCTCAAAGTGACCATCCGCTGCATTCCCTTCGATGAATCACCAGAGTCGGGCACCTGCCCGTTCAGCGGCGAACCCAGCCGCCAGCGCGTGGTCTGGGCGAAATCGTATTGACGACAAGACGCCGTTCCCATGCAGCCCGACGCCACACCTCCTTTCCGCGAGGCGGTGAGGTTTTGGTTGAAGCTCGGGTGTATTGGATTCGGCGGCCCCGCCGGGCAGATTGCGATCATGCACCGCGAACTTGTCGAGCGGCGTCGGTGGATCGCTGAGGCGGATTTCTCGAAGGCACTGGATTTTTGCATGCTTCTGCCGGGCCCCGAAGCCCAGCAGCTGGCGACCTGGCTCGGCTGGTGTTTGCACGGAACAAAGGGCGGCGTCACAGCGGGTGCTTTGTTCGTGCTGCCAGCGGCTTTTCTTCTTCTCGGCTTAAGCTGGCTCTACATTGCCGGCGGGCATCTGCCGTGGCTGGCGGATGTTTTCAGAGGTCTCGCGGCGGCAGTGGTCGCTCTCGTGTTTGCGGCTGTTCCCCGACTTGCTCGAAGGGCTCTGAAAAATCCCCTTCACTGGGTTTTGGCGGCGGCTTCGTTTTGCGCGATCCAGTTTTTCAACGCCCCGTTCATCGCCATCCTTCTCGTGGCTGCGATTTCGGGTTGGATTTCGACGAGAAGCCAGCCGTCTGCCCCGAGAAACAACGCTGAGGCGTCGTCTTGGCGAGGCGCACTGGCGATGGCGAGTATTTGCCTGCTGCTTTGGTGGACACCAATCCTAGGCGTGGCTACATGGCTTGGCTGGGAAAGCGCCCCCGCGCGGATGGGTTTATTCTTCAGCCAGGCAGCGGTGGTGACATTCGGCGGAGCCTATGCCGTGCTGCCCTATGTCACCCGACACGCTGTCGAAACACATGGATGGTTGACCGAAGCGCAAATGATTTCCGGCCTTGCCCTTGCGGAGACGACACCGGGGCCTTTGATCATGGTGCTGCAATTCGTGGGTTTTGTGGGCGGTTGGCAAAATCCGGGATCTCTCCCGCCAGCCAGCGCTGCGGTCTTGTGTGCCGCGCTGTCGACATGGGTCACTTTTCTGCCCTCGTTTCTTTTCATTTTGGCGGGCGGGCCGCATATTGAAAAAATTTTCGCCCTGCCGTGGCTGTCCGGCGCTCTTTCAGGCATCACAGCCGCTGTGGTCGGCGTGGTTCTGAATCTCGCTGTGGATTTTTCGCGCCACGCGCTGTGGCCAGCCAACAGCGGAACCGATTGGTTCGTCGGCCTGCTTGCTGTTGTGGCGTTTCTTGCATTGAACCGCTTCCCCTCGGCACTCTTAACAGTGGTGGTATTCTGCGGTTCGGCAGGATGGCTCGCTGGGCTTTGGGAGTTCCTGCCAATTGGTCCGTGAACACGGCCGCCGGCGCGTGCCAACCTGGACGAAATTCAAGCCCTGTCGGCGGAGGTTGTCTCCTCTGGCAGGGCAGCCTCTCCCGCCAGTTCGGAGGGTGCGATAGTTTGGATGCGGCATTCTCCGATGTGGATGCCGCCTTTTTCCACCACCATGGCGCGCGAGGTTACCGGACCTTCAAGGCAACCGCCGCTCAGGATTTGAATGATACCATTACAGTGGATGGTGGCGCGCAGTCTTCCTTGGATCGTAATGTGGTCGGCCTCCAGTGGCTGCGAGCACTCGATGGCGGCTCGTTTTTCCACAAGGATAGAATCCGCCGTGATGCGCCCTGTACAAGGCTTCTGCAAATTCAGGCGAACCTCACCCTCGCAGCGCAGGTGGCCATTAAATGCGCCTTCGATACGCGCCGATCCGCAGATGATCCAGGGATTTGAAAGCGATCCCTTGGCTCCAATTTTCAGCAGTCCACGGGTATCAACCGCCCGCGACGAATGCGCGGTGATGTTCACCTCAATCAACTCGATCGGTGCATAGCAACCCGGGCAGATCGTGCTCTGGGCTTTCTGCGAAACCTGGTGGGTCCGCCCGCATTTCAGGCAATGAACGGGCTTGCCGGATTCCATCTTTTTCCCGGCGAAGGAGGGAAGTTCCGTGACTCCAGATGAGCGCACCCCTTCAGCGGTGGCTAAATAGTGGGCCCCGCAGGAGCGGCAGTTTGTGGATATGAGATGGGGAGGCTCAAGCTGCACGAAACCGCAGACCGGACACCGGAATGGTGACTTCGGCGGTGAGGTTGGCATTTGGCCTTAGGCCGCGTCCTCAGTGATAGAAGGTTTGGGAGCGATGCCTCGCGAAGCGTTTTTCGAGGGGGTCACCTCGGAGTGGCCAATGAAGGTCGCGCCCTCCTCAATGATGATGCGCATAGCCTTGAGGTCGCCGAGGAGCTCGGCGTTAGATTTCAATTCGCAACGTTCTTGGACAGTCACATTGCCATTCACGGTACCGTGGATAATAACAGTTTTGGTGCGGACATCGCCTTTGATTACGGCATTTTTGCCTAAGGTGAGCGTACCTTCGGAGATGATCTCGCCGTCGAGTTTGCCGTCGAAAATCATTTCACTGTCAAATTTCAAGGTTCCTGTCAGTTCAACATCACTTGTAAGGATGTTTTTGGAAGTGGAGGGTTCTGAGACGAGAGAAGTGATGTTATTAAGGTTCATGATTCAGAGCAAGCTATACACTTGTTCGCGCGGTGGTCAATGTCACGAGTTTTTGAAAAGCCGGGCCATTTTTCGATGCAGGTGTAAAAGTTGTTTGTTGACGCATAGCACGGCGAACCGATAGCTTGCCCCGCTCGCGCGACTGCGCGGTACAGAAACAAATCAATTCTTTTTCATGGAAACAGCGACCAGACTTCAACAACTCACACCATCCCTCACTCTTGCCGTTGACAGCAAGGCCAAGGCCATGAAAGCCGAAGGCATTGAAGTTTACGGCTTCGGCGCTGGAGAGCCCGACATGGATACTCCAGAGCATATCAAGGCGGCCGCTATCAAGGCCCTTCAAGATGGTCGCACCAAATACACTCCCAGCTCCGGTATCCCTGAACTTCGTCAGGCGATTTCTCAAAAATTTCTCAAAGACAACGGCCTCGATTACAAGCCGAGCCAAGTAGTCGTCAGTAGCGGAGCCAAACACTCGTGTTTCAACGCGATCGCTGCGGTAGTGAACGAAGGCGACGAGGTGATCATTCCCGCTCCCTACTGGCTGAGTTATCCCGAGATGGTTCGCCTCGTAGGTGGCGAACCTGTTTTTGTACAAACCACTCAGGAAAACAACTGGAAGATTACACCCGAGGACTTCGAAAACGCAATGTCGCCACGGACGAAGATGATCATTATCAACTCTCCAGGCAATCCGACCGGATCGATCTACACACGCGAGGAACTGAAGGCCCTTGCCGAGGTAGCAGCTGAAGAGGACATCTTTATCCTTTCCGATGAAATTTACGAAAAACTCACTTACGATGGGGCTGAACATGTCAGCATAGCCTCGATTTCTCCGGAAGCCTACGACTTGACGATCACAGTTAATGGCTTTAGCAAGGCCTATTCAATGACCGGATGGCGCCTCGGGTATCTGGCAGCTCCAGAGCCAATCGCCCGTGCGATTGAATCCATGCAGAGCCATATGACATCAAACCCTTGTTCATTTGCTCAATATGGCGGTCTTGCGGCCCTTACAGGCGACCAGCAATGCGTGAATGATATGCGTGATGAATTCGACATCCGTCGCCAATACATGTTCGAACGCCTCACACAGATTTCCGGCATCTCAGCCGTCCGTCCGCAGGGTGCATTCTATGTTTTGGCAAACATTAGTGCCCTCGGCCTGAAATCCCAAAACTTTGCCGACCGCCTGCTGACGAAAGCCAATGTGGCAATCGTTCCTGGAATCGCATTCGGTGACGACCGCACTGTTCGTCTTAGCTATGCAACGAGCCTCGACATCATTAAGTCCGGACTCGATCGCATTGAAGAGTACTGCAAAACACTCTAAAACAAGCATAGCTATGCATACAAAAAGGGGCGCTACGATTTTCGGGCGCCCTATTTTTGTTGGGACTCAAAAAGAGCGCGCCAGTAGTCCAATCGCTCCTTGATGCGTTTTTCCAGTCCGTTTTCCGTCGGAGTGTAAAATCGCCGTCCCTCGGGTAGGTAGGATTGAGGCACATAAGATCCGTCAAAATCGTGACTGTAGAGGTAACCCTTACCATGGCCCAGACGCTCCGATCCTTTGTAATGGCCATCGCGCAAATGCTCGGGCACAGCTAGCGTCCTCCCTTCCCGCACTTCGGCGGAGGCTTTGCTGATTGCCGTGGTGGCACTATTGCTCTTGGGAGCAGTAGCCAGATAAATTGTCGCATGGGCAAGCAGCAAATTCGCTTCGGGGAGCCCAATGAACTCGACCGCCTGCGCTGCCGCCTGCGCAACCAAAAGCGCGTTCGAATCCGCCAATCCGATGTCCTCGCTGGCAGAAATAACGAGCCGCCGAGTAATGAAACGCACCTCCTCGCCAGCGTGCAGCATTTTCGCCAGCCAATAGATGGCGGCGTCCGGATCGCTTCCGCGGATGCTTTTGATGAAGGCGCTGATCGTATCGTAATGCTCATCCCCCGTGCCGTCATAGACGACGGCTTTTTTCTGAATGCTTTCCTGTGCCGCCCTGAGATCGATATAGACGGATTCATCCGTCGAGGGCGGCGTAGTGAGTGCCGCGATCTCAAGAGCGTTCAGGCATTTTCTGGCATCTCCGTCACTCAGCTTTGCAAGAAGCGCAGCGGCATTCGGGTCAATGCTCACGCGCATCCTGCCCAAGCCGCGCCTTGCATCTCCAAGCGCACGCTCAATCAAAACCAATAGATCGCTTTCATCCAACGGGCGAAGTTCAAAAATCTGCGAGCGGGAAATCAACGCGCTGTTGATACTGAAAAATGGGTTCTGCGTCGTCGCACCGATGAGGCGCACGACGCCATTCTCGACTTCGGGCAGCAACACATCCTGCTGCGCCTTGTTGAAACGGTGGATCTCGTCCACAAAGAGAATCGTCCGCTCGCCATTCCCCAACCGCGAACCTGCAGTGGCAACAACACGGCGGATATCCGCAACATTGCTCTCCACGCCACTCAGGCGCTCGAAGCGCGATGACGTTGCACCTGCGATGACTTGCGCCAGGGTTGTTTTACCTGTTCCAGGCGGACCAAAGAGGATAAGCGACGAAATGCGGTCCGCCTCGATAGCACGCCGCAGAAGTTTCCCCGGCGCGAGAAGATGCTTTTGACCACAATACTCATCCAGAGTGCGCGGACGCATTCGCGTGGCCAGCGGCGCGTCAGACGGCGCTACGAGTGATTCTTTGGAAAAAAAGTCGTCCACAATGCAAAATAGATTCCTGTAATCCGCTTGCCTATCCAATGAAAAATCCCCGCGTATTCATAAACATTGAACGTCAAATCCGCTGCACTTGTCAGAACCTTTACCTAGATAAGATTTGACAATCTCCGACTTTTCATCGCCATTAAATATCTGACACAATGAATTCCCTTCACACAGAATCGTCTGACCTAGTCACAAATTCAGTCCTCTACAAAGAATTCCTTGCCGAACGAGATGAAATTCTGCGCCACAAATGGATCGAAAGCGAGAAGATCGGGCGAGACATCGGGTTTGAAAAAGCCTTGCTCGACTGGATTTTGAAGTATCGCTCCAGCTGGCGGAGCAACCGGGCCAAATCACTTAGAGACCAAAACTCAGCTCCAGCATAGCAAACCAACAGCCTGCCCTTTAAGGCGGTCCAGTGAGGCCGCGAAGGACTAATGACTGCAAACCAAAACATACCGACTATTCCCCCTCAGACAGCCATGGACAGCGAGGCCATCGAAAAGGCCATTCGCCGAATGGCACACGAAATCGTCGAGCGCCACGACTCTCCTGCTCGCATCGTTCTTGCTGGAATTCCTACCCGTGGCGTTGAGGTGGCCAATCGTCTTGCTGACCACATCGGGAAAATCGAAGGCGTGCGCCCCTACTTGGGCAAGCTGGATATCTCGATGCACCGAGACGACCTTTCGACCCGTGGCAAGGTGACCGCGCTCGAAGTAACCGACCTTCCGGTGGACCTCGACGCCCGCCCGCTTGTTCTTGTCGATGATGTTTTCTTTACTGGTCGCACCACGCGCGCTGCACTCGACGCCTTGGCTTCATTCGGCCGTCCATCGACTATTCAACTGGCTGTGCTTGTTGACCGCGGCCACCGGGAACTTCCCATCCGGCCGGACTACGTCGGGAAGAACCTTCCGACCTCGCGCGAGGAAAAAATCCGCGTTCGCTTTGAAAATCTCGACGGCGTGCCGGACTCGGTCGTTGTCATTAAAGCATGAGCACCTGGACCCGCAAAGACCTCACTGGACTCGACGAACTCAACACCGCCGAGATCAACTTCCTCCTCGATACCGCCCGCGCATTTAAAGGTATCGGCGAACGCAGCCTGAAAAAAGTACCTGCGCTCCGGGGTAAGACACTTGTGAATTTCTTTGTCGAGCCAAGCACCCGCACCCGCACATCGTTCGAGGTTGCTGCCATGCGCCTTAGCGCGGATGTGGTGAACATCTCCGCCACCGCATCCAGTCTGCAAAAAGGCGAGACACTCAAGGACACCGCCCTCAACCTGCA
>Ga0164293_10001226_pt1 | contig 21450 bp, 16 predicted proteins | sample GEODES118metaG_FD_111487 | JGI IMG/M metagenome (GOLD analysis project Ga0164293, IMG submission 111487) | Eutrophic lake water microbial communities from Lake Mendota, Wisconsin, USA - GEODES118 metaG | ecosystem: Environmental > Aquatic > Freshwater > Lake | place: USA: Lake Mendota...
ACTACGCAAGAGACCATGACCAATGCCCACACGGCAAGAACATGGTTTCTGGAATCAGCGAAAGACGAAGCTCATATTGCGCGACATTTCGTTGCACTTTCTACCAACGAAAAAGAGGTGGTGAAGTTTGGGATCGACAAAGCAAACATGTTTGAATTTTGGGACTGGGTTGGAGGACGTTACAGTTTGTGGAGCGCGATCGGCCTGTCCATAGCGCTTACCATTGGCTTTGAACATTTTGATGAATTACTAAGGGGCGCAAACAAAGTCGACGAACATTTCCAAAAAACACCTTTCAACCAGAATATCCCCGTACTCATGGCATTGATCGGCATCTGGTATAACAATTTTTATGGTGCCGAAAGCGAAGCCATCCTTCCCTACGACCAGTACATGCATCGGTTTGCTGCGTACTTCCAACAAGGAAACATGGAGAGCAATGGCAAGTATGTTGACAGAAATGGAAAGCCTGTAACCTATCAGACCGGGCCGGTCATCTGGGGGGAACCGGGAACCAATGGGCAGCATGCTTTCTATCAATTAATTCACCAGGGAACGCGATTGATCCCCTGCGACTTCATTGCACCTGCCATTAGTCATAACCCCATAGGCGACCATCACATCAAGCTGCTCTCCAATTTCTTTGCGCAAACAGAAGCGCTGATGAACGGAAAAACAGCGGGCGAAGCAGAAGCGGAACTTGGATCCCTTTCTGTAGCTGAAAAACAGGCACTATTGCCGTTCAAAGTCTTTGAGGGCAACAGACCCACGAATTCATTTCTAGCTAAAAAAATCGACCCCTTTACATTGGGTCAGCTGATCGCCATGTATGAGCATAAAATATTTGTGCAGGGTGTGATCTGGAACATTTATAGTTTTGATCAGTGGGGAGTTGAACTGGGAAAACAGCTCGCAAATAAAATTCTTCCGGAACTGCATGACGATGAAAAACTGAGTTCCCATGATTCATCTACGAACGGACTGATCAATGCTTACAAGGTGATGCGGCAAATATGAGGAAATGAACCCGGGAAACAGGCCAAGCCAGCCCTGCAACTCCCCGGTTTGCCATCGTTGCCGTCTATCCCATCCACCCAGGAGAAACCAGGGCCTAAATTATCCCGGAATTATGCAGACATAAAAAAACCCTCGGAAGAGGGTTTATAGCTTATTGATTACCATTTATCTACTTCTTCATCAGATCCTGACGAAGGCGAGGCTGCTTCGGGGGCCGGAGCCTTACTCTCAACCGCCTGGGCTACCGTTGCCTCTTCCCTGGGTTCTGCCGCACCGAGATGCTCTCCATCGTGCTCGCCGTCGTTCTCATGGTTAAAGGCATCAAAATCGAAATCGGGCATCAGATCCGTTTTCACATAGTCAACCGCTTCTGACAGGGCTTTGATGAATTTATTGAAGTCTTCTTTATACAGAAAGATCTTATGCCTGTCATATCCATCATCATTGAAACGTTTACGACTTTCGGTGATGGTCAGGTAGTAGTCGTTGCCACGAGTTGTCCTTACATCAAAGAAATAAGTCCTGCGCTTCCCTGCACGTATACGTTTACTGTATACGCTTTCCATTCGTTTGTCGTTGTTTTCGTACGCCACTGTTGAATTTTGTTTTTGGTTGATACATGAAAGTTGACCTTTCAAAGATAATTATGTTTTTGAATTGTCAAAATTTCGTTAAGGTTTTTTGAAAGGCTCGAAAAGCGCTCCTTAGGGGGTTTGAGGGGTGTCTTCGGTTTCATCGTCCGTAGCCTGTTGCCTGCGGTACAGGTCGGCATAATAACCGTCCATTTCCAGCAGCTCCTGATGGCTGCCATTTTCTATGATCCGTCCATCTTCCATAACAACGATGAAATCAAACTTGAGCAGGCTGAAGATCCTGTGGGTAATGATGATCGCGGTCTTATCTTCCAAAACCTCATACAGTCGCTGAAGGATCTGTCTCTCGGTTTTTGCATCAACCGCACTCAGGCAGTCGTCGAAGATCAGCACGGAACTGTCTTTGATCAGGGCCCGGGCAATGGAAACCCTTTGTTTCTGGCCTCCACTTAATGTTACTCCCCGCTCCCCTACCATGGTTTCGTATTGTTGGGGGAAATGGAGTATTTCCTGTTCTACACTGGCTTGCCGGGCTGCATTTTTTACGAGCTCTGGTTCTGCATGTTCCAGACCAAAAGCGATATTATTGGCAATGGTATCAGAAAACAGGAAAGACTCCTGTGAGATATATCCGATTTGCCGGCGGAGGGAGGCCAACTTATAGTTTCGGATATTGGTCCCATCGATCTCAATACTGCCTTCCTGGGGATCGAACATCCGCAGCAGTAGCTGGGCAAGTGTGGATTTACCACTGCCCGTTTTGCCCACTATGGCGATCTTTTGACCTTTAAGAATCTGAAGATTGATCTGGTGGATGGCCCTGATACCGGTGTGCTCATAAGTGAACGAAAGGTTATTTATGGAAATATCACCCTTCAGAACTTTTTCTATCGCTCCTTCCGGGTCGCGAACCGACGGCACAGTGTCAAGGAACTCGTTGAGCCGTTTTTGGGATGCAGAAGCGCGTTGGATCATGCTGGCTACCCAGCCCAGTGCACTCACGGGAAAAGTGAGCATGTTGATATAGACCACGAACTCTGCAATGGTGCCGGCGGAGATCTTTTCCTGCATCTGGTACATTCCCCCGATCATAATGGTCAGCAGGGTACTTATTCCGATCAACAGTCCAATGGAAGGAAAATAGATTGCTTCCACTTTTGCCAGGTTGATCGCGCTTTGCCGGTAAGATTCGCTGTTCTGTTCAAAAAATTTAAACATGGCGGATTCCTGGACGTACGACTTTATCACGCGGATCCCCGAATAGGATTCCTGGGCATTGGTGGTCAGTGCACTAAGCTGGGCCTGGATCCGTTCGCTTTTCTTATTGATGATCGTATTAACGTAATAGATGGTGATGGCAAGTATGGGTAACGGCGCAAGCGTATAGACACTAAGTATAACATTCTTACTGAACATATAGTACAAAGACAGGCCGATGAGTACCACCAGGTTGATCAGGTACATCACTGCCGGCCCCGTGTACATCCTCACCCTGCTGACATCTTCGGCCATTCTGCTCATCAGGTCGCCCGTACTGTGCGTTTTATAGAACTGGGCGTCAAGATCCTGGTAATGCCTGTAGATATCGTTCTTTTGGTCAAACTCAATATGCCTGCTCATGACGATGATGGTCTGTCGCATAAGGAACATGAAAAAGCCGCGAAGAAGGGCCAGCATCATAAGGATGATCCCGGTGTACATGATGAGCTTTGCGAAAGGTAGTTCGTAAAAATCGAATCTTGTCGTCAACCATTGCACCAGGGGATCTACAATTCCCTTCGAAGCCTTCACGGTCGGAGGCGGGGTGTTAGTGATCAGATTGATCCTTTCAGAGACCTTGTCCACCACATAGCCGGTTACCTGGGGGGCAAGGATGCCGAAGTAGTTGGATACAATGATGAAGATGATGCCCAGTGCCAGGCGCCAACGATATCTCCAGAAATATTTATTAACGGATGAAAGGTGATTCAAGGCCCGAAATTAAATGCTTAATTCTGATTGACGGAAAGTTATTACCGCAGGTCCTTAGCTCAGGCAACCTGCAGTTCCGGACCCCTGCAAAGCAAAGATCAGTAGCATTGGCAACGCAAATCGTGTTTTAAGAAGCATCCCCTAAAATAAAAAATTACGCTGAAACCCTTACCAATATTGAGTAAGACTGACATCGTAATAACAAAAAAGGAAGATTTTTTGGTAAAACAACCCGAGCATGTATTTTTGCCGCGGAGAGATGGCAGAGCGGTTTAACGCGGCGGTCTTGAAAACCGTTGACTGTAACAGGTCCGGGGGTTCGAATCCCTCTCTCTCCGCCACAGGACATCAAAACCCATGTTTTATCATGGGTTTTTTGTTTTCCGTTAGAGTGAAGCTTGCTTTTCGGGCTGGGGAACAATAAAACCGGCGACGAAACTACTCGGTTGATTGAGTTTGCCGCCCCATTCCGGGATCCAAATGATCCTCTCTCAGCAGCTTTAAAAGTCAACACATGTTGGTTTGGCATTTTGTGTTACTGGACATCCCCCATGTTGTGCTTCAATTTATAGGAACGTAAGGTATCTTCACGCAAATCACAACCATGACAGCAATACAAAACATGCTGACTTACACTGTATTGACTACTATCTTAACACATGCTCTTCTACCCTTCCAAGCAACAGCCAACAAGGATGTGTACAAAAACAGCTTGGAAATAGATACAGGGAAAGTAGAATTGCGGTCAATCCGATTCCGAAAACAAATGGTTGCTGCTGAAAGCTTTGAATCGGCCGGTGTTTTTGACGTAAACAACGACAAGCAACTGGATATTGTATCAGGTGCTTTCTGGTACGAAGGCCCTGGTTTCGTAAAGCGACATGATATCGGAAGTCCAAGTCGTTTTGGTGAGTACTATGATGACTTTTCCACTATACCCATGGATGTGGATGGTGATGGATGGACCGACTTTATCACGGGCGGGTGGATGGATTCTGCTATTTACTGGAGAAGAAATCCGGGAAATAATAAGGATACATGGAAAAACAATGTGATCGGAAAAACAGGTAACGTAGAAACCACGAGAGCCTGGGATATTGATGGTGACGGTAAACCGGAAATTGTTTCCAATAATCCAGGGCAGCCTTTAAAAGTCTTTACATTAAACGTAGATGCACAAGGTAAGGGTACGGGCACATTCACCCCTCATGAAATTTGGAACAGGCAGTCTCATGGGCTGGGTGCAGGTGATCTGAATAATGACGGGAGGGTTGATTTGATCTTAGACAATGGATGGCTGGAAGCCCCTGTGCAACCATTTAAACAAAAATGGATTTTTCATACTGAATTTAATTTGCAGGCCGCCAGTATACCGATTATCGTTACTGACGTTAATGGTGATGGGAGAAACGATTTTATTGCAGGGAAAGCGCATGATTACGGCCTTTACTGGTACGAACAATCGAAAGATGCCAACAATAAACGTATATGGAAACCTCACGCGATTGATCTGAACAATTCCCAATATCATACGATGGAGTGGGAAGACATAGACAACGACGGTAAACCGGAATTAATTACCGGGAAACGTTACCGGGCGCATAACGACGGAGACCCGGGGCCTAATGATCCCCTCGGGCTTTACTATTACCAAATCAACGGAGACTCATTTACAAAACATACCATCTGTTATGGAAAATTTGGAGAAGGAAAAGGAACGGGTATCCATTTTCAAGTTGTTGACCTGCAAAATGACGGCAGAAAAGATATTGTAGTGGCCGGGAAAGAGGGTTTATTTATATTCTATAATGACGGATACATAAACTAGTCAGACGTCTGTGTTGTATAACCAAAAGCGTGGTGGCAGCCAGGGATGGGGTTTGTGAGTAAGGAAAATAAAAAGTAATTAATGTGTAATGAAATAATACTCGGCAGTAATTATTTGCAGCTTCCTGGTGTGTTACGATCGGAATAAATCCCACTTCCATGTTCTTCGGTGGAGTAATCAGTAAAGCCGGATCAAGTGCCGCCAACTCCCTTGTGGCAAGAAGAATGAATACGCTTTTCACCCCTAATCGATTGTATATAATAAATCGGAATTTGAATCTTGCTTATCTTTATGAATTATGTCAAAATAAATCAAAACTGGATTTATTTTTATTTGTCAATTTTCGATACTGAGAAAAAAGAAAGTATTATCATTTCAAACCCATTATCCAAAAATTGGCACCGCTAATTCTGTCGTTAAAGTTCATTCATCAGTAATAACTAGAAGAAATGAATCCCCATTTTTTATCAGAGCTGTTAGAACGGAGGGTCCGGGAAGAGACGTACAGGGAATTACCCGACTTACATGGGAAAATCGATTTTTGCTCCAACGATTACCTGGGACTTTCAGGATATGAATTTGATTTGGACAATTTGAAACCCTTGAAGAACGGTGCTACCGGCTCCCGGCTGATATCGGGCAATCATCCCATTGCCCTCCAAACAGAGAATTACATTGCCGGGTTTCATGGAGCGGAAGCAGGACTCATTTACAATTGTGGCTACATGGCCAACCTGGGATTGATTACAAGTGTGGTTTCGAGGAACGACATCATCATTCACGACGAACTGGTCCATGCCAGTATCTTAGATGGTATCCGCTTATGCGGGGCTGTGCGGATGAAATTTGACCATAACAACACGGCCAGCCTGCATGAGAACCTGTCTAAAGCCAATGAAACAAGAAATACAGATTCCAGGATTTTTGTTGTGGTCGAATCCGTGTATTCCATGGATGGTGATATCGCGCCTCTTTCACAAATCTCTGAATATTGTAAAGCTGCAAATGCATTTCTCATCGTTGACGAAGCCCATGCGGTAGGAGTTAAGGGCGATATGGGAAGAGGGGTTGTCTCGGACATGGGACTGGAATCCAGCGTATTTGCCCGTGTGGTCACTTTTGGAAAAGCAATTGGACTACACGGCGCGATTGTTTTAGGAAGTACTGCATTGATCCAAGTGCTCATCAACTATTCGCGTGCTTTTATATACACTACGGCACTCGTTCCATCGGCGTATCAATTAATTCAAGCTCATTACAAACTATTAAGTAATGAGCGGATATCCGGATTACAGCATCGCATAAAATATTTTCAGAATGAGGCAAATAAGTATAATCAACTTAACTGGAAGCTAAACGATTCTCCCATTCAACTGCTTTTTATGAATGGCAGTAGTGACATCAGATCCCTGGCCGACTATCTTCAGAAAAATAATTTTGCTGTCAAGGCCATTTTATCTCCCACTGTTAAAAAAGGATATGAAAGAATACGATTCAGCATCCATAGTTTTAATACCGAGGCGCAAATAGCCGATTTATTCAAAAAAATAGGGGAACATAACTTTTTACCTGCTCCCCGGCTATCACACTTTAAAACTTGATATGTAAAAATAGGCGAAAGGCCCAATCCTTACATATAATGAGAATAAACCAACCGTATACCACGAAATTTTTAAGCAAAGGGAAATACCCACGTCATTCAATTATTTCCTTGTTGCCTCCAATAGCTTTGTCTTTTTTTCCGATTGATTAAAGAAAAGCTTACCGGAGAAAAAACACGCCGATTCAAATATCATTGGTGCAAACATCATGGTTCGCAATGGTGTTGTGCATGTTATTGAGCGCGTAATGCTTCCATTACCTTATCCTGATCAATTATCAAATATGTAATAGAGGCTTCCCATAGGCAGGCCTCAATTATTATTGGTCTTGTGTTACCAAGGTCCAAGACCACGCTATTGGTTTAATAGCTATATTCATACTTCCTCCTTATGTTAGCTTGACAAAACTTTTTTGATAACCCCTCCTTAATTGCAAAACATGGCCAACAAACAACAGAGCGTGGAAAACCATGCCCAGTATGTCCCGCTATTTCACTTTATCACTCTCGGTTCGTTATTGCTCGTAATGATCGGAGCCGTAGTACATCTTTTATCCGGGGATAACACGTCCCAACTCTTCCCATGGCTTTTTTTAGCATTGGTATTGATCGTTTTCAGTATTGCTTTTTTCGCCAGGGCTTTTGCCCTCAAGGCCCAGGACCGAGCGATCAGGGCCGAAGAAAATTTTCGCTATTATCTGTTGACGGGGAAAAAACTAAGCGATGATCTGACCATCCACCAGATCATTGCGCTGCGGTTTGCTGATGACGGCGAATTGGTAGCGCTGGCTGATCAGGCCATCCGCGAGAAACTAAGCTCCGGGCAGATCAAAAAGTTGATAAGCCTCTGGAAGGCAGATCATTACAGGGTATAACAGAATCGAAAAACACAATTAAGTGTTAATCATGAAAACAGCAGGCATCATCAGAGTCTCTCTTTAAACCAGACAGCCATGGAAAGAAGTATCTGTTGACCACTGAAAGCTGGACGGTTTCTGATATTAGCTTAATGCTTAATCTTGAACAGCCCCGTTGAGCCATCTTTAGATTCATGAATTTTTGAAAAATTGTCAGACTTTTTCTATTAATTTCTCCTTCAATTTGCTAAAATTTTTAGTATTTTGCATGAAACAAGAATTCACCAGAGAGAATCATGAATGGATCTAAAGCTGATATTATTGCTCGTCTGCAAAGGGAAATCCTTCCCCTGCAAGGTTATAAGCCTTTGCAGAACAAGCAGGCACAGGGATTTGGACTGGCAGAGATCAATGCCTCTTTCCCCAACAAAACTTTCCCTTTAGGCGTTGTTCATGAATTCTGCTGTGATAGTAAAGAAGGGCTTGCCGCTACCGGGGGCTTTATTTCAGGTATTTTATCCACACTGAATAAAAACGGGGGCGCATCCATATGGATCGCTTCCTCCCAACATATTTTCCCGCCCGCCTTAAGATCTTACGGTCTGGATCCCGAACGCTTCCTGTTTGTTCTGATGAAAAGGGAAAAAGATATTTTTTGGGCCATGAACGAAGCCCTTCAGTGCAGTGGTCTGAATGCCGTTATTGCAGAATTAAAAAGCCTTTCGTTCACCGCCTCCCGTCGTTTTCAATTGGCAGTAGAAGAAAGCGGTGTGACCGGTTTTATCATTCGCGACAATCCAGGAAACCTGAATACCACCGCCTCCATCACCAGATGGAAGATTAAACCTTTAGCCAGTGATACATCAGATGATCTGCCCGGTGTGGGTTTCCCCCGCTGGCAGGTTGATTTGCAAAAGGTCCGAAATGGTATTCCGGGCAGCTGGACGGTAGAGTGGGCCCATGGTCAATTCAACCTGCTCAGTAGCGAAAAAAAACATCTGCATATGCTTCAAAAGAAAACCGGATGATATGCCAAAACAATTTTTATCCATCTGGTTTGAAAGTCTGTCTACCGACTGGTTCTGCAACCGTGACCCGAGCTTGAGGAAACGTCCATTTGTGCTAAGTATGGCATCACATGGTCGAAAGGTAGTCTCTGCACTAAACACTGTAGCTGCTACACAAGGATTGCACAAGGGTATGGCTATCGCGGATGCCCGTGCACTTATCCCCTCTTTAGATGTAAAAGATGACCTCCCGAACCTCAACGAGAAATTATTACAACGTTTTGCACAATGGTCCATTCGTTTTACCCCGGTGGTGACCATTGATCCCGAAGATGGATTGATACTCGAGATCACAGGTTGCTCACATTTATGGGGAGGCGACCTTCCCTATCTTCAGGAGATCATTCGAAAAATTAAAGCACTTGGCTACCAGGTAAGAATCGCGATTGCTAATACTATTGGAGCAGCCTGGGCGCTTGCACATTATTCAAAGCAGTCAGCCACTATAGAACAGGACTTATATGCTGAGCAGATGATGTGTTTGCCTCCTGCATCGCTGAGATTAGAACCTTCGATGATTGAACGCCTGCATAAACTGGGCCTAAAGCAGATCAGGGATATCCTCCATATGCCCAGACCAGCTCTTAAAAGAAGATTTGGTGATGCCTTCATGAAACGATTGAATCAGGTCTTCGGTATCGAAGAAGAAATCATAGTACCGATCATACCCGTTGAGATATTTGAAGAACGACTCAGCTCCATGGAGCCTATACGCACCAGGAAAGGCATTGAGGTCGCTTTGCAGCGATTACTGGAGACACTATGTAGAAGATTAACTCATGAACAGAAAGGGCTTCGTAAAGCCCTCTTTACCTGTTACCGGGAAGATGGTAAGACAGCAGGGATCAGTATAAACACCAATAGCCCTTCCCATCATACTAAACATCTGTTCAAACTATTCGAAAATGATATTTCTACCATTAGTCCGGGTTCAGGTATTGAAGTATTCTCACTAACTGCCTCCCATGTTGAAGATCTTCCATCAGCCCAGGAAAAAATATGGGAAGCATCGGGTGGCGGATTGAAAGATCAAAGGGTGTCGGAATTGTACGACAGGCTTTCGGCCAACAAAGAAGTTATAGCCATATATCGTTACCTGCCTGCCGAACATCATTTGCCCGAAAAATCGTTTAAAACAGCAGATTCATTAACGGAAGAAACTGCTCAAACCTGGAAATCAGATCCTCCCCGCCCCTTGTACTTACTATCACCTCCGGAACAGATCGAAGTCACCGCGCCCATACCGGATTATCCACCCATGTTCTTCGTCTATAAAGATAAAAGACACAAGATCATCAAGGCGGACGGACCTGAACGCATTGAACAGGAATGGTGGATTCAAAGGGGCCGGCACCGCGATTACTATGCAGTGGAAGATGAAGAAGGAAAAAGATACTGGCTATTCAGGTCGGGGCACTACGACGAAGAAAAAACTTACAAGTGGTTCATTCATGGTTTTTTTTCATGAAAACAAGTGCGCATGGATTATACAGAGTTACAGGTCACCACCAATTTCAGTTTTTTACGCGGGGCTTCGCATCCCGAAGAAATGATAGAAGAGGCAGCATCGCTGGAATATGATCGTATTGCCATTACTGACCGTAACACCCTTGCTGGATTAGTGAGAGCGCATGCAGCTGCCAAAACTAAAAACATCAGCATTATACCAGGATGCAGACTCGATCTGGCAGACGGCCCCAGCCTGCTCGCCTATCCTACCCATAAAGATGGATATGCCAGGCTTTGCTCCTTACTCACAACAGGTAATATTCGAGCAGAAAAAGGCGATTGCACCCTATTCAGATCGGATGTATATGAACACGCGAAAGACATGGTATTCATCATCCTTCCCCCACAAGAACTGAATGAACATCACGAGTTCGAAAAATCCTTCTTACAAGCGGTAAAAGAATATCATGAAGCCCTGGGAGAAAACAGTTACCTCGGGGCCACCAGAACGTATCAGGGTCGGGATGCAAAAAAACTTTTTCGGCTGAGTCAACTCTCTTCTACCTGTCACATCCCTCTTGCAGCCACTAATGATGTGCATTATCATCACCCCTCCAGAAGGGAATTGCAGGATATCCTGACTTGCATCCGTGAAAAATGCACCATCCAAAATGCTGGTTATCGCCTGTCTGCCAATGCTGAACGTCATCTTAAATCGCAGGATGAAATGTTGCGCCTATTCCGCCAGTATCCGCAGGCCATAAAAAACACGCTCGACATTTCAGCCTCCTGCCAGTTCTCGCTGGACTCATTGAAGTATCAATATCCGGATGAGATCACTTCTGGCGGAAGAACTCCCCAGGAAGAACTGAACATGCTGGCATGGCAGGGAGCCTATGAATATTTTGGCGATGTTATTCCTGTAAAAACAGTGAATGCGATACACTATGAACTGGCTTTTATTGAGCAGATGAATTATGCGCCATATTTTTTGACCGTATACGATATTGTCAAATTTGCCCGTAATCGCGGGATCCTTTGCCAGGGTCGTGGTTCCGCTGCCAATTCAACCATATGCTTCTGCCTGGGCATTACCTCCGTTAACCCGGAAAAGTTTGATCTGCTGTTTGAACGATTTCTTTCGGCGGCGCGCAATGAGCCGCCGGACATTGACGTGGATTTTGAACACGAACGTCGTGAGGAAGTGATCCAATACATTTACCAAAAATATGGTCGGGACCGCGCCGCGATTATTGCCACAGTGACTCAACAACATCAACGGGGAGCCATACGTGACGTAGGAAAAGCCATGGGTCTATCTGTGGATATGATCAACAAAATGTCAAAATCGGTATGGTCTTACAGCGATGAATGGTTTGAAGGTAAACTGCTTGCTGAATTGGGATTGAACCCAGAGGATAAGCATCTGCGAAACGTATTGAAACTCACGGGAGAATACATGGGATTTCCCAGACAACTCGGACAGCATACCGGTGGCTTTGTGATCACCCAGGGTAAGTTATCCGAACTCTGTCCGATCCTTAACGCTAGGATGCAAAACCGAACCTGCATTGAATGGAACAAAGACGATATTGATGCATTGGGTTTCATGAAAATAGATGTACTGGCATTGGGCATGCTCACCTGTATTCGAAAATCATTTCAACTCGCCGCAACGCATGATGATCTGAACCTGACCCTTGCCAATATTCCGCAGGACGATCCGGAGGTGTATGACATGATCTGCAAGGCAGATACCATTGGCGTTTTCCAGATTGAAAGTCGTGCTCAGCAATCCATGTTACCCCGACTGAAACCCAGGTGTTTTTACGACCTTGTGATCGAAGTAGCTATTGTGCGGCCGGGGCCCATTCAGGGCGATATGGTGCATCCTTATTTACGCAGGCGGAACGGTGAAGAACCGGTATCATTTCCATCAAAAGAATTGGAAGATATCCTTGGAAGAACGTTAGGCGTGCCTTTGTTCCAGGAGCAGGCTATGAAAATTGCGATCGTTGCTGCGGGTTTTACACCTACTGAAGCAGATGGACTTAGGAGAAGTATGGCCACTTTTAAAGCAAAAGGGCTGGTAAGTAAATTTCATGCTAAAATGATCAGGGGCATGACAGAGAGAGGTTATGACCGGGAATATGCTGAGCGGGTATTCAAACAATTGGAAGGCTTTGGAAGTTATGGTTTCCCGGAGAGTCATGCTGCCAGCTTTGCCCAGCTGGTCTATGTTTCCTCATGGATCAAATGTCATTACCCGGATATCTTTGCATGTGCTTTGCTCAACAGTATGCCAATGGGTTTTTATCAACCGGCGCAAATTGTCATAGATGCACAAAAACATGGGGTTGTGGTCAGGCCGGTAGACATCAATAAGTCAAACTGGGATAATTCATTGGAAGAAAGGTCTGGCAAATACCGTATCCTCCGTTTGGGATTCAGGCAGGTCAAGGGCCTCAGGGAAGCAGATATGCAAGCATTTATTTTACAGAGGGATAAAAAGTATACCCATATTCACGAGATCAGAAACACGGGTTTATCGGATGCGGTGCTGGAAAGACTATCGGATGCGGATGCATTCCGCTCGCTTGAAATGGACCGAAGGGAAGCGTTATGGGAAGTATCCACACATGATCATGGAATTGGTTTGTTCAAAGATCAAATCCCTCCGGAACCAGAAGGGAGTAACCGATTACCTAAAATGTCTGATTCAGAGCATGTGGTACATGATTATGCGGCTACCTCATTATCATTGAAAGGACATCCTGTACACTTTATCAGGGAAAAACTATCCCTGCTGCATGTGATTAAAACGGGAGAGCTTTGCCAGGCCAAAAATGGAGATCCCGTGAAAGTAGCAGGCTTGGTATTAGTGCGTCAGAGACCAGGAACGGCAAAAGGAGTTTGTTTTATGACGGTAGAAGATGAATCCGGGTTTGCCAACCTGGTCATCTTTCAAAACCTCTTCGATACCTTTCGGAAGGTGATTCTACAATCAAAACTGATCATGGTGGAAGGAAAACTTCAACGGGAAGGGGATGTGATCCATGTGATCGTCAGCAGTTGTCATGATTTTTCAAAATTACTGCGGCACCTCACTCCTGATCGTAAAGAAAACGCTTCTGTGTTAACCTTGTCCAGGGCTGATGAGCGGGCTCCCCTGTCAGGCCAATATAAAATTTCAACCCAAACGCCAGATGAGGCTGGTATAATTCCCGGAGGCAGGAATTTCAAGTAAAGGCTACCTGCCTTCACGCAAGACCCCATTAAGTTTTCGCGGCACAACAAAGTTTAGCAGATGCCACTTAACTTGCACCTTTATGACCAGACTCCTGTGTTTTGTTTTCGCAATCATTACAACCGGCATAAACAGCTCAGCCCAGGATGCCTACCAGGAAGAAATCCGGGTTTGGGACAGTACGCGTCACGAATTCCTGAAATCTGAAAACGGTTGGCTGAACCTGGTAGGTCTGCTCTGGCTATCGGAAGGTAAAAACAGCTTTGGTTCAGACCCTTCCAATGCGGTTGTTTTCCCTGCCGGCAGCGTTGTGCCAAAAGCAGGGCATTTTGATTTACACAATGGCGTGGTGATCATGACCGCAAAACCGGGTATTGCCATCACCGTTAATGGCATTAAGAAAAGCAGCGCGGTCATTCATCACAAAGATTCCACCACGCTTCCCGTTGCTGCTTTCGGATCACTGAGGTGGACCATCAAGAAATCAAAAGACAAGTACGGCATACGCTTAAGGGATTTGAAAAGCCCTGCCATAAGCGCTTTCAAAGGTATTGAACGCTTTCACGCAGACCCCGCGTGGAAGGTTGTAGCACGACTGGAAAAGTCAGGATCGGGAGGCATATCGATCACTAACGTGCTCGGACAAACGAGTGAACACGCTTCTCCCGGAAAACTCGTTTTCAACCTAATCGGCAAATCATTCAGCCTTGAAACCATGACGGAAGGTGATCAGCTCTTTATCATTTTCAGTGATGAAACCAGCGGTACAACCACCTATCCTTCGGGTCGCTATTTATATGCCGCAAAACCGGATCGTGACGGTTACACCACTCTTGACTTTAACAAAGCCATCAATCCGCCGTGCGCATTCACCGAATTTGCGACTTGCCCTTTACCGCCTAAGCAAAACATTCTTCCAATTTCCATCACGGCGGGTGAGAAGTATGATCACTAAGGAAAAAACAAGATCATTCAACCCGGAGACGGTTCAGGAGAGCTACCATATCTTCACGCCGGTTGTAATTCGGCTTAATTTCTGCCAGGTATTTTTGTAGACCGGGATTTGCCTTGCCGAAAAGGTCCACCAGATTTTTTTTATTAGCCACGATGAAATTACCAAATCGATCTGAGAAAAAATAGCTATTTCGCTCCACAAAAATCAACGTCTCCCTGGCGGTATAGTTTCTATCGATACTGCTCACATTGTCAATGCTCTGAACCGCTTCAATGGCGCCCAGGCTTTTAACGCCAAAAGGCCCTATTTTCTCCTTGTTTGCAAAGTCGAGTATCTTATATTCCGCGAGCCTGACCTTCCCGGAACAGGCGAATTGCCTTAGCCAGTATTTCTGGAAATAAAATGTGTCGTTCCCAACAACAACGTATTTCACATCATCAACATTGGACACATATAAGGTATCGGTCGATTTTAAAAATTGTAATTGCCCAAAAAGATGGCTGTAATTCAAATTTGCCCGGCTGACTACTCCATCCTTGAAAAATACCACCCCAGGCATGAAATCCGGGTAACTGTATCGGGCAGTTACGGGCAAGGCTTCATTTAGTTTTTCTCCCGGTTCAACCTTATAAGACACGTAGTCCTGGCTGAATATGATCAGGGGGTACAAAGAAAAGCATACCAATAGTAACCGCATTCTTAAAACTAATGCTCAAGGCAAACAGTTGATACACAAATAATAAAAAAACATGAGAAACTTCGGGATCATTCTTGTCATTGCCGGTTTAGCCGTGCTATAACTCAGGGGGAAAGGCTTTATCACAAAAAAGTTGCAGACCTGGGGCCTCTTGAAATCATAAAAAAGAACGCCAGTCGGCCAACTGGCTGCTTTATACAGGCCTGGTGGGTACTTTAGCAGGAGCATTGGTGATCGTAGCAGATAAGAGCAGGCCTGATCAGGAGTAATTGATCAAACTTTCCTTGATCTCCTTTGTCATTTTCATCGGCCTGAAGCTATTTGGATCGATCAGACAATATGTTGTGCTGGACGAAACAATTTTTGCGCCCTCAGCATTAAGGATCTCCACATGTCTGACAGACCGGAACCCTTCCGTTTTACCCACCCATGTGCGAACAGTAACCTCATCATTCAGTCGGGCCGACTTATGATAATCGATCTCATGCCTCAAAACCACCCAGGCAATATGCTTCCTCTGTTCGTGCGTGGAAAGCTGGAACCAATGCGCATTAGCGATCTCCTGAATCCATTGCAGGTATACCACGTTATTTACATGATCCAGCGTGTCGATATCCGCTGCCGTCACCTGCCTTTTCATTTCAAATACCCTGTCTTTCTTCATGAATCTGTTCTAAAATCGATGCAATACTATTGATTTTACGAAAAATAGTATAACTTATTTCAAACTGAGCACGTGTATTCCCCTTCCCTGTTGGTACGGCATTCATCTATTGAGATCACCCTGATTCTTTTGGTCGCGATGGTCCTGTTTTATTGGTTCGGCCTTAGGGCGCGGATCTATACGATAAAAAGAACCGGTGTTGAAAAAAATGACGGCATCGGGACCATAGAAGGATCCATCCTTGGTTTGCTGGCCCTCATGCTCTCCTTTACATTCAGTATGAGCAGTGGCCGCCACGATAAGAGAATAGATATTATTGCACAGGAAGCCAATGATATTGGAACAGCTGTTCTTCGGGCAGATCTTTATCCAGACAGCATAAGGATCCCTTTGCGGGCGGATTTCAAAAAATATGTGGAAGCAAGGATATTATTTTCCACCGTTGGCGGGGATGTGAAGAAGATGCTCGAAGCCAACGACTCTTCGGCAGCCATTCAAGCCCGTCTTTGGGCCATCGTTTCAAAAGCCGGACAGGACAAGGAGAATATACATCGGACTGGCCAGATGATCCCTGCAATGAACCAGATGTTCGACATTGTCACTACCCGGAATGCAGCACTCTTGGCCAAAGTTCCGGACCTGATCCTGTATATGATGTTTCTGCTTTGTTTGACATCATCATTTATTCTGGGTTACGCCGGCGGAAAGCAAAATGACTGGATCGTCGCACTGTCGTTCAATATCATGATAGGCCTGGCCATCTTCATGATCCTTGACCTGGACCGGCCAAGAACGGGTGTGATCACCTCAAAAGAAGCAAATAATCAAATTGTGCAATTGAGGGATCTGTTCAAATAGCAGAAATGACATAAATTACAGGTACAAATTGCCGAAATGAAGTATATCGCTATTTTTTGTTGCCTTCTTTCCGTTTCTGTTGCCGCACAAACTGACTATGCAAGAGTTTCTCAATTGTCGGATAAAATCGAGTCGAAAGTGATCGCCTGGAGGCGGGACATTCATCAAAATCCTGAACTAGGTAATCGTGAAACAAGAACAGCGGCCCTTGTCGCAAAACATCTGCAATCGCTGGGTCTCGAAGTAAAAACGGGAGTAGCCACAACAGGGGTAGTCGCGGTATTAAAAGGTGGCAAGCCTGGTCCGGTAGTGGCCCTTCGGGCCGATATGGATGCACTGCCGGTAATTGAGCGGGGTAACCTCCCTTTCGCCTCAAAAGTCAAGACCCAGTATAACGGTCGTGAAGTAAGTGTTATGCATGCCTGCGGCCATGATACCCATGTGGCGATACTCATGGGTGTAGCAGAGGTGCTTGCGGGCATGAAGAATGACATCAAAGGAACCGTCAAGTTTATATTTCAGCCTGCGGAAGAAGGGGTACCTCTGGGAGAGAAAGGTGGGGCTGAACAAATGGTGAAAGAAGGCGTGATGGAAAACCCAAAAGTGGACGCTGTCTTTGGACTGCACATTGACTCACAATTAGAAACAGGAAAGATCACCTACAGGCCTGGCGGTACCATGGCCAGTGTAAACGACATGAAGATCGTGGTAAAGGGAAAACAGGCGCACGGGGCTGCACCATGGTCCTCTGTTGATCCGATTGTTGTTTCAGCACAGATCATCAATAACCTGCAGACCATCGTGAGCAGGAATTTAAACGTAACGGAGAACGCAGGTATTGTGACCATAGGCTCCATTCATGGCGGGGTGAGGTCAAACATCATTCCAGAAGAAGTGGAGATGATCGGCACCATCAGGGCCCTGACGGTAGAAGATGAAAAGTTGATCATTTCCCGTGTAAGGCAAATAGCAACCAAAACTGCTGAAGCTGCCGGCGCCACTGTTGTGATCAACATCCCTTTTGAAAGTCATTACCCCGTAACCTACAATGATCCTGCGCTGACTGCCAGAATGCTTCCGACGCTGCAAAGAACAGCCGGAGTTGAAAACACGGTATTGGCTCCTCCGGAAACCGGATCTGAAGATTTTTCCTTTTTTCAGGAGAAGGCTCCGGGACTGTATGTATTTTTAGGAGGTTCTCCTAAAGGCAAGATCGCGAAGGACCAGCCATCCCATCATACCCCTGATTTTTTTATTGATGAAAGTGGACTTACGCTGGGGGTAAAAGCGCTGATCAATCTCACGCTTGACTATATGAGTGTACAAACTCCTGTAAAGAAATAGGATTCTATCTGATGCGGGAAACGATCAGATGAAGAAGGCTGTCATCAAAAATGGCAGCCTTCTTATTGCTTACGCAACTACTTTGAAATGATATTCCTCATCCTCCTGCATCGTTCACTACAGTATTTGACCTCGGCCCATACCTTTTCCCATTTTTTCCGCCAGGTAAAAGGGCGGTTGCAGACGGCGCAAATCTTTTCAGGCAGATCCTGCTTCTTCATGCCTGAACAACACTTCAAAACATCACTTGTTTAAAAAATAGTTACCACTTCACTTCGTTTTTATCCGCAACGTAGTAACATACTCCGAAGGCAGCGTCAACGGCATCTTCACCATCAGCTTGCCGCCCTCTTCTTTCCAGATACAGGGCTGCTTCCAGCCCAGAACGTGGATCTTTGACCCCTTTGCGGGCTTCACAGATTCCAGGGTCACATCGGCACCGGGCTTCGTGTGTACAAAGGCATAGGTGATTGTTCCGTCATTGCTCAAGGTGAACTTGACATCGCCTTCTTTATACTGCTTGCGGCTATTGGTTGCATAGATACCTTCTTTATTCACCGCTAACCACTTACCCATTTCCTGCAGGCGCTCTACACTGGCTGCAGGGATCAGCCCTTCTGCTGTTGGGCCAACGTTCAGTAGATAGTTTCCGCCCTTGGCGGCAATGTCCACCAGGTTATCGATCAGCACTTGAGCCGACTTCCAGTTATGATCGTTTTTCTTGAAGCCCCAGGTATCATTCATGGTCATACAGCTCTCCCAGTCGGAATCTGCCGTACCTTCCAGGATCTCCTGTTCCGGCGTTCCAAAATCACCGGCGGCATCCTGGTATTTGTTCATGCCCTGCATACCTGAGCGGCCCTTGCCTACCCTGTTGTTGATGATCAGGTCCGCCTTCAGAGACCTTAAATAATGATAAAGATCCTTACCCTGTTCTTCTGTCCATTCCGGGATCCATTCTCCATCGAACCAAAGCACGGCGGGATCATATTTCCTGATCAACTCGGCCAGCTGGGGCTTCATATAATTATCCCTATACGAAGCCCAGTTTGGATTGGCCGACTTCTGATGGCCATATTCCTTCTTGCTTTCAGCATCAGGCTGGTGCCAGTCCATAATAGAATAATAGAAACATATTTTAATGTCCGCTGCTTTACAGGCATCAGACAATTCTTTCAGGATATCACGCTTGAAGGGCGCGGCATCCATGATGTCGTAGTTGGTCACCTTGCTGTCCCACAAACAAAAACCATCGTGGTGCTTGGATGTGATCACGATGTATTTTATCCCAGCTTGTTTGGCCACCTTTACCCATTCTGTAGCATTGAACTGCGTTGGATTGAACTGCTTCACAAAGCCTTCATATTCCGGTATGGGGATGTTGCCGAAGTGCATGATCCATTCGCCCACATTTTTCACCTCTTTTCCCCGGTATTCACCTGCAGGGACGGCGTATGCACCCCAGTGAATGAACATCCCGAAGGTGGCATCACGCCACCACTGCATACGGGCATCCTTGTCGGCTGCAGATCCCTGCAGGTCATTCCTTTGGGCTGACCCGGATAATGCACTCAATAACAGGAACAATAATACGATGGATCTCATGGCTTGCATTTGTTGATGGTATGACATGATTTACGCTTTTTTGAAGATGCCGATCTCACTGATGGCCGGAGGCACAGGTGATTTTGTAATTCGGATGCGCAGCTTTTTTGTTTTGACGGCAGGAAAATTCATTATTCTGGCACTGCCAATACTGGTGGCCCTGGTTACTTCCTTCCACTTCCCATCTACCCAGGCTTCTGCAACCCATTCCTCTACGCGCTGTCCAAGCTTGATGTTCTCCCGGATCCTAATCAGGTCAAACTCCTGATCTTCCTTCCATTCCATGATAAATTGATTCCCCTGAGCAAACGAATAACGATCTTTATCCGTCAGTAATTTTGATTGCTTCAGTAAGGATGATTGCCTGGCCAGGTCGTTACCGAAAGTTTTCTCCAGCATCTCCCCAAAAGCCTTCAACGTTGCCACATCGTTCTCATGCAGTAACCCCCTGGTATCTGGCGCCAGGCCCAGGTCTAAACACGCTCCACGCCCAACGGACTTCAGATAAAGTTCAAATAACTTTTCGGGCGTTTTCACTTTGCTGTCCTGATCCTTATGATAGAACCATCCTGGCCGAAGCGGCACATCGCATTCCGCGGGTGTCCACTGGACACCGTTGCGATCGCCCGTACCCAGGTTATGGTGCTTAATACTTCCGGGGCCGGGGATCGTTGTGCCCTCAAGCGGAACCGGTGTAAACGTGGCCCAGCTCGTTTCAGATGCGAATCCTTCCTCATTGCCCACCCACCTCGTATCGGGTCCGATATCACTAAAGATACTCGCAAGGGGTTGCATCTTCCGGGTCATTTCCCAGGTAGTATCCCAACCATAATAAACGGAGCGATCTATTTTACGTGCCTCGCGTTTACCGCCATAATAACCGTCTCCGCCATTGGCACCGTCGTGCCACGACATAAACAACTTCCCGTAGTTGGAATATAATTCCTTGAGTTGTTCCCGATAGATGTTCACATACTCGTGCGATCCGTAGTAAGGGCTGTTTCTGTCCCAGGGCGAGCAGTAAACCCCAAACTCCAGTCCGTTTTTCCGACAGGCTTTTTCAAATTCGCCCACCATATCGCCCTTACCGCTTTTCCATGGGCTCTTGCTGATGTTATAGTCTGTTGTTTTTGTGGGCCAGAGCGCGAAGCCATCGTGATGCTTGGCTACCAGTATGAGGCCCTTAAATCCACCTGCCTTCGCGGCTTTGATGATTTGTTCCGCGTCAAACGCAGTTGGATTAAATGATGCAGGCGAAGCGTCTCCATAACCCCACTCTTTATTTTCAAAAGTGGTGGGCGTGAAATGTACCAGCACATACATGTCCATCTCATGCCATTTCAACTGGCGCTCCGAGGGCAACACGCCGTAGGGCTCAAGCTTGGTTTGCGCAATGATACCGGAAAGGAGAAAGGAAGCCAGTAGCGTAAAAAGAAATTTCATATCGTAACTGTATTTTGTAAGGTGCCAATATGGTCGATGGAGATATTCACCACATCGCCTGGCTTGAGTGTAAAACTATCCGGAGGAACAATGCCGGTACCCGTCATCAGGTAACAACCTTTAGGGAAGAATATTTCGCGTGTTAGCCAATCCACCAGTTCATGATGCTTGCGTTTCATATGGCTGATGGAAATAGATTGATCAAATAGGACCTGGTCATTTCTGATGATGGTCAGGTTGATCCGGGTATCTGGG
>Ga0164293_10001227_pt1 | contig 21441 bp, 18 predicted proteins | sample GEODES118metaG_FD_111487 | JGI IMG/M metagenome (GOLD analysis project Ga0164293, IMG submission 111487) | Eutrophic lake water microbial communities from Lake Mendota, Wisconsin, USA - GEODES118 metaG | ecosystem: Environmental > Aquatic > Freshwater > Lake | place: USA: Lake Mendota...
CCGATTGTCCTCCCGAGCGGATATTGCTGCTATGAAGTTGTCGGCTATCACCGGTCGGGGCTCCAAGAAGGATTTCATTGATCTTCATTTTTTGTTGAAAGAGTACTCCTTATCTGAGATGATGGAATATTATTCCAGCAAATTCCCTGACGGTTCATCATTCCTCGTTTTGAAAAGTTTGACTTATTTCGAGGATGCTGATGCCCAGGTAATGCCGGAAATGTTTGAATCAGTTTCGTGGAGTGCGGTTAAGAATTCAATTATTAGAGCTCAAAAAGAGTATGTTACCAACTTATAAGGCTTGTATGGTCAGCGTTGAACACCTAGCAAAATGTCCATTCGCTTCGCGTTGATTGGTTGCGGTCGAATCGGTCAAGTACATGCCCGGGAGATTCGACGAGTAGGAAAACTGGTAGCTGTTTGTGATTCAGAATCGAAAAAAATGGATCACATAGTTGGTAACGATCCGATTCATAGATATATCACCTTGAAAGAACTTTTTCTTGCTGAAAGTGACATTGATCTGGTGGTGATCGCTACTCCAAACGGACTGCATGCCCAACAATCGATCGAGTGTTTGAATCACGGAAAGCATGTGCTCTGTGAAAAACCAATGGCTATCCGATCGGCAGATGCGGAAGAAATGATCAAGGCTGCCCGGCGTGCGAATAAGCATTTGGTGGTGGTCAAGCAGAACCGATACAACCCACCGGTCCAGGAGCTTAAGCGCTTGCTAGATGAAGGCAAGTTGGGAAAGATTTTGAGTGTTCAGGTCAATGCTTTCTGGAATCGGAATGCTGAATATTACAAACAGTCTCCTTGGCGGGGCACACTGGAACTCGATGGCGGGACGCTTTATACCCAGTTCAGTCATTTTGTCGATCTGATGATCTGGTTGTTCGGGGATATCAAAGAAGTGAAAGGTTCTCGTTCGAATGTAAATCATCAGGGTGTGATTGATTTTGAAGATCAAGGGGTGATCGCGCTTCAATTTGAATCCGGACTGCCAGGCAGTTTGCAGTACACCGTAAATGCCTACGAGAAAAATATGGAGGGGTCTATTACGGTGTTTGGAGAGAAGGGGGCGGTTAAGGTTGGAGGGGCGTACTTGAATGAAATGTCTTATTTCAATGTTGAGGGAGTTGAGCGGGTTGAGAAAGTTGAGCGGGTTGAGATGCGATCGAATACGCCAAACCAATATGATGGCTATCAGGGGTCGATGTCGAATCATCCGATGGTATATGATGATCTTATTCGTTTGTTGAATGGCGAGTCGAACAGCCTGGCTTCACCGGAAGACGGACTGAGAACGGTGAAGGCTATAGAAAAAATCTACAGCAGCATTCATGTCAGCTGAACCGACCATAAAGCAATCCAACATGCGCGACGTGCAGTTTGGTAAGGGGGTACAGGTGGTTGAACCGGTGAATTTGTACGAGTGTGAACTAGGAGATGAGTGTTTTGTGGGGCCTTTTGTAGAGATACAATGCGGGGTAAAAGTTGGGGCCCGAACAAGAATTCAGTCGCATAGTTTTATCTGCGAAGGTGTTACGATCGGGGAGGACTGCTTTATCGGTCATGGCGTGATGTTCATCAATGATCGGTTCAAAGATGGCGGCCCGGCAGGCGGTGATCGATCCAAATGGGAAAATACACTCATCGGCAATCATGTCTCTATCGGCTCTAACGCTACTATTCTGCCGGTGAGTATTTGTGATGATGTCGTTATCGGTGCCGGAGCGGTTGTAACGAAAGACATAAAAGAATGCGGTGTTTATGCTGGCAACCCGGCAAAGAAAATTCTACTTTAAACCTTCTACCATCTACTAATTCATGAAGATAGCAGTCATCGGAACCGGCTACGTCGGACTTGTCAGCGGCACCTGTTTTGCTGAAACAGGCAATCAGGTCACCTGTGTTGACATTGACAAGGCCAAAGTGGAGAAGTTGTCAAGTGGCCAGATCACAATCTATGAGCCTGGTCTTGAAAAGCTTTTTGAACGAAACATCAAGGAAGGTCGACTTAAGTTCACTACATCATTAGAGGAAGGAATCGACGGCGCACAGATTATTTTTCTAGCCTTGCCTACTCCGCCCGGAGAGGATGGTAGCGCCGACTTGAAGTATATTTTGGGTGTTGCCGCCGATTTGGGCAAACTCCTGAAGCCGGATGAATTCAAGGTGATCGTTGATAAAAGTACCGTACCGGTTGGTACAGCTGATAAAGTACGTGATGCAATTCTGAAATCTTTTGCAGAGTTAAACCTCCCACCTTCTACTTTCTACAGCTTCTCCGAGGCCTTCGAAATCGTAAGCAATCCCGAATTCCTCCGCGAGGGTGCTGCTGTCGAAGATTTCATGAAACCCGACCGGGTTGTGATCGGAACTCATTCTGACAGCGCAAGAAAAATGATGGAGCAACTCTACCTGCCATTTGTGCAAGATGAGAGTTCCCTAATTTTCATGGACATAAGAAGTGCCGAATTGACTAAATATGCAGCTAATACTTTTTTGGCCACTAAGATCTCGTTTATGAATGAGATGGCACAATTATGTGAGCGAGTCGGGGCCAATATCGATATGGTCAAATCTGGATTGGCTTCAGACCCTCGCATTGGACGATTCTTTTTGAATGCGGGATTGGGTTATGGTGGGAGCTGTTTGCCCAAGGATGTAAAGGCACTTGCCAGATCCGCTAATGAGGTTAACTATAATTTTAAGATCTTGCATGCTGTAATGGAAGTAAATCGGCTACAAAAACAATTTTTTATTGATAAAATTTCAGATTATTATCACGGCGATCTCAATGGAAAGCATTTTGCGATCTGGGGGCTGGCTTTCAAGCCCAATACGGATGATATTCGGGAAGCCCCTGCATTGGAAGTGATCGATTGCATGTTGAAAGAGGGGGCAACTTTAACGGTGTTTGATCCGGAGGCGATGGGGCATGTTGAGAAAGTGTACGGAGACAAAATCCAATATGCTGCGGGTCAGTATGATGCACTTTCAGATGCAGATGCCTTGATTATTTGTACAGAGTGGGCTGAGTTTCGAACGCCAGATTTTAACCGATTTGAAAAATTGTTGGGGGCGAAGGTGATATTCGATGGGCGTAATTTGTATGATCCTATCAAGATGAAAGATTTTGGGATTAATTACGAGAGCATTGGGCGGCCTTTAGTTAAGTATAAATTTTAAAAATCGACAAGAAATAAATACCTAAGCGGTTTAAAATATTATTTACCCAAAATGTATTAAAAAACATGTATGAAATTTAACAATAGAAATGTTTTCATTAGCGATAGCGCTATTATAGGAAAAAATGTTAAAATAGGAGACAATTGCAGTATTCTTGACAATGTAGAGATTGGTGATAACACAATAATTTCTAACGATTGTGTTTTAGGAGAGCCATTACTTGAATATTACTCAAACAAAGAGTACTCAAACCCAATTACCAAAATAGGTTCTGGAGCTTTTATTCGCAGCCACAGTATAATATATGCAGGTTGTACATTCGGTAAGAATCTGTCTACTGGCCATCGTGTAACAATTAGGGAGTATACAGAAATGGGTAACAATTGTAGAATAGGTACAATTTCCGACATTCAGGGGTATTCCAAATTTGGAAGTCATTGTTGGCTTCATTCAAATGTGCATATCGGCCAAAAATCCACAATAGGGAACTTTGTTTTTATTTATCCTTATGTAGTTTTTACGAATGATCCTACCCCTCCTTCTAATACTTGTATTGGCCCAACTGTAGGAGATTATACCCAGATAGCGGTCTTTTCAGTATTACTCCCGGGGGTAAAGATCGGTGAACATTGCCTTATTGGTGCAGGATCAGTCGTAGGTAAAAATATAGATGACTACCAACTTGCAATAGGAAGTCCTGCCAAGGTAGTTAAGGATGTTAGAGAAATAAAATCTAGAGATACAGGTGAATCGCATTACCCCTGGCCCTACAGGTTTGATCGAGGTATGCCTTGGGAGGGAATTGGATATAGTAATTGGGTTAATGTTTAAAAAGAAGTATTCAAACTTCATATTCATTATATTATAATATATAATTTTCCATGTAGATAATACATAAAATCAATATTTCAAGTCTTCAAGCATCCATAATACTAAGGGCGGTATTAAATGTTTGTCAAACTAGTTTAATTATTTAAATGCAATATAGATCAAGTAGGTTTTTATAATTTATTTTAAATTTTAATGGATAATTGTTAATTATTTAATTATAAATTTTGAATTAGGGGTTTATTTACGTTCCATTTGTTCACCGACTAGAATATCAGTTTTAATAGCTAGTGTTTAATCTGACAGTCGGGCATTTTGATTTGGCTGTTTATGCTCTTTCTAGTTTTTCACTGACTAGCTTATCAATTGCTAAAGGTAATGATTCAATTAAAGTCTCTATGGGGGTCTTGCCGTAACAATACCTGCTTGAGTGCGGTCGCTCACTGTTGTAGTACTGCATCCACTCATCCAAGTCCTGCTATAGTAGTTCCAAGTTATCATACAGTTTTTTACGAAAGGCAAAAGCATAGAACTCCTCATCCCTGGTTCGATGAAGACGTTCGCAGATACCATTGCTCTAAGGATGGCGAACCTGCGTTTTGCTGTATCCAATACCCTCCAGGTTTAGATACAGTTCGTGCTCATAGTGCTCAGTTCAACATTTGAACTCAGTACCACGATCAGTGAGTATCCGAAGCAGCGAGATACCATGCTGTTCAAAAAACGGTAGTTCCCGATGGTTCAGGATATCAGTCGATGTGATGGCGTGCTTGCTCGCATACAGCTTGGCAAAAGCTACCCGACTGTAGGTGTCTATGAACGTCTGCTGGTAGATACGGCCTACACCCTTGATATTGCCAACGTAGCAGGTATCCTGTGAGCCCAGACAACCATGATGTTCCGTCTCAATATCGGCATGTACTACTCCCTGTTCTTTTAATATATCATATTTTCTAAATTAATATTTCAAAAATGATTTTAAGTCTAGTTTAACCAAATGCAATAAACTATCCTTTTGAAATAACTTTTAGTAAATCAAAGACAATTATTTGTAATATTTATTTACCACCAATATATATAAAATAATAAATATATGTCCCTTGTTTCATGTAAAATTATTCAACTACCAATATATAAAGACGCTCGAGGGAATTTAACTTCCATTGAATCTCGAATACACATACCATTTGACATTAAACGTGTTTACTACCTTTATGATATTCCTGGAGGCTCTGAGCGGGGTGGGCATGCTCATAAAGAATTACATCAGTTGATAATTGCGATGTCCGGTAGTTTTGATATTATTCTTGATGACGGTATCGAAAAAAAGCGGTTTCATTTAAATCGAGCACATAATGGATTATATATCTGTCCGATGATTTGGCGTGAATTAGAAAATTTTTCCTCCGGATCAGTTTGTATGGTTTTAGCTTCTGAATTATTCAGTGAAGATGATTATTACCGTAATTACGATGAATTTATAAGTTGTTTTTGAAACATATGAATATAAAATTTCTCGATATTTTAGCCACCTATAAAGAGCTAAAGATTGAAATAGATTATGCAATATCTCAAGTTCTTGAAAGCGGTAATTATATACTGGGTCCAGAGGTACAAGAGTTTGAAAATGACTGGTCTCTTTTTTGTGGTAGTAATCATGCAATTAGTGTAGCTAACGGGCTTGATGCGCTTCACCTTTCGCTTTTGGCAATGGGTGTTGGTGCTGGTGACGAGGTGATTGTTCCTTCCAACACATACATTGCAACTTGGTTGGCTGTGAGTCAGTGTGGGGCTATACCAGTTCCAGTGGAGCCCATTCAATCCACTTTTAATATTGACCCTGATCGTATTGAGGCAGCTATTACAAGCCGAACCAAAGTTATCTTGCCAGTTCACCTTTATGGTCAACCAGCCGATTTAGATCCTATTATTTCAATTGCAAAAAAAAATGGACTTTATGTACTTGAAGATGCTGCACAGGCACACGGCGCTAAGTATAAAGGCCGTCGCATCGGTGGCCATGGTGATGCGGTAGCTTGGAGTTTTTATCCTGGTAAAAATTTAGGGGCATTTGGAGATGGTGGCGCAGTAACAACAAATAATTTAGAACTTGCTGATCGCATTCGGATTCTTCGAAATTATGGGTCACGACTAAAATATGTAAATGAAATAAGAGGCTTTAACAGTCGACTTGACCCAATACAGGCAGCTGTATTGAGAGTAAAGTTGCGTGCTTTAGATGAATGGAATACTCGTCGTAGCCTTTTGGCCGAGTTATATTTAAAGCTTTTGGATGATAGTGACTTGATTTTGCCAAAAGTACCTGAATGGGCAGACCCAGTATGGCATTTGTTTGTAGTACAATCTAGTAAAAGAGATAATTTAATACGGCGATTAAGAGATTCGGGTGTGGGGACACTGATCCACTACCCAATTCCGCCCCACCGTCAAAAGGCTTTTGGGTATATGAATTTGGGTTCATTTCCCAATGCAGAACGCCTAGCTGATGAAGTATTGAGTTTGCCTATTGGCCCACATCTTTCCAAAGATGATATTGAGTATATCTGTGAGATTATTTGTAAGTGATTTCATTGGAAATACTAATTCAGGAAAATGAATTCCATTTTTTCATATAATCATTAATTTATTACAACAAGTAAATATTGTAGCGTTATTAATTTTTAATATTTATTTATTATCTGCTTTTAATTACTAATATGTATTTATTTAAATATTAATATATTAGTAAATTATTATTTTGAAATTTTCTATTAACATTTAATTTCGCAGTTGTATTCTTTTACTTTTTTATGGAAGTGCTTTAAAGTCAATTTCAAAAAGATTTTATTTATCGACTTACAACAACACAATCTTGCATCATTGACTGAACAAAAGTCCTATCGCCAAATATTCAATTCAATATCCCTTTTTGGGGGTGTTCAAATCATTCAAATATTAATAAGTATTATTAGGGCTAAGATGGTTGCGATTTTAATCGGTCCAGCGGGATTAGGTATAAATACTTTATTGCAAAGTGGTTTAAATTTAATTAAGAGCCTAACAAACATGGGATTATCTAATTCCGCAATAAGAGAAGTAGCGATATCCAATAATGATGAGAATAAAGAAAGCTTAACACGAACAATTATAGTTCTAAAAAGATGGATGTGGATAACTGGCGGATTCGGGTTTATACTAACAATTGCAATGTCAAAATATCTGAGTGTTTTCGCTTTCGAAAATAGTGAGTACACATCAGCATTTATGCTATTAGCAATAACATTATTATTTTGGCAATTAAGTGCTGGTCAGCTTGTAGTACTTCAAGGATTACGGAAGCTAACTTATCTAGCGTTAAGCACCATAATTGGTTCGATTTTGGGGCTCATTATTTCTTTCATTTTATATTACTATTATCATGAAGACGGAATTATTGCTGCCATAATAATTACATCTTGTTCAAGTTTAATCTTAACGTGGTATTACTCTTCAAAAGTAAGTACTCAAAAATTGTTTATTAGTTGGCGAGAAACATGGATTCGTGGTAGTAATATGTTGAGAATTGGATTCTTACTGAGTTTGAGTGGAATTGTTTCGAATGTGTCAGCATATTTTTTACAGATCTTTATTAATAGGGCTGGAGGATTAGATCAGGTAGGACTTTATAACGCAGGGTTTACCATTCTTAATTCATATGTCGGAATGATTTTTACTGCAATGGCTACAGATTATTTCCCTCGTTTAACATCAGTAGTTAGTGATAGGTATAAAATCAACTTGGAAGTTTCAAGACAAGCTGAAATCGCAATATTGATGCTAGGTCCTTTGGTAACAATTTTTATTCTATTTGCACCTGTTGGCGTAGATCTTCTCTACACCAAAGAATTCCATCCAATTGTTCCGTTCCTGTCATATGCTTCAATCGGTATTCTATTAAAGGCTTACAGTTGGTCAATAGGATTCATATTTCTAGCAACTGGCTCATCAAAGCTCTTTTTTGTTAATGAATTTATTGCAAGTCTGTATATGCTAGCAATCAATATAATTGGATATTATCTTGCTGAACTAACTGGACTTGGAATTTCCTTCACGGTTACATATTTATTATATCTAATTCAAGTTGTCTTTGTTTCGAAAAAATATTTCGGTTTTAATTTTTCAAAAAAATCATTAGACATTTTATTTATTCAACTTTCATTTGTAACCACTTTGTTAGCAGTTCTTAAAATATACGATGGTTATTTTCAAATATTAATTGGAGTCGTCATTTCATTTCTGTGTTTAGTATTTTCTATATATCAATTGTATCGAAATATGAAATATTCAAAAAATTATGATACTTTTTAGATTGTAATGATTTATTTGGAATACACAAAATGAGAAGCTTAAATAATTATTCACTCGATTATCCACCATTAATTTCTTATATAATCCCTTCTTACAATAATGAAGAATATATATACAATGCGGTTCAAAGTGCTTTATCACAGATTTACTCTCCACTAGAAATAATAATTTCTGACGATTGCTCTACCGACCGGACTTACGAAATTATTTTGTCTTGTTTGGGGAATTATAAGGGTAACCATGCAATTAAAGTTTTAAAAAATGAAAGAAACCTCGGACTTGTATCGCATATCAATAAAATATTAACATTTACTTCCGGTGAAATCATTGTTTTTGCTGCTGGTGATGATATCTCACATCCAGAAAGAACATCACGTATTAGTAGGATATTTAAATTAAATCCTCTAGTAACTTTAGTTCATTCTTCCGTTTTAGAAATAGATTCATTTGGTGAAATTGTAAAACTAAGAAAGCCAAAAATATACAATGATGGAGATATACTAAGTTACGCTAAATCATTTAGTTTGTATATTGGTGCAACTGGAGCGTTTCGAAAAAATATTTTATTGAAATTCGGAATTATTCATGAAAAAAACACTTACGAAGATCTAATATTTGGTTTTAGATCTGCACTCGTTGGACAGCTTTATTTTATTGATCATCCTCTTGTCTTATATCGCATAGATAATGGTTTATCATCGGAACAAAAGAGAATAAATATTTCTCGTTATGAGGCAAGAAAAAAAATATTAGCTCTGCAGTCCGCTACATTACGCCAAAGATTGATTGATTCAAGAGTAATTTATCAAAATGTCAAAAATTTGCTCGTTGATACTCTTTTATATGAACTTGCAAAAGTAGAAGCTCACTACGAGTTGCATATTTCACCAAAGAAATTTTTACGGAATGCAGCAAAGAGAAATATAAAAATATCTATAATTGCTTTGGTTTTCAAATTCAAGTTTTTCATGGGATATTTTAGAATAAAAATATTACAATGAGTCGTTTTAAGTATATATCAGTTGCTATGTGTACTTTTAATGGCGCCAAGCATTTGACAGAGCAAATTACTAGTATAATTAACCAATCTCGACCACCTGATGAAATAATTATTGTAGATGATAATTCAAGTGACCATACAGTTGAATTAATTGATAATTACCTCGATACGACTAGAAATTTATTACGCTTATACGTTAATGAAAGACAACTTGGTTTTGTTAAGAATTTTGAAAAAGCAATTAGTCTTTGTAAAGGAGATATAATATTTCTTGCAGACCAAGATGATATTTGGGAAGTTGATAAAATAAATTACATGGTTTCACTTCTTGACTGTCAATCTGAATTTCTGGGCGCAACACACGATGGAAGATTAGTTAATTCAAATGGTCATTATCAAGGGGTTACTAAATTTACTCAAATTAAAAGAGGTTATGGTTCACTTGCTAAAACAATAACAGGTACATTAAGTTGTTTAACTAAAGATTCTTTAAAATATATTTTGCCATTCCCCGCCGACATACGTTCTCATGATAAATGGATTGACTATATTTTTACATGGTTTCCCTCAAGATGGTTATTTACGGATATTTGTTTATCAGATATAAGACGTCATGAATCTAATACATCTTCGTGGGTTGTGAATTCATTTAAGCCAATCTCAAAATTTGATGTTTTTCTAGAGCAAGTCAAAACAAATCCATCATCAAGTTATATTGATAGAATCAGCATGAACAAAGCATTGTTTCATCGATTGATTGCAAATAAATTTGATGATCAAAATGTTCCTATCATAAATAAACTAATAGAGGAGCGAAAGTATTTGGTTATTAGACAGGCTCTTGTAAATAGAAAATCATTTTTATCACGTTTAAAAACGGCAATCTTTCTTCAAATTTCTGGGGGCTATGCTTATTTTAATGGGTGGCGAAGTTTTTTGAGAGATGTAATCGGCCGTTAAAATGATTACTTGATGTATATAGTAAGGATCTAAATTTAATTTTAAAGCGTTAAATAAATTTAAATCTTGCATTCTAGTAATGAGCATACTTATCATACTGTAAATTCAATGGATTATGAATGTAAATTGCTCTTTATATCAACCAAGCCAAAAAATATTCAAGTTGGCGGCCGTCAATCGTTAACTAACTTAAATAATAGCGTACTTAAAAAAATATATAACGATAGATTAATATGTCTTGAATTGATACCCATTAAAAAATATTTAATTAAACAATCTTGTGAAATCATGAATGGGTTGCTTGATGGCGCTTCAAAAAAAAATGTAGACTTAGCAAACAAATTAATTTCAGATAAAAAAATATCAAAAATATTCATTGATGGATCAAATCTTGGAGGTATTGTTTTTGGGATTAAAAATAAATACCCAGATATTGAAATTATTACATTTTGTCATAACGTTGAATTCGCATTTTTCTGGGGCGCTTTTAAAAAAGCTAAATCAATTAAATCTTTCCTAATTGCATTTGCAAATTATCTTGCAGAGAAAAAAGCTGTTAAGTATAGTGATAAGATTATTTGCTTAAATAATAGAGATAGTTTGAAAATAAAAAAAGTGTATGGCCGTTATGCTACACACATTTCTGCCATTGCCATAAATGATATTTTCAACAAAAAAAAATCAACCCCTTCTATTTCATTATATGAAGCATACGCATTGTTTGTGGGTGGAAATTTTTATGCTAACCGCGATGGAATTATTTGGTTTGTAAACAATGTGGTTAAGTTTATAAATATAAAAATTGTTATAGTTGGTAGTGGAATGGAAGTTTTAGCTGAGAAATTAAGTAGTGATAAGGTAATTGTTGTCGGAAAAGTTGAGAATCTTGAATATTGGTACTCAAACGCACATTTTGTCATTGCTCCAATTTTTGATGGGTCAGGCATGAAAACTAAAGTTGCCGAAGCTTTAATGTTTGGAAAAAAAATTATTGGAACACCAGAAGCCTTTACTGGATATGAAGAATTTATTCATTTAATTGGTTGGTCTTGTAAAACAATAGAGGACTTTGTTTCTGCAATATCCATCGCGCAAATAGAAATTACTTCATCTTTCAATCAGGATTTAAGGAATATTTATATAAATAACTTTTCTCAGGACTCTGCATTTTTTAGGTTAAAGAAAATAGTTAATAATGATTTTCATCAATAAACACTTTTTGTGAAATTATTTCTAAAAAAATTATTTCGGACCTTTTTTAAGGCAAAATATATTGTCCCCTTCAAATATTATTACAGTAAAATACGTGGACATTTGGAGCCTGAAATAGGACTTTTGCCTTATATATTGTCCGGTACTGGTCGTGTAATTGACGTAGGTGCCAATCAAGGAATGTATTCGTATCCATTATCTAACATGTGCACTCACCTAGAAGTATTCGAGCCAAATCCCTATTGCTCGGATATACTAATTAGTTGGGCACAGGCGGTTTCAAATGTTAATGTATATCCTGTAGCACTCTCTGACGTAGAAGGTGTTGCAAGCCTTAGAGTACCTGTAGATTCTTCCGGTATTGAGCATGATGCCTCAGCTAGTCTTGAAATCCTCCAATCAGGGCAATTTTCAGAATATCTTGTTAAATCGGAAACACTTGATAGCTTCGAATTTAAGAATGTTGCACTTATAAAAATCGATGTTGAGGGTCACGAACACCGCGTCATTCAAGGTGCTCGTCATACAATCTCAATCGAAAGGCCTGCACTTCTCATAGAAATTGAACAACGGCACCACGTGAGGCCTATTTCAGAGGTTTTCAGCCAAATAATGAGTCTTGATTACGATGGCTTCTACTTGCTTGATCAAGTTCTTTGTCCATTAGATAAATTCGATTCATCTAAGCATCAACTAATTTCTAACCTGGGTGGTTCTCATGGCCGCTACATCAATAATTTTCTTTTTCTTCATCGAGCTAGATTAGTTGCTGGAGATTATGATTTATTACTGAGCTAGTTTTTCAGTATGAAAATTACAGTAGTTACCCCACTTTATGCTATAGCCGGTGTTCCGCTTGCCCAAATACGTTTCGCGAAGTGTCTATCAGCTCGCGGTCATGATGTTGAGCTCATATTTGGACGTGTGGTAGAACAGTACAAATTGCCTGAAATTTCTGGCTTAAAGGTTATAAATCTGAATTGTCGCAACGTCAGGGGTATGTTCGTTCCCTTATTGCGTTATATGAAATCAGCTAAGCCTGATATAGTATTTTCCGCCGAGGATCATCTTAACGCTATAATACTTCTTGCTGCTATAGTCGCTCAGTCTAATTCATACATAAGTTGTTCGTCACGTGTTACACCTTTTGATACATATTCAAATAAGCCTTTTTCTAAGCGTTGGTTTCTAAAGATTCTTATGCGTAGCGTGATGTGGCGTGCGAATGTATTGACATGTGTGTCAATTGATATGGTCGCGCAATACCGTCGTATATTTAATAACACAAAGCATACCTGTGTTTATAATATTGTTGCTGACGTCAACTTTCATACTCGTGCTGCTGAGTCAGTTGAACATCCTTGGTTCAAAAACAGATCATTTCCTGTGCTGATTGCAGCGGGTCGACTAGCCCCATGGAAAGGATTCGCAGATCTGATCAATGCCATTTCAATTGTAAATAGTTTTCGTACTGTTCGCTTGCTGATTTTGGGCGATGGGCCTTTACGAAATGAGTTACAGTCACAGATTAAATCACTAAATCTGGGCGACAAAGTGCAGCTTATTGGATATGTGGATAATCCACTGAAATATTTCTCCCGCTCCGATATTTTCGTTTTGTCTTCACATGTCGAAGGATTACCAAATGTTTTGGTTGAAGCTATGATGTGCGGATGTACGCCCGTTGCAACCGATTGTCCAACAGGTCCACGTGAGGTCTTGAATGGTGGTCAATATGGTTATTTGGTTCCGCCACGGGATAGTCAAGCAATGGCGAGTAGCATTTTAAAGGCAATTGATAATCGAATTTCTGACGAATTGCTTAATCAGGCTGTTAGGCCATTCCAGGAAGATGTTGTAATTGCTCGTCATTTTGACTTACTCTTTAGTCCAAGCTACCGTTCGTAAGGATTCCTCATATGAAGATTGCTCTCAATGCTACTTGCTTCAATGATCGCCCATCCGGCGCGAAACAACGTTTTCTTGGCATATATGGAGATCTGATTCATCGATTGCCTGAGGCTGAATTTGTTGTGTTTGCCCCGGCAGATTGTGATATGGAATCTTGGTTTTCTAACGCACAAAATGTGCGCATTCGCAAAACATCAATTCCTTCCGAAGGGCGCTGGGCTAAACTCCTTTTTTCGTATACTTACTGGAAGCGTGCATTATCAGTTGAAAAATATGACATATTCGAAGGTTTTCATCTGCCTCAGCCCAAGGTTGCCAGTTCTAAAAGTATCCTTACTCTTCACGATATTAGGCGTTTGAATGGAGAATATGGCTGGCTAGAGCGTTCTACATTTCGAGAAACACTAAAACATTCATTACGAAATATTGATCTCGTAGTGACTGTTTCTCAGTCAATGTTGAATGAAATATTGCCCTATTGCCCTAATACTCCGATTCGTGTTGTTCCCAATGGAATTGATATCAGTTTCTACAGGACACGTCCTAGTGAAGATGAACTGTTGGCCTTTCGGGATAAATATTCTTTACCTCATACATTTATGCTTTCGGTTGGTCATCTTGAAAAGCGTAAGAATTATGTGAAGTTGATTGAAGCTATTGCATCACTAGCTAAACGAGGCAGAAACTATAATTTGATTATTATTGGTAATGATAACGGTTATCGTTCTGTGATCAATACACAGATTGCTAAATATAATCTTGAGAATAGAATAAAAATATTAAGTGGACTTTCAGATAACGAGCTTCGCTGCGCGTATTGGCTATGTCAGCTCTTTGTATTTCCATCAGTTTACGAAGGCTTTGGTATACCTGTACTGGAAGCGATGGCTGTTGGAAGGCCATTAGCCTTATCCAATATCGCTGTATTTCGTGAAATCACAGAAGATCAAGGTGCCTATTTCGATCCGACCGACCCTGAAAAAATGGCATTTGTCATTGATCGAGTATTTAACTCAGAGGAGGAACAATTGAAGATAATTGACTATGGACAATCACGTGTTGCTTACTTTGATTATTCCGAAATAGGACTTCAATATCAACAGTTATATTCTTCATTAATTGGATGAAATGAGTGACTTTTATTATAATTGGTTTCTTCTTGAACAAAGATTGCAGCGTGCGAGGCGCTACTAAGCGATTATGAATAATTTCGGACAGTTTTCAATGCATTTAATATGTGTGGTATAGTTGGTTTCTTTCAATTGGCCAATGCAGAGGGTACAGCATTGCGAGCAACTGTAGGTAGCATGTCCGATCGTTTATATCACAGGGGGCCGGATGATAGCGGAGTTTGGGTAGATGCGGAGGCAGGAATTGCTTTAGGTCACAGGCGTTTGTCAATAATTGATTTATCGCCAGCAGGACACCAACCAATGCATTCCAGATGTGGCCGATACATACTCGTTTTTAATGGCGAAATCTATAATCATTTAGAATTAAGAAAGGCATTAAGTGGTCGAATAGATCTTGATCCTGATAAGGGTAAGGTATTATGGCGCGGGCACTCTGATACTGAAACGTTACTGACGGGAATTGCTTGTTGGGGTTTGGAGGCGACGTTGAATCGATTGGTTGGCATGTTTGCTTTTGCCCTTTGGGATCGTCAGACTCGAACATTGACACTAGTAAGAGATCGTTTTGGTGAAAAGCCACTTTATTATGGCTGGATCGGAAAAGGTGATAACCGTACTTTTGTATTTGGTTCTGAACTTAAGGCACTTCGAAGTCATCCTGCATTTGATTCTCCGTTGAATCGTACTGCATTGTCACAATTCATGCGCTATATGTTTGTGCCGGCACCCAATAGTATCTATGAAAATGTTTACAAGTTGGAGCCGGGTTGTTTATTAACCACACAGGATCTGCTGTCTTGCTCTCCTCCGACTCAGGCTTTGAAACCAGGCGAGCGCCATGAAACATCTTCTATGATTCGATGGTGGTCCTTGGAAAATTCAATAATTAATTCTAGGCAAACACCATTCACTGATGAGTATGAGGCGCTATCTGTACTGGAGCAACAGCTACGCGAATCTGTTCGCTTGCAAGCCTTAGCTGATGTTCCGTTGGGAGCCTTTCTATCGGGTGGTGTTGATTCTTCACTCATTGTTGCGCTCATGCAGGATCAAGCTAATCATAACGGAAGTGCCCCTGTTAAAACATTTACGATTGGGTTAGAAGAATCAGCATTTGATGAGTCTTCTTTTGCCTTTGCGGTATCGCAGCACCTTGGCACTGATCACACCAATTTAATAGTCAAGGCAACTGAGGCCCAGTCTATTATTACTAATCTCCCGGAAATGTATGATGAGCCTTTTGCTGATTCATCACAAATTCCAACGCATTTAGTCTGTATGACAGCGCGAAAAGAAGTGACAGTAGCTCTCAGTGGTGATGCTGGAGATGAACTTTTCGGGGGATATAATCGATATATATGGGGGCCACGAATTTGGAATCGTTTATCTCAGATGCCTTTTTCTTTTCGGAACATGATGGGATCTGTAATTCGATCGCTTCCAATAGACGCGTTGGACACACTTGGGAATTCATTTAATCAAATTCTTCCTGGATTACTAGGAATTTCTCGCCTAGGTTATAAAGCAAACAAATTGGCAAATAAACTTAGCTACATAAAAACTAAGGCGGATTTATACCAAAGTCTTGTGTCGGAGTGGGAAAACCCTAGCCAAGTTGTAAAATGCAACAGGAATTTGATTGCGGGTGATAGGGATCTGTATTTTGACAATATTAGGGGGCTGTCTGATTTTGAACAGTTTATGTACTATGATACCATTCACTATTTACCTAACGACATACTCTGTAAAATTGATCGTGCTTCAATGGCAATTAGCCTAGAAACAAGAGTGCCATTTCTGGATCACAGAGTTGCTGAAATCGCATGGAGGTTACCATCACACATGAAGATCCGTGGAAACACAGGTAAGTGGGCATTGCGCCAGATATTGTATAAATATGTACCAAAGGCTCTTATTGATCGTCCAAAGACTGGCTTTAGTATTCCGATAGGACAGTGGTTGGTTGGCCCTTTGCGTGATTGGGCTGAGGAACTACTGAATGAACGTAATATGGAGCTTGATGGTTTTTTACATCCAAAGCCTATTCGTAAACGGTGGGAGGAACACCTTAATAGACGGAGTGACCATTCTTCTAGCCTTTGGGCTGTATTGATGTTTCAATCTTGGGTGCAAGCTCAAAAAAAATAGTGTAAATACTCATCTAAAGTGACATATAATCTTTATTTAGGTTTAACATCAGAGTTGATTACTATTGTATTTAGATAAAATGTGCAATTTATGGCTATACGTCACTGTGTTTTCCAGAATATTTTTAATTAAAGAAATATGAATCTAAGTAGTCTTTTACCTGGTTTTGCATTTCGATAGTAAATCAACACTAATGTCAAAAGATAAAATGGAACACATGGAATTTTATATCTTGATAATGTTCCAAAATTGTAGGTTGAAACTCCAACAAAAAAAGCAAATACTATAGAAAAAATTAATGTGAATTGGATGTTGTAGTCAGAGCTGATTGACTGTATGATATTTTTAATTCTGAAACTGAAAAATATTTTTAAGGTTATAAAAAGTAGCAATAATGATTCAACACCGTTTAGGAAAGCGATAAGTTTCTTTGTTTCCCATAGGTAAGGTCTGAATAGAGTCACATTTACTGCTTGTGGAAACTTTAAAATAAATCCACTAAAACCTGGGCTGAACTCTCCAAGATCGTATCCTGAGCCATTTTCTAAATTACTTACGTATGAAATGTAATTTCGCGTTTTCTCTGATGTTTTTACAATATTATCAAATGAAAATTCACCTAAAAGGGATGTGTTTTGATTGAGCAAAGCATAAAGCACCAAACCACTTCCAATTAAAAAAAATACGTTGACTATAAATGCTAATTGCCTGTTTCTTATTCGACTCGTCCTATCAAATAAAATCCAACCGATAAGAGCCGGGAGGAAGCTAATAATTATATACACCTTAATCACTAATATCAACCAAAAACTTCCTAAAAAAATCGTTAGATTTAGTAAACTTCGATTTCTGTAAATGAAAAACTGAAAAGTGCTAAAGCAAAGCCATCCTAAGGCTAGCATACACAATGTGTCTTTGAAAATTCCTGAGCCCCATAGTGCAACGCTTGGTATGAATAAGATACATGTGGCTATCGGTCTTAAAAGATTGGGATAAAGTTTTGCAAATGTTACAAAAAGAGCCCAAAATCCAGTAAATGAAACTGCCGCGAATAGCATCGATGTAGGAACGAATGTATTCAATGTGAAATTTCCAAGTATTGCAGCAAATTGTGGAACTGCGTATGAGCTGCTACTTCCGTACCACCTCATCAACTTGATAATCTCATAGTAATTAGGATCTAACTTATTTGGAATAGCAAAAAGCAAGTTGAACCACTTTGATGGGGAGTCGCTTAACGCTGAGTTGATTAGACGTGCATGATAAAAATAATTTAATGTATCTCCCCCCCGATAGTAATATGCATAAATAATGCATATTACTATTGCTCCAACAATCTTAAATGAAAGAGCAGGTAAAAAAAACTTTCGATATGGATGGTTTTCAGGGTAATATTTGTCTCGAAAACGTTTCGCAATTAGATAAAGAAAACCTGCAATAAAAGGTGTTAGTAAAAAATCTATTATCGTAATCCACTCAATTTCAATCATACCTTTTAAATCTGCTCTAAATTACAGAATGAATTCAAGTAAACCAATTTGAAACGCGTATTGCGAATCATAAACCGTCCCGCTATCGGCGGTCCCATTCTCAATGCCACCTTGCTCGCCAGGCATCTCGGCCCGGAGTTTGAAACCCTCTTGGTGGCCGGTTCTTGCGAAACGCACGAGGCAGAGGCAACAGATCTGTTAGAGGGACTGAACTGTATTCGGATGGATTCGATGGGGCGCTCAATAAATCCCTTGAAGGATGTGCTGGCGTACAGCGCATTGCGTAAGCTGATTCGGGAGTATCGACCGCATATCGTACATACCCATGCAGCCAAACCCGGAGCGCTGGGTCGATTGGCTGCTAAGGCTGAGGGTGTGCCGGTGATTGTGCACTCGTTTCATGGGCATGTGTTTCATTCGTATTTCAATCCCCTGAAGAATCGAATTTTTTTAGGGATTGAGCGTTACCTGGCTAAGATATCTGATGCGATTATTGCGATCAGTCCCGAGCAAAAACTGGAACTCTCCGAACAGTTTCGAGTGGCCTCAGCGGACAAATTTCGGATGATCCCATTGGGCTTCGATCTGGATAAGTTCTCTTCCGATCAAGAGCAGAAGCGTACCCGTTTCCGGTCCGAGTTAGGCATCGCAGCGGATGTGGTCGTGATCACCTTGACTGGCCGTTTGGTTCCCATCAAGCATCATGCCTTCTTCCTTCAGGCATTTAAAAAATTGCTGGGTACAACAGATAGAAAGGTATTAGCAGTATTCGTGGGTGATGGGGAAAGTCGATCTTCCATTGAAACCCTTGCCGATTCCTTGGGCATTCGATTTACCTCGTTAGGGGCACAAGATTCAAATACTGAATTGATCCTTACCTCCTGGCGAACGGATATCGATGTGGTGAATGCCGGCTCAGACATTGTGGCGCTTTCTTCGTTGAATGAAGGCACTCCGGTAAGTTTGATCGAAGCGTCTGCTGCTAGTAAACCGGTTGTTTCAACTCATATAGGCGGAGTTGCATCGGTTGTAAAGGAAGGGGTGTCTGGATTTCTGATTGAATGCGGGGATGCGGATGCATTTGCAACGCGGCTCAATCAATTGGTGTCAGATCCTGCGTTACGAGCTGAATTTGGCCAAGCCGGAGCTGAGCACGTTCGTTCTAAATTTGCGTATCAACGGTTGGTAAGTGATATGTCGGCCCTCTACCATGAACTGCTGAAGTTTAAATAAACCATCTACTTTCTAACTTCTACTAGCTTTCAAGTGTTCTTCTTCTCCAAAAAACCTTCCCCTCCTGACTACTCCGTCCTTCATACGGATATGCACTCGCATTTGTTGCCGGGAATCGACGATGGTTCGCCGGATCTGGAGACTTCTGTGTCGCTGGTGAAAGGGTTGCAGTCTTTGGGATTCAGTCGCCTCATCACCACACCTCATATCATGAGTGGTATGTATGAGAATGATCCGCAGATAATCACAGCAAAATGTGAGACCTTGAATGCTGAATTAACTAATCAAGGACTAAAGGTTAACTTGTCAGCTGCTGCTGAGTATTTTTTAGATGATCGTATGGAAATGCGGATACGCGAAAAGGAATCATTTTTGATGTGGGGTGGGAAAAAAGTTCTGTGTGAATTTTCGATGCTGAATCCTGTGTCTGGGATCAAGGAAATGATCTTTGAGTTGGTGATGCAGGGGTATCAACCCGTGATCGCTCATCCGGAGCGGTACATTTATTTGGAGCGAAATAAAGTCTTCTATGACGAGTTGAAGGATATGGGTTGTTTGTTTCAGTTGAATTTACTGACCTTGGGTTCGTATTATGGAAAATCCGTTTCCAGCATTGCTTCTTACCTGATCAAAAAACGATATTATGATTATGTCGGTACCGACCTGCACAATCAACGGCATTTGGATTTGTTGCGAGATCCGAAGATCGGAGAGGGGTTGAAAAGAGTGATGGGGGAGTGTAGGATACGGAATGCAGAAATCAGTTTAATGTAGAAAGTAGAATGTTTAATAAGTAATTTCTACATTAAACTTTCTACCTTCTTCCAAACCCCCGCTTCGGCGGGTTTTTTTATTTCTAAACGTTCCCAACTTCCTCAACTCTCTCAACTCAAATAGACTGATTCTTCGAATCAAAAGTTGTAGAGCAACATTCTAAGATTATAGTCGGGCAGAATGCTCGGAATGCCTGCCGTTCGAAGTAAGGACTCGAAAGGTGATTGAAGAAATCTCCCATGTCTTGAATAAAGTCCGTATACAAACTGGAACCCCCCGCTCTCTTGGTACCAGGGAAATACCTGCTTAACTGCGGAGTCAGTAGCATTCGGGTCTTGTTGGATAGATCTGAGTTTTTGTATATCGTAGGGCTGGTTGTTCGGGTCAATCGCGATAAACCGGGTGAATGTTTCAACCACCATCCATCCTCGCAGCGTTTTCACCTCTAGTAGGGCATGGGAATGTAGTTTCTTTTTAAGGAGGCTTGTCCAACTGTTTTTTTCCTCCTTCGGAGGAAACCAGATGTAGAGATGCCGTGTATCAAATCCGGCTATTTCCAGAAACTTCTCCATAAAAATCGCCCGGTCGTAGCAGGCGCCTTCCCGCTGGTTGAAATAGAATCGCATAGAGCCCACACTGTCGGTCGGGATGGGATAGAGTTTGCTTTCTAAGGATTCAAACGTGTGGGCTTGTAAGGATTCTATAAATTTTCGTTCTAGTTCGAAATCACGGTGGAGTTGTGCCGGGTCGATCTTCATCTTCCAGATACTCAGGAACGAATCGATGTAGACTCGGTCGGTGCGGGTAACACGCGGGTATCCGTCAAAAAGAAAAACCAGCAAAACGGCTGCTAGCAGGGAAATCAGCAGGAATTTTCGGGCGATTCGTGGCAAGGGTTATTCAGTTCAGGTTAAGGCGACTAAAGTACGAAAAGCAGCATATTTTATTGATAAAAATATGATAATCATGAGGTTGTGTTTTCTTTAAAGTAGAAAGTTGAAGGTTTAACGTAGAAGTGATTAAACCTTCTACTTTCTACATTCTACCCTCTTCCCGAACCTTATACTTGCCCGTTTGTTTATTCCCTTGATGAACGCGTTTACCATCAAGGATCTGGAGAATCTGACCGGCATTAAGGCCCATACGATACGTATTTGGGAGCAGCGTTATCGTTTTCTGAAGCCACAACGTACGCAGACCAACATCC
>Ga0164293_10001229_pt1 | contig 21429 bp, 23 predicted proteins | sample GEODES118metaG_FD_111487 | JGI IMG/M metagenome (GOLD analysis project Ga0164293, IMG submission 111487) | Eutrophic lake water microbial communities from Lake Mendota, Wisconsin, USA - GEODES118 metaG | ecosystem: Environmental > Aquatic > Freshwater > Lake | place: USA: Lake Mendota...
CACGGCAAACGGTTGTACAGTAAGAAGTAATTGCACATTTTGTCATTACCAATCATTAATACCCAGGAGTCAGTCCATGAGATTAAAAATCTGGTTCGTCCTACTCACGTTCTTCGGTAGCACTCTGGCCCAAGCTTGTACGTCTATCGTCTTGAACGGCACAGACAATGGCCGTGTGTATGGCAGAACGATGGAATTCGGCATCCCGTTGAAGTCGGCGATTATGATCACTCCCCGAGGCTATGCACTACAGGGGGTTGGTATTGATGGTGCTTCAGGCACTGGCAAGAATTGGGTAGCCAAGTATGCGGTTATCGGCGCCAATGTATTAGGTCTGCCGGTATACGTTGACGGCATGAACGAAGCGGGACTCGCCGGTGGATTACTCAATGCACCCAATACGGCGCAATATCAGACGCCATCACAAACGGAGTCGGCCAACAGCATCGCTTCGCAGCAGTTACTGATCTATGTCTTAACGAATTTCGCGAATGTTTCCGAAGTTAAAGCTGCTCTTCCAAAAATGTTTGTGAACAGTTCGCCACTAAAAGAATGGGGCGGTGTTGCGAAATCACGCATGACGTTGCACGACAGTTCGGGCGGCAGCTTGGTCGTTGAATATCTGGACGGCAAACTCGTCATGACTGACAACATCATCGGAACAATGACAAACGACCCAGCGTTCGCCTGGCATCTACAAAATATCGGCAATTACGCGAACTTAAGCGGCACCGACAAAAAGCCGATGGAGTACAACAAGCAGAAGTTTTTGGCGGCGAGCTCAGGCAACGGTCTACATGGCCTTCCAGGTAGCTTTTTAAGCCCAGACCGATTTGTGCGCGCATCCACCTTCGTCATGAACACCCCTGCAGCAGTAACAGACCTGCAAGAGCGTCGCGCTTGGCACATCATGAACAACTTTGATATTCCTTACGGCGCGATTCATCTAGACAGCTCAAGTGGCTATGGTGGAGGTGTAAATTCCTATGAATTTACCGAATGGACTGTTGTCGCTAATCTAAAGACCAAAACCTACAATATCCGTTCGTTTGAAAACCCAGGCGTATTGAGCATCGGATTCACAGATGCAGACATGAATAGTAAGAGCCTGCGAATAATTCCACTCTTAAAGTAGTCACCCTTACAAAATTAGTTGTGTAGACAAATCTTTCAGCAAACAACATATGCTTACCAACTCCTCCGCTGAGGTCTTTAATGCTGACGCCCTCCTTTACGGGGGCGCCATGCTTTTTTTAATTCTTGTTGTGCATGCTACATACATGTTTCTAGTTACGCGGCAGTATGAGGTGATTACGGATGCTTTAATTGAGTCTAAGCGTTACGTTTGGATCCAGGCTGTCTTTTATGTGATGGCATTTTTCTTAGCGCTATCCCACTTACTTGAAATATACATTTGGGGGAGTGCTCTCAGTATTTTTGGTCTTATTAAAGATGAACACCAAGCAATGGTGTTCGCTGGCAGCGCTTACACGACGGTAGGTTTTGGCACGAACCCTTTACCTCCTAGCTGGGATCTCATCATGGTTGTAATCGCACTGAGTGGCATGATTACCTTTGGCTGGTCGATATCAGTTTTGCTAAATATGACGCAGATCGTACACACAGCCCGCCAAAAACGGAAAGAGAACAATCAACTAAATAAATAAGCACTTGGCTTGGGGACTCCACCCAATCAGATAGCACTCATTTTGTCGCAGGCGAGGCCTCCACTTGGTGGCCGCACGTCCCACAAAACCTGTCATAGGACTTTAGGTTTGTCCGCGAACACTGTGGGCACGTCTTACTTTCATTTGCTCTCTTGGCGCGCACTGACATTTCAGCAGTAACAATCCCGGTTGGGACGGCCAGCGTTCCCCATCCAATCAGCATCATCACAGACGACAGAAATCTTCCTAAATCGGTCTTCGGCGCAATGTCACCGAAACCAACGGTGGTCATCGTCGTAATGGCCCAATAAATACCAGTCGGAATACTGGTGTAACCATGTTCGGGACCTTCAATGATGTACATCAAGGTACCCATGACCAATACAACCATCAAAACTACAGAAAGAAACACAAGGATCTTTCTTTTACTAGCAATAAAAGCTTGTGATAAATGTGCGTACTCAGACGAGTAGGCTGTTAGCTTGAACACCCGAAAAATGCGGATCAGGCGCAACACTCTGACATCAATCAATGAGTGCAGCTCTGGGAAAATCAGCGCAAAGTAAGTCGGAATAATTGCAAGAAGGTCGATAAGTCCAAAAAAGCTCAGTATGTACTTCCGTCTGTTTGGAGCACAATAAATTCGAGTCAGGTACTCCAACGTAAACGCAATCGTAAAGAGCCACTCTAACGCCGACAATATGCCCGCATATTTCACGGCAAACCTGTCGACACTCGCCAAAACCACAACAGCGATCGACAAAACAATGGCAACAAGCAAAACCTTGTCGAACCGCCGTCCGGCCAAAGTGTCTGACTCAAAGACAATTTTAGACAATCGATTTCTGACGTTATCTTTTTTACGAACAGTGCTTGTCATGAGGAAGTATTCAACAGTTAGTCATAGCCAATGATAACCGCAAGAGAAACCTAGCTCGCTGTTCATACTTAGTCGGTAACGTGGTTTTTCAGTTAAATTCAGTAGCTAGGTAACCAGCCACACAAGTACTGGTAAATCGTCACTAAAAAAAATGGGGATAAGCGTGCTACTGACCGACGAAGAGACAAAGATGCTGAACGGCGATAATGGGCCGGCAGTTCGAAAGGCAATGGAAATCCTTGTAGCGCTGGGTGAGAGTTTCGGGGCAGAACGCTTAGTACCTGTCAATAATGTGCATATGGCCGGGTCGTCTGTGCTTGTCGCTGAAGAGGCTGGCACTCGCTTTGTTGAGGACATCCGCAACCTAGGCGGTAAGTTTGTGACTCGGGTCACCACCAACCCGACTGCCGTCGATCCAAGTCAATGGAAGGAAATCGGCATTCCTGAGTCTGACACCGCGTTGCAGGTACGCTTGACGGGTGCTTATGCTGGCATGGGGGCCAACACCTGTAACACCTGCATTCCTTATCTTGTGGGCAATATGCCTCGCTTTGGTGAACATATGGCTTGGGGTGAGTCCTCAGCAGTCGTCTTCGCTAACTCAGTCTGTGGCGCCAGGACTAACCGGGAGGGCGGCCCGAGCGCACTGGCCACCGCGCTTACAGGACGTACCCCCGAGTATGGATTCCATCTCACGGAAAATCGCTATGGAAATTTCTTGATCAAGGTCGAGACACCGATGCGGGATATGACGGACTACGGCACACTGGGATATTTCGCTGGAAAAATTGCTGGTCAAGACACACCCGTTTTTGTTGGGCTGCCCAATAATCCAACCCTTGAAGATCTCAAAGCACTGAGCGCCGCTCTTGCCGCGTCAGGCGCAGTCAGTATGTTTCACGCCGTCGGTGTTACACCTGAAGCCCCAACCGTTGAAGCGGCCTTCGGTGATCGCACACCAGCTAAGACCCTTGTTTATGGCGTAGAAGAGCGAACCCAATGTGAAAATGCGCTCAACAAGGAGCCGTCGGACCATGTCGATTGGATTCTTGTCGGATGCCCCAATGCCTCAGTGCAAGAAATGCGGGAGGTCGCAGAGGCGTTAGAAGGTAAAAAAGTGCATAAAGATGTATCGCTTTGGGTCACAACCGCTGGCGCGATGTACGCGATGGCTGACCAAATGGGGTACGTGGATACAATCAAGAAAGCGGGCGGTGTGGTCGTCCGGGAAACCTGTCCTTTCCTAGCGCGCAGCCGTGTGATTGCGCCGAATAAAGGTTATAAAACCTTAACAACAAACTCAGCCAAAATGGCCTTTTATGCGCCAGGGCAGTTCGGTCTGCCCGCCCATTACGGCAATCTATCGCGCGTCATGCAGGCCGCGATCGACGGCGTCTGGAGATAACTGCAATGCGCTCACCTAAATTAGTGCTCCAAGGTCGCAAGATCGTGAAAGGCAAAGCGAGCGGCGAAGCCGTGGTTACAAGCGAGGCCATCAGCTTTAACGGCGGCGTAGACAACATGACAGGCATTGTCACCGAGCCAGGGCACGAGCTCGAAGGTGTCAATATCTCAGGGAAAGTTCTCGTATTTTTAACTGGCAAAGGCTCTACAGGCGGGTCCTACAAGATTTACGATATGGTCTCGCGAGGCACAGCACCCGTCGCTTTTATTCAAGTTAATCCAGAGCCCATTACGACTATTGGCGCCATCATCGGCAACATACCTGTCGTCGCTGGTTTAAATGAAAATCCAACAACCGTCATCGCGACAGGCGACTTTGTTGAACTAGACGCAGATACAGGAAAAGTAGAAGTCACTAAAAAGTGATTGCTTGGTCGTTGCATTAAATTTACTCATCGACATATAGATACCGGAGACAAACATGACTTACTCAAAAATCATTAAAGCAGTCCTTACGCTCTCAGGCATGGTGCTGGGAATGTGCGGGATCGCTCAGGCACAGACCTGGCCAGCGCGCCCTATTACGATGGTGGTTCCTTTTGCAGCAGGAGGCAGCACAGACATTACGGCGCGCATGCTTGCAGAAAAACTTGCCGGAATTTTGGGACAGAACGTTGTCGTAGAGAATAAAACTGGCGCGGGCGGCAACATCGGAGCAGCTGCAGTGGCACGCTCTACGCCTGACGGCTATACGATTCTGCTTCATACCAGCACCCTGACAGCGAACGTTTCGCTGTATAAAAATATGGGCTTGAATGTCCAGAAAGACCTGATCCCTGTCTCGCAAGTAGCACTCATTCCAAACGTACTAATGGTGAACAATGACTTTCAGGCAAAAACACTGAAGGACTTCGTGGACGTCGTGAAGCAAAAGAAAGTGGCGATTAACTACGGTTCTTCAGGCAGCGGGGCTTCAAACCACCTTGCGGGCGTGTTGTTTAACAACATGGTTGGGGGTGATATGGTTCACGTGCCTTACAAAGGCGGCTCACTGGCCAATAACGATTTGTTAGCGGGTCAGATACAAGCGGTTTTCTCGCCTCTCGTTGAGGTGCTCGGCTTTGTCGACAGCGGAAAGCTTCGGCCCTTGGCTGTAACGACGAAATCTCGTATCGCAAAATTACCAAATGTGCCCGCCGTCGCTGAGGTACTGCCGGGCTTTGAAATTGTCCTGTGGAACGGAATTTTTGTCCCCACGGGAACACCCAAAGATATCGTTCAAAAGCTGGGTAATGCAGTGCAAACAGTTTTACAAGACCCGGCTGTTCTCAAAAAGCTTGCAGAGCAAGGTTCGACACCCCTAAAGAGCAACCCAGATGATTTCAAAAAAGTAATCGAGGCAGAAATCGTCAAATGGGGTGATTTGATTAAGATGGCTGGCGCGCGTGTTGACTAATGTGCGACGCCGTCACAAACAGGAAATACAGTAATGAATGCTAAAGATTTTGATACGCAGTTCCGTGCGAGGCTGGATGCCGTCGCGACATCGAATTTAAGTGATGCACTCGATCGGGTTGGAATTCCACGATGCGCCATACACGGCATCATTCCACAATGGGGTCGTACGAAGATCGTGGGTCGCGCGGTCACCATTCGCTTAATTGCAGCTGGCGCAGTCCCATCGGGTGCACACTTAGGCGTAGATGCCATCTTCAACAGCGAAGCGGGCGATATCATCGTCATCGACAATCGAGGCGATTTACACCACAATTGCTGGGGTGAAATTCTAGCGATGGGCGCAAAACAGAAAGGTGTATCAGGCGTTGTCGTGGACGGTGCGGTACGTGATGTGGATGCCTGTGAAACATTCGATTTTCCTGTGCATGCGCGTGGTACTGTGCCTAGCACCGCACGTGGGCGTATCGTGCAAGAAGCTTGGAATATTCCTGTGCGCTTAGGTGATGCCCCTGTTCGCCCGGGCGATGTCATCGTGGCCGATGTAAATGGCGTTGTGGTGATTCCGATTGAGCGCCTTGCTGAGGTCATTACTGCCGCAGAAGAGATCATGGCAAAAGAATTAGCCATGATCGATGCACTTCGTGCTGGGGAATCTATCCTTGAGGTTGATCGACGTTTTAATTACGAACAGATGTTGCGCAAATCCACTTAATTATTAAAATCCTTACTCTAACTAATGACGAAACTATGAGCGAAGAACAACCGCACTCACCCTGGCAAGAAGATATTTTTAACGTACTCAAACAGGGCAACATCCGCCAAGTCGCCTACGTCCCGGACGCGGGCCACGCGCACGTGATTCGTCGCGTACACGCAGAGCCCAGCATGCGTGGCATTGTCCTCACGACGGAAGAGGAAGGCGTAGCAGTCGCCTCTGGCGCCTGGCTCGGAGGAGAACGGGCCGCCTTGCTGATGCAGAGCAGTGGCGTAGGCAACTGCATCAATATGATGTCACTCCTCCAAAGCTGTCGCTTTCCCTTTTTGAGCTTGGTCACGATGCGAGGTGAGTACGCAGAGTTCAATCCCTGGCAAGTCCCAATGAGCAAAGCGACACAGGGCTCGATGGAACTTATGGGTATCACGGTTTTACGCGCAGAACGCGCCGACGAAGTCGAAGACATCGTGAGCGCTGCACTTGATGCAGCCTTTGAAGGCGGCGAACAAGTTGCTGTGCTGCTATCGCAAAGCCTAATCGGCCGCAAAAAATGGATTCGCAACTGAGGAATGAATATGACTGTACGAAATACAGCAGCAGCAACAATCGACCGACGTGCGTTTGTTAGGGACCTGCTCACAAAATGTCCCGATGCCTTGGTTGTAACGGGACTTGGATCACCGACCTATGACGTGTTCGCCGCAGGTGATCGCGATAAAAACTTTTATCTATGGGGTGCTATGGGTGGAGCCGCGCTCGTCGGTTTGGGGCTCGCACTTGCACAGCCCGATAAGTTCGTTGTCGTTGTAACGGGCGATGGCGAACAGCTCATGGGAATTGGCGGGATCGCAACCATTAATGCCCAAAAGCCAAAGAACTTAACGATCGTCGTACTGGACAATGGTCATTTTGGCGAAACAGGCATGCAATATAGTCACACTAGCCACGGCACAAGCCTGGCCGCCGTGGCGCGTGCATGCGGCATCGAAAATGCGTATGAAGTGCATGATGCATCCGAGGTCGCAAAAGTTGTGGATGGGGTACACAAGCGCAACGGCGTCAACTTCGCACAGATTTTCATCAAAGCGGATGACTTGCCGCGCGCCCTTCCCTCGCGCGATGGTGTTTATGTCAAAAATCGATTCCGCGAAGCGCTTGGGTTCGCACCCCTTTAAATCTAACGGTATGGCTAACATGCTTCGCGACAACCCAACTATTGCTGTTTTAGGCGCTGGCGCCGTTGGTTGCTATTTTGGGGGAATGCTCGCTCGTGCCGGCAAGGCGGTCACACTCATTGCGCGAGCAAACCATGTCGCGGCTATTAATATGAATGGTCTGTACTTAGATTGCTTAAGCTTCAAAGAGCATGTGCGATTGAATGCAACAACCGATGTTGCAGACATCAGCAATGCTGACTTGATTTTATGTTGCGTGAAGTCCAGCGATACTGAAGATGCGATCAGACTCATCGCGCCTCACATTAAAAAAGATGCCGTTATTCTGAGCCTGCAAAATGGGGTCGACAACTACGAACGCATTCGGGCGACTATTTCAAATCCGACCTTTCCTTCTGTCGTCTATGTCGCCACGCGCATGGCGGGTGATGGTCATGTCGAGCACGTCGGTCGCGGAGAGCTAGCCATCGGTGCGGCCGGGGCCCCAGGTGACTGGGCGGATACCCTCAACGCGATTGCAGCACTGTTTGGTGCGTCAAGCGTTCCCTGCGCAGTCTTACCCGATGTCAAACGCGCTTTGTGGGCCAAGTTTCTAGTGAACTGTGCCTACAACGGAATATCAGCCATCGGTGCAATCGACTACGGACAGATGGTCGAGACAGCAGAAGTTAAAGAACTGATCGATGCCTTAACAGCGGAGTTTTTGCTGATAGCTAAAAAGGAAGGCGTCAATATTTCAGCTGAAGAAGCCATGAAGGTTAACGCACAGATTCCTATGACTATGCCGCGTCAAAAATCCTCGACCGCACAGGACTTAATGCGTGGCAAACAGAGTGAAATTGATTATCTGAACGGACTGATTGTCCATAAGGGAATCGAGCACAATATTCCAACCCCAGCGAATCAAGCGATACATGCGTTAGTCAAAATGCTTGAGCGCAAAACAATTTCGACATCATGATTGATCATCTAGACCATCTCGTTTTAACCACAGCCCATGAGTCGGCCTGCATAGACTTCTATACACGTGTACTCGGCATGCGGCTTGAATCATTTGTTGGCGGGACTCCACCCGTCGAGCGCAAGGCCTTCAAATTCGGCAATCAAAAAATTAACCTGCATATCAAAGGCAAGGAGTTCGAGCCAAAGGCAGCTCTGCCGACACCAGGCTCACTCGATCTTTGCTTTATTGCAGACCGCCCGCTCAAGGATGTCATCGAGCATCTAAAGACTGTTAACTGGCCAATTATCGAAGGTCCTGGCATGCGCACGGGTGCAACCTCGAAAATTAACTCCATCTATGTGCGTGACCCCGACCAGAACCTGATTGAAATCAGCGAGATTTGGCGCTAAGGTGGGTGATGCGCGACGTGGGCGCTGTTCCGTTTTATCGGCCAAGCGACGACAGTTTCTGTTCCAAAATAATGCTCGCCATCACTTAACACTGAAGAGCTAGGCGAGACGCACCATAAGGCTTTCCGCTATGACTCCAGTACGCTTGCTAATCTGGGCCGCACTTGCTGGCGCCTTCATCCCTGTGATGGCAATCCTGAACGGACGACTCGGCAAGTCAATGGGAGAGGCGCTACACGCCTCTGTCATTCTGTTTGGAGTTGGTTTTGTATTCTGCTTGACTGTTGCGCTCGTCCTAACCAAATCTCTACCGCAAGCTGCAGACCTCGCTAATGCTAAGCCGATCGAGTATCTCGGTGGGTTCATTGTTGGTTTCTATGTCATTAGCGCGACCTTGCTCGCACCGCGGATTGGTCTGGCGAATTTTATAGTGTGTGCTGTATCAGCCCAGATTATCATTTCAGTCGTGATTGATCATTTTGGTTTACTTGGCGCTATGGTGCGACCAGTGAGTATCACCCGACTGGCCGGCATTGGTCTGTTGATTGCTGGAATCATCGTTACTCAAATATCCGACAGCACATCAACCTCACGTTAACTCAGGCCAGTCGACTCTTTCCCTAGGGTTATATAAATAGACCGCCTTTAGGGTGAACCCTAATGCGAGAGCAAAATATTTCATTGCGTCTCCCGATTCGTATGCGTTCTCGAATATCATGGCGCATCGATTGTGGCGCTTACGACCCAGTGTAAGTAAATCTCTGGACGAATCAAATTGATTTTGATCGGCGTTGCATCATTAATTTCAGTATCTAAAGAAAATCGGAGACTCCATGACTAACAAAAAATTACCGACCAACGACTCAACTAGCGCGACAGATGCCTCGCCAAACACGACCCGCCGCTCGATCTTAGGTGCGACTGGTTTCGCCTTGGCTGGTGGACTGTCATTACCTTCAGTGGGCTTGGCGCAAGCCAAATACCCGAACAAGCCAATCAAGCTTGTGATTCCATGGCCTCCAGGACAAGCAACTGACCTCGTAGGTCGTGCACTGGCCCAAGGCCTATCCCAAGTGCTCGGTCAAAACGTCGTGCCGGATAACAAAGCCGGCGCAGGCGGCGTGATTGGTACGGACTACGTTGCGAAAGCCGCTCCGGATGGCTACACACTCTTGGCTGGTTCGGCAGGTCCGATTTCAATTAGCCCACTGCTTCAGCAAGTACCCTACGACCCAGTCAAAGACTTAACGCCTATTGGTATGTGTGGTCTTTCGTCCTACATCCTAGTGACAGAGCCGAACTTCCCCGCAAATACAGCAGGTGAATTCATTAAGTTGCTCAAAGCAAATCCAGACAAGTACTCATTTTCGTCATCGGGTACAGGCGCGACTGCTCACTTAGTTGCGGAGGCGTTCAATGCCGCTGTTGGCATTAAAGCGATTCATGTTCCTTACAAGGGCTCGTCGCCTGCGCTGACGGATGTCATCGCTGGCCGCGTCTCATACTGCATTGAGACTGCTGCTGCGACGATGCCATTTATCCGCAACGGCCGTCTGAAGGCGCTCGGTGTGTCTATCGAAAAAGGAGCTCCGTCTGCACCTGGCATTCCACCACTTGCGACAGTCGCTAATATTCCGGGCTTCAACTTAGGCGCATGGATTGGCTTAGTCGCCCCCGGTAAATTGCCACCCGAGCTTGTTGAAACATTAAGCAAAGCGGTGCGACAGGTGATGCAAGATCCAAATATGGTTGAAGTATTTAGCCGTATTTCGGTAGACATCGACTTCCGCTCACAAGCTGAGACGATTAAATACTTAGCGTCTATCCGCACTCAGTTTACTGAGGTAATCAAAAAGAACAATATTAAGATTTAAATTGGTGCAATTACTGCACTAATCACCGTGTGTCACCGGCCCTAAAACGCAAGTTTCGGGGCCGGTTTTTTTTGTGCGTGATCGATATGACAGATACTCATTTCAAACACCACTAAAGCGTAAGCTTGCCATCAATCAGGATATGAACTTGCCCACCAATCCAAGCAGTACCGTTCACATCTGAGCGCACGCTTACACGACCCACGCGGCCAATTGAAGTACCTTGTGCTGCAAGGTAGGGGGCAGATAGCCGGCCCTGAGTTTGCATCCACTTTGCGATCGCCGCGTTGAGTGAACCTGTGATGGGATCCTCACTCATCCCACTAGAAGGCGCCAACATACGGACCTCGTAATCACAGTCACTGCCTGGTGGATGCGGTGCAATGAACCCTATCCCCAAAAATTCCGGCCATCTCACTTTTGATGCATCAAGTGCGAGCACTTGCTCAGCTGTCGTAAGCTCAAAGAACTGCCAGATTGGACCGTTACAGAGCTCTGCTGTGTGTCGAACCGAAGACGAGGGAATGGCTAAGGCTGACATAACGGCGTTTCGCTTGTCTGCTGCCATTTCTTTAATCGTTGTGGGTGGCGCAGCAAACGCAAGGATGTCCGGTTGCGAGACGTCAACATCGACAATCCCCACGCCACACTCTTGGCGCACAAGACCTGCTGTCTTCGGCACGCCGCCACTGTGCAACCATGTTGCACAACTACCAAGTGTTGGGTGGCCTGCAAATAACATCTCACGCGCAGGCGTAAAAATTCTGACACGATAATCTGCCGTCGGATCTAAAGGAGGCAGTAAAAATGTGGTCTCTGCAAGATTGGTCCAGGCTGCAAACTTTTGCATCTGCTGATCGCTCAGCCCATCAGCGTCAACAACGACCGCGAGACCATTTCCTTGGGTAGGAACAGGACTAAACACATCACACTGTACAAATCTACGCACTTTCAACGTCCTTAAGAAGTTTGGCGATCTGATCTTTCCACCATTTTGCCTGAGCGGTTGTCGCATGCCCCGAGGTTTGAGGGCTTGCTGGGATGAGATAAAGCTTCGCATCCGGAATACGGACCAGGATTTTTTCCATGAGCCCGAGCGATGGCGGGTTACGTTCATCATCTTCCGAGTTAATCGCTAGTACGCGCGCCTTAATTTTCTCGACATGCGGTGCTGGATCATAATCGCGAGACGATTCCCACTGATACAGGTTGTCGTTTGCATCTGCTTTGAAGTCAGCAGTTAGCCGCTTCTCTAGTACTTCATCGGCTTGTTCACGAGTGGGGGCCAAACGATATAGACCTTGGTCACCACCGCTCGTGCCCACATTAAAGAATACCGTGGCGAACTGCAGGCTCTTAGGTTGTACGGTGTAGTTGCCATCCATCCATTCCGGATCACGACGGATCATGTCGATAATGAATCTACGCATCATCCAGTTACGACCAGACATTGCGGACGGTGTTGCTGCCATAGGCACTAACGTATCCATAAAATCTGGATACTTGACCCCCCAAAGCCAGGCGTGCATACCGCCCATGGAATTTCCGATGAGCAGATGTAAATGCTTTACGCCAAGTCCCTCCGTAACTAGTCGATACTGCGCAGACACCATGTCGTCATAGTTGTATTTAGGAAATTCGGCGCGCAACCCGTCTGAAGGCTTGCTCGACCTTCCCATGCCAATCGCATCAGGCAGAATGATGAAGTACTTGTTTGCATCTAGCGGCTGTCCGGGACCAAACAATTCACCAGAAAAATCCTTATTCGTGATCATGCCAGTGCCAGTGCCTGCGGTACCATGCAGCACCAGCACGGGTATGCCTGTTGGTCTGCCAAGCGTGGTGTAGCCGAGTTTGAGTTCCGGGAATACTTCACCCGTGTGAAACTGAAAATTCTTGGCGATCCATACACCCTGCTTTTGCTCTGGATACGGCTGGCCGCTTGCCGTGTCAGCTCCAAGCGCAAAGGTAGGCATACAAAACAAACTGCGAAACATACGGCCGTTGGAAATAGTCATTCCGTTTCCTATCAAGCTCTTGGTTTGGACAAAAAACTCTGCTACAAGTGAGCCATGCTATGGATTCAGATTATGCGATAAATCTCACACGGAACAACCGCCCTCTATGAAATTCATTCAATCCCCGAAAGTCCCGGCCCCTGCGGGTCACTACAGCCAGGCAGTAGAGGCCGCCGGACTCGTATTCGTTTCAGGTGTCCTACCGGGCAAACCTCCTGAAGGCGAGACAGACTCCTTTGATAGGCAAGTCCGCGCAAGCTTTGCGCAGTGCACCAATATTCTGGATGCAGCTGGGTGTAGTTTGAGTGATGTGGTTCAGTGCACCGCCTATTTAGTGGGTGTAGAGCGCTGGCCAGAGTTCAACGCGATCTATGCAGAAATCATGGGGCATCATAAGCCCGCGCGTGCGGTTGTTCCTGTGCCAGAATTACACTACGGCTTTCTGATTGAAATTCAGCTGATTGCCGAAAAGAAAAACTAAACATCAAAGAAGAGGACAACCATGAAGCCATTTTCTAATCACTTACTGACGACGTTTGCGACAGGAGTCGTCACGGCAGTCATCACCTCATTTAGTTTTGCGCACGCCTCCGATACCTTTCCTAATAAACCAATTAAGTTCATTGTGCCCTACGCCGCTGGTGGCGCCACAGACACAACTGCACGACTTGTCTCTAAAGAGCTGACTGCAATCCTGGGTCAACCAGTGATTGTTGAGAACAAAGCCGGCGCAGGCGGCAATATCGGAACAGACTATGTTGCGAAGTCCACACCGGATGGCTATACGATGCTGCTGGCGTACACCGGCCCTATGGCTATTAATCCATCGCTGTACGACTCCCTTCCCTTTAAGCCACAACAAGATTTCGCACCAGTCACCTTACTTGCACAAGCTCCTCAAATCTTAGGCGTACACCCTTCCATACCCGTCACGACCGTCGATGAGCTAGTGGCCTACGCAAAGGCCAATCCAACAGCCCTATTTTTTGGTTCCTCGGGGAATGGTGGAGCAGACCATCTTGCGGGAGAACTATTTAAAATGCGCACAGGCGCGCAACTCACCCACGTTCCTTACAAGGGCGGAGCTCCAGCGTTAGCGGATTTGGTGGCTGGGCGTACACAACTGCAATTCATGACGATTCCAGCAAGCATTGGGCATATACAGTCCGGTCGCATTCGACCTCTGGCGATCTTGGCTAAGCAGCGCTACCCGCTCTTTCCCAATGTGCCAACCATCAGCGAGGCTGGTGTCAAAAATTATGACATCAACAACTGGTATGGCGTGGTGGTCGCCGCTGGCACGCCCGACGCCATTGTCAATAAATTAAATGCCGCACTGATCAAAGCCCTACGCTCAGATGAAGTGCAAGCGCGTTTTAGTGGACTGGGCTTAGTGCCGGTCTCGAATAGCCCAAAAGAGTTTCAGACTTTCATTGCGGCCGAATCGACAAGATGGTCTGAAATCATTCGCATATCAGGCGCCTCGATAAAATAGCGCAACACGACATCGCACTACACAAGAAATATTCGCCGTCACCGGAGTCAACTTATCATGCCGTTCTACACCGAAGGTAACGTCCGTATTCACTATGAAGAGCGCGGCTCAGGATTTCCCCTTCTGATTCTCCCCGGCGGCGGATTAAATTCAACCATCAAATTCTTCACAACGACCTCGCCTTTCGATGCCATGGAAGTGTTTAAAAACGAGTATCGCTGTATTACGTTGGACTGCCGTAACGCCAACACAGGACAGTCCACGGGCCCACTAGAAATTGACCGGCCCTGGGACGCTTACACCGACGATCACTTAGGTCTAATGGACCACCTCGAAATTGATAAATTTTTAGTGATGGGTTTTTGTATTGGCGCGCCTTTTATCTGGAATATGCTCAAGCGAGCACCAAATCGTATCGTCGCTGCGGTGCACGCGCAGCCCAGTGGATTCCGTGCGTCGATTCCTGACTGGTTTCACAGCAATAACATGGCGAATTGGGGTCCCAAGCTTGTTGCGGGACGTCCTGAGCTCAACATGGAAATGGTTGACGCGTTTTTAACAAAGATGTATCGCGCGAATCCAGATTTTGTTTTTACTGTGTCGCGAGATTTTGTTAAGAATTGCAAAACTCCAACACTCGTGATGCCAGACGACTCAGATCCTCATCCCTATTCAGTCGCGATGGAAGTTGCGAACTTGGCCCCTAATTCAGAGGTCAGCATCTACCCTTGGAAGGAGCCAAAAGATCGTGTGCCAATTGCCGTTGAACATGCTCGCACCTTTCTTCGCAAGCACACGCCAAAGTGAAAAAACTTCTGCTCGTCCTGTTACTCCTAATGAGCAACAGCGTACTTGCTCAAAATAGTAGTCAATGCGGCTTCATCAATGATAGTGATCAAGCCGCCATGTGCCGGGCCATTGCTCAACGCAGCACAAGCCAGTGCGGCTTCATCAACAACAGCGACCAAGCTGCGATGTGCCGAGCGGTAGCAGGCGGCGGGGCGAGCCAATGTGGGTTTATTAACAATGGCGATCAACAGGCTCTTTGCCGTGCCATTGCTGGCTCAGAACCAAGCCAGTGCGGTTTCATCAATAACAATGATCTTCAGGCAATGTGTCGTGGCATCGCGGGGCGCCAACCAAGCCAGTGTGGCTTCATCAATGACAATGACAAAGCCGCAATGTGCCGAGCCATCGCAGGTAATGCGTCCTCTCAGTGTGGTTTCATTGGCAGCGGTGACCAGAGCGCCTTCTGCCGGGGCCTCACGGGTAGGTAGGGTTTCACTAGCTTGACAGATTTGTGGTGGTCACCTACCGTATGAAACGCTTGTTTAGCGGCGTTTGCCACGCAATTACAAAAACAAATCGGAGAGAGTAATGAAAGTCTTAAATCGCTTAGTTAAGTCGGCGCTTGTAGTCGCCATGGCCTTGACGGTTGTGCCGCTGACTGCAACGGCTCAAAGTTTCCCTGACAAACCCATCAAAATTCTTTGTCCCTTTCCTCCTGGGGGTGGCACAGATTTCGTCTCAAGGATTGTTGGCGCAAAGCTCGCAGAGCTAACGGGCTGGCAAGTTATTGTGGAAAACAAGCCGGGTGCTGGCGGCAACCTTGCGATCGAATTTGCATCAAAGGCACCCGCTGACGGATACACACTTGTAATGGGTCAGACAGACAACATGATGCTTGGTCCATGGTTGTATAACAACCTTACCTACGATAGCGTCAAGAGTTTTTCACCAGTCATGCAAGTCTCAGTGACGCCTGCGGGCATTGGTACCTCTCCAAAGTCAGACCTCAAGACACCCCAAGATCTCGTCAAAAAAGGGAAGTCTGCTGAAGGTTTACGCTGGGGCACTGCTGGCCTAGGCACGCTTGGTCACGTCGTTGGCGAAGATTTCAAGAAACGTGCGAATATCAATCTGCTACAGGTGCCCTATAAGGGAGCTGGTCCAGCCATCACAGACGTCATGGGTGGCCAAGTCGATGTTTACATCGGCACTCTAGCTTCCTTGGCTCCGCATGCTAAGAGCGGCAAGCTTCTCGCCGTCGCAGTCACCAGTGGTGAGAGGTCACCGGAATTCCCAGACGTCCCAACCTTGAATGAAACCGTGGCAAAGGGTATGGACTTTAATATTTGGACTGGTTTGTTTGCCCCTGCAGGCACACCACCTGCAGTCGTCGCGACCCTCAATAAAGCACTTAATCGCGTAGTAGCCGACCCAGATGTCATCGCGCGCTTCAAATCTGCGGGTGTAGCTCCTGCTGGTGGAACAGTGCAAAACTTCGACGCCTTCGTCAAAAAAGACTATGCCAACTGGGGCCGCATTATCAAGGAGTCCGGCATTAAGCTGAATTAATCCAGCTGCTTAGTCCCTGATGCCCAGATCCTTCATTACCGGTGCCCAGTGCGCCAGTTCTTGATGGATAGGGGCATCAAGCTTTTGGGGCGAATCGATCAAATATATGGCGCACCATCCCTTTCGCCAATTCCTCTTCCCCAAAAAATATCTTCCCGAAACCGTCTGCTGCCAACAACTCGGACTCATCTTCACTATGCGTGCGCACGATGATTTCAATTTCCGGATTCAATAGCCTGGCGGTCTCAACCATTTGTCTTACATGGACGGTATCTGGGGTTGCGATAACAAGCATGGCAGCCTTCGCAATATGCGCTTGAATCAACACCGCAGGATCGCCCAGATTTCCCGATACAGCAGCAAAGCCCTCCTCACGTAAGGCTTCAACCCGCTCTCGACTTTGCTCAATAATTACGTAGGGAATACCACGCTCAGTGAGCGCCTGGCCTATCCTCTTGCCTACTCGTCCATACCCTACAAGTACCAGTTGCCCTTCTAAATATCTGCGATCCGTGCTCATGGGTAGCGCCGCAGTAGGATCCTGTCTTTGATCCAACCTTCTAGCCAAGGCTGACCGACTAAGCACCCAGCGACGCAGTGGTTCGACCGCTTTAAACAATAGCGTGTTGAGCGTGATCGATAACAACACCCCCGCGAGCACGAGATTCATCACCTCTGAGTCAATCACACCCAAACTTAAAGCAAGACCTGCAAGAATGATTGAGAACTCACCAATTTGCCCCAAGCTCGCTCCAATCGATAATGCCGTGCTTAGGGGGTATCGATTCGCAATGACAATCGCGGCCGCACTCGCGAAGTTAACAAACATGACCACCATCACAACGACGAGTATCCGCCCTGGCTGGCTCAGAAATACCACCGGATCAACCATCATGCCAATCGATACAAAAAACAAGACCGAAAAGGCGTCGCGTAAGGGCAGAGTTTCCTCGGCCGCTCGATGACTAAACTCCGACTCCCGCATAACGATACCCGCTACGAAGGCGCCCAAGGCAAACGAGACATTAAAGAATGAAGCGGCTCCCAGAGCAATGCCAATTGCAGTCGTCACAACTGCTAGCGTAAACAATTCTCGAGAGCCTGTTTTCGCAACCTGCCACAGTAACCACGGTAAAACACGCTTGCCCACGATCAACATCAGCGCGACAAACGCGCCCACGAGCAGTAGCGTGTTGCCGGCGGTTAACCAAAGGGAGCTATGGCCAACGTTTGCAGCATCAGTGGTCGTTTTTGCGCTCCCGATGATCGCCGCGAAAGGAGGCAGTAATACCAGCGCCAACACGGTGACTAAATCCTGAACAACCACCCAGCCAACCGCAATACGACCACCCATCGTATCCAGCTCCCCACGGACTTCAAGCGACTTCAGCAATACCACCGTACTGGCGCATGCCAAACAAAGGCCAAAAATCAGGCCGGGAGCAAACCCCCACCCCCATAGCCAGGCGATTCCGGCACCAACCGACGTTGTCAGCGTCATTTGTATCAACGCACCAGGGGCAGCGACTCGCTTAACCGAGAATAATTCACTCGGTGAGAAATGTAAGCCAACACCAAACATCAGCAGCATGATGCCAATCTCTGACAACTGCGCAGCGATTTCAGTGTCGGCGCTGAATCCAGGAGTCGCTGGGCCGATCACAATGCCCGCCACCAAATACCCAACCAGCGCAGGAACTTTAATTTTCTCTGCGATGAACCCAAGGCACAAGGCTGCGATAAACGCAGCAGCGATGGTTGTGATGACAGTGATGTTATGGTCCATCAGTTTCTCGCGTTGCAACTAATGGTCGATGACGAATGACTAGTCCGGTTTGATACCGTTATCGCGGATAAGTTTGCCGTAGAGTTCGTACTGCTTTTTGGTCGCTTCCCCAAACTCTTGCGCACCAGTCCCGCGTATCGTGACACCTAAATCGACAATCTTTTTGCGCGTCTCGGGATCAGACAAAGCCTTTTGTATTTCAGCATTTAGTTTTGCAACAATGTCTTTTGGCGTACCGGCCGGTGCGACGATTGCAAACCAAGAGTTAAACAGAAAGTCTTTTGTACCTGCCTGGGACACCGTCGGGGTATCCGGGTATTGAGGCAAGCGCTCAGGCGTCGAGACAGCAAGCAGCTTTAACTTACCTCCAGCGATCAGACCGGTGACCGTACCTAAACCTTGATAAGAGACATCTACTTGGCCAGCCGCCGCAGCCACTGCCGCCGGGGTTGCTCCTTTATAAGGGACGTGCGTCATCGTGACGCCGGCGCGTTGCGTCAGCAAGGCCATCGCAATATGCTGTGGACTACCATTGCCTCCAGAGCCATAGTTCATTTTCCCGGGGTTCGCCTTGGCAGCAGCAAGCAATTCAGCCAGTGTTTTATAGGGCGAATTCGGAGGAACAACAATTCCCCATTCGATTGTTCCGACAAGCGAAACCGGATCAAAATCTTTTAATGCATTCCACGGCATGTTGGGATAAATGTGCGGGATCATCGTCAATACACTGTCATTGACTCCACCGAGGGTATAGCCATCTGGTGCCGACTTAGCGAGTCGATCAGCGCCGATCAAGCCGGATGATCCCGTAATATTTTCGATCACGATCGCTTGTCCCATATTCTGTCCCATCTTCGCGGTCAGGATTCGCGCAGCATTATCGACTGCACTTCCTGCCGCTAACGGAACGATCATACGGATCGCTTTGTTTGGATAGTCTTGCGCGTAAGTTACGGCGGACGCAGCAGAGAATGCTGATGCGATCAATAGCGTCTTAAACATCTTTTTCATATTGTCTTCCTCAAGTAATGCGTTAACGATACAACTAGGAAATTCTTTAGGCTACCTTCATCGGCTCGATACCAAGGTCTTTCGCAAGTGCTTCAAGCTCTGTAACGAGTGCATTTGCGACAGGAATCCCGTGCTCGCCATACGCTTGACGACGCGCGTGGCTCTGCTCTCCCGGCAACCAAACTCGATCGACACCAGGTAGACGCTCACTTGCCCTGATATCTTGCACGAGAGTATCTACTGCAGACTTGAATACACTGACTTCGCCAAAGGCCTCTAGATTGATCACCAGTATCGCCTGGCCAGTATTCGTGGGCGTCACGCTATCTTTATTAAAGTCGACCACATCTTTACCCATCGCCGCACCTTGTAGGGTTCCGGCTAATAGTCCCACAATCAAGGCTAAGCCGTAGCCTTTGTAACCGCCGATCGGTAACAAGAATCCTTCTTCTGAACGCTTCGGATCGAGCAGGGGCTTGCCTTGCCGATCAATCATCCAGCCCTCAGGCATCATCTCACCACGCTTTGCTTTTGCTTTGACCTTTCCGTAGGCAGCAACCGTTGTCGCCATGTCCAACACAATCTCTGGCTCGACACCTGCGGGGATGGCAGCAGCAATGGGATTGGTGGATAGCAGCATGTCCATACCACCCCAGGCCGGCAAATGGTTCGCATTACCCACCGCAAAATACAGGCCGATCATATTGTGTGCTAAAGGCATACGGGCGTATAGCGATGCAGGGCCAGCGTGATTACTATGACGCGTGCCGACCCAGGCTACGCCCGCCACGCGGGCTTTTTCAATTGCCAAATCAACCGCCCGTGACACCACTAGGTGTCCCATCGCGTTATCTCCATCCACAGTCGCCATTGCTGCGCGCTCTTGGACAACTCGAATATTCGGACGTGTATTGATCCCACCAGCGCGGATCCGCTTAACGTACTGGGGCAATCGAATAACGCCATGGCCATCCGAACCTTGCAAGTCGGCTTGCGCCATTAACTGTGCGACAACCTCCGCATCAGACGGGGGTAAGTCGACGCGGACTAAAGCGCGACTAATAAACGCTCTCAAGGCGTCGAATTGAACAATAGGGGTGAGGCTAGGGGCTGTCATGGTCGTAGGCTCAATTTAGGAGCCTCCACGATACCCCACTCTAACAACTAGTGCGAGTCGCTCGGTCGATGTCGATTAGGTGACAAATAAGACCCGAGCAGCATTCCACAGAGACTTGCGACTGCGCCAACAACTTGCGGCTGTACGGGCTCATCGATACCGGTCACTTCGAGAATAATCCACGTGGAGAGTCCGAACAAAATAGCCAAGGCTGCGCCCAAGTTACTGGCTCGCTTCCAGAATAGTCCCGCCGTCAACGGCACAAACGCGCCAGCCAACGTGATTCGGTATGCATTTTCAACCATGGTATGAATCGATGCCTCAGTTGCAATCGCATACAAAGTGACCAAGGCACTAAATACCAAGACAGTAACGCGGGTCGCCAACAGCAAGGTGCGATCGGACATATGCGGCACAAATCCTTTCAGAATATTTTCTGTGAAGGTAATAGATGGTGCGAGCAACGTCCCTGACGCTGTGCTCATAATCACAGAGATTAATGCACCAAAAAATATTACCTGCATATAGAACGGCATATGTTCCATGATGAGCGTAGGTAAGATGAGCTGCGCATCTGTGTGTAACAAGTTAGCTACCATCTCCGGGTCGATGATGTTTGCTGTGTACGCCAAAAACAAGGGGACGGCTGCAAAAAAGAAATAGGTTATGCCGCCTATGGTGGTCGCCCAAATCGCGATCGCCTCAGTTTTTGCAGAGTTGACGCGCTGAAAGACATCTTGCTGAGGAATCGAACCGAGCGCCATCGTACAGAGCGTCGCAATCCAAGCGATCATGTCTAGCCACTGTAGCTTAGGTAAAAACTCAAACTTACCCTCAGCCGCCGCCTTAGCGATCACATTCGAGACACCACCCGCCTGATCCGCTGCGTAATTGGTCACCAGCAGTAAACCAATGATGATCACGATCATTTGCACAAAGGTGGTCAACGCGACCGACCACAAGCCACCAAAGATCGTATACAACACAACGACACCCGCTCCGATCAACATACCCTGCGTCATCGTAATCGCATCACCCGAAAGCACATTGAATACAAGCCCAAGCGCGGTGATTTGTGCGGATACCCATCCAAGGTAGGACACCACGATACAGATTGA
>Ga0164293_10001230_pt1 | contig 21426 bp, 15 predicted proteins | sample GEODES118metaG_FD_111487 | JGI IMG/M metagenome (GOLD analysis project Ga0164293, IMG submission 111487) | Eutrophic lake water microbial communities from Lake Mendota, Wisconsin, USA - GEODES118 metaG | ecosystem: Environmental > Aquatic > Freshwater > Lake | place: USA: Lake Mendota...
CACTGCGAGCAGTGCCACCGGATCTGCGAGACCTGCTGCGAAGGGGGGCGGGGGTGAAGTCCTCCCGGCGCTGACGCGCGTGGGTATCCGCATCGCGCTGCCGAAAACGACGCGAGCCAGCACCGTTACCGGCGCTGGCTCGCGAAGGATGGAGGCGGCGGGAGTCGAACCCGCGTCCCGTGATGATTCAGAACAGACGTCTACGTGCGTATCCGGTCGATTTGAGTCTCGTGGATGCGCCCCCGGCCGGCAGGGTTCGTCATCCACCAGCCAGGAACTTTTTTAGCCCCACCCGTACCCGGCGGTGAAGTGGAGCGAGTCGGATTTGGCGACCGATTGGGAGGCCCTTCCGACTGGGGCCATCGCTCGGGGCTACTTAATTAAGCAGCCAGAGAAAACTGAGCTTCGGCAATTGAAGCTTGGTCGACTTTTAACGTGGCCAGCCGACCAACCACGACACGCAATCTGAACCTCTTGCATCCGGTCGAAACCGGTACGCCCCCGTGGTCTCTCGACCCCCGACCGAGGTCAGGGTTCTAAAGCTTGTCACTCCCTCATCGGCAGGTCTGTGGCCAGCGCGTCAGGCTGGCTCGATCGACCGGGAAAACCCGTCGGGTCGAGCCAGAGCACCGAGGGAAACCGAACCGAAGACCAGCGATCGAGGAACTGTCCGGCCCGGCTCGCGCCGGGCCCGGTCGTCCCGGGGCGGCAGGGGAGCCGTCCGGTGGGTGACTTTCCCATCCTAGCAAACCCTTTGGGCTGTAGCGGTCCTGGCGCTCGAAACAAGGAAATTCCAGGCTCAAACAAGCCCGGACAACCTCCGGGGACGGCCCGGCGGGGAATGTTTGGGAAGTGGTGGCCGCCGTTGTCCGCCCAGCCCGCCCAGAGCCCCGTTGACTCCCCTTCCATGGCATCCGTACTCTTCGTAACGTCTTTCGCGGCCAAGGCTTCCGCCGGCCGTACACCCTCTGGTGACACGCCCATGTGCGCCGCCCGGCCCGTCTTCGGGAAGCTCGCTCTCTCTGCCTTCGTCGTTCTCGGGCTTCTGCTGCTCGGTGCGGCACCGGCCCGTGCCCAGGATTGGGCCAAGCAGATGTTCTCGGAGACGAGCCACAACTTCGGCAACGTGGCCCGGGGGGCGAAGACCGAACACCGGTTCGTGTTCCGCAACAAGTACAAAGAAGATCTTCATGTCGTCGGCGTGCGCACCAGCTGTGGCTGCACGACCCCGACGATCACCAAGAAGGATCTCAAAACCCACGAGACCGCCGAGGTCGTGGCGACGTTCAATACCAAGACCTTCCTCGGCCAGCACGGCGCGACGCTCACGGTGACGTTCGACAAGCCGTTCTACGCCGAGGTGCAGCTGCGGGTCACCGGGAACATCCGCGGCGACGTCACCTTCGACCCGCCGTTCATCGACCTCGGCAACGTCGATCTGGGCAAGGGGGCTGAACGGAAGGTGCGCGTTACCCACTCCGGCAGCACGCCTTGGGAGATCAAGGACGTGCGGAGCGTGAACTCGAACTTCGCCGTCACGCTCTCCCCGCCGCTCCACACCTCGTCGCAGTCGGCCTACGACCTCACCTTGAGTCTCAAGCCGGAGGCGCCTGCCGGATACGTCAAGGGGCAGTTGCTCCTCGTGACCAACGATCCCCGCGCTCCGCAGATCCCCATGGACGTCGAGGGCCGCGTCGTTGCCGAGGTGACGGTGAGCCCGCAACTGCTCGCCCTCGGAACGGTTCAGCCCGGCGGATCGGTCACGAAGAACGTGGTCGTCCGTGCCAACCGCCCCTTCAAGGTTACCGGCGTCGAATGCGGCCCCGACGGCTGCATCACCTGCCCGGTGAAAGACGCGCCGGCACCGGTCCACATCCTGCCGGTGACGTTCCAAGCCGGTGAGACGACAGGAAAGATCGAGCGGCAAATCCAGATCTCCACCGACCTCGGGGCCGGAGCGGTGCCTGTGGTGACGGTTCAGGCGACCGTCGAGGGGCAGGCCAGTGCCCCGGGCGAACCTGCCGCCGCGCAGCCAACCGCCGCCCAGACGTCTGCAGTGGCGGCGCCGGCCGCAGTCCTTCCCTGAACGGGGGCCGGGGCTGGTTGGGCTTTCCTGTGGCTGACAACTGGCCACGGCACGAAGGATCGACTCGAGACCTGACAATCGAAACGCAGGCGGCCACCGTGGTGGGAATCCCATCACGGTGGCCGTCGCTGTTTTCGGGGGAAGACGCTTTATCTGGCCGACCGCGGACGCCAGTCGCGGGGCGCGGCCCCACAGTAGATCGACAGCGGACGGATGATCCGGTTGTCCCCCACCTGCTCGATGACGTGGGCTGTCCACCCGCTCATCCGCGCCACGACGAAGATCGGGGTGAAGACGCGCACCGGCAGGCCGAGCGCGTGGTAGACCCGGGCGGCAGGCCAGTCGAGGTTGGGGCGGAGATTCTTGCGGTCGAGCATCATCCGCTCCACCGCGTCGGCCAGTTGCTCGAGGGCCCGGCCCTCTCCGTCTCCGACAAGCCGGCGGCACATGGCGCCGAGGATCCGGGCCCGCACGTCGCCGTCCTTGTAGACCCGGTGGCCAAACCCCATCACGACCTTTTTCGCAGCGAACCTCTCCTCGAGCCAGGGGATGACCCGATCGAGCGAACCGATCTCGGCGAGCGCCTCGAGCACCTGCTCGTTGGCCCCGCCGTGGAGCGGGCCCTTCAGCGCCCCGATCGCCGCGACGATCCCCGAATGCATGTCGGAGCCGGTGGAAACCACCGTCCGCGCGGCGAACGTCGAGGCGTTGAACTCGTGCTCGGCGTAGAGCACGAGGGTCGTACCGAAGATCGAGGCCTCCTCGGCGCTCGGCTCACGGCCGGTGAGCCGCTCGAGAAGGGCGGCGGCGATCGATCCCTTCGGCCATGGTGCCACGGGCCGGCCAGCGGAGAGATCGAGCCACGCGGCGAGGATGGCCGGCACCTGTCCGAGGAGGCGCTCCGCCTGTGCGACGAGGGCTTCGTGCGTCCCTGGTTGCTGGTCGAGTTCGATCTGCCCGAGGATGCTGACGCCGGTCCGGAGGGCATCCATCGGCGAGGCGCCGGGGGTGCGTTCGGCCAGAACCCGCAACGCTTCGATGACGGTCGGGTCGATCGTGGCGGCAGCCTCGCTGACGCGGCGGCTGAACGCGGCGTGCTGGGATTGCGTCGGCAGTTCGCCGTGGAGGAGGAGGTGGGCGACATCCTCGAAGTCTCCCGCCTCCGCCAGGGGGAGAATCGAGAACCCGCGGTAACGGAGGTCGCCGTCGAGGGAACAGATCGCCGTCTTGCCGGCGACGACGCCGGCCAGTCCGCGAGCGAAGTCTTCGGTGCCCTGGCCGGGGCGGGGGGAAGGGGCGGTCATCAAGCGTCTCCTCGGGGGCCGATTCGGGATTGCCGGGCGATCCAGGCCTGCGGATCGGCGGGGTCGTAGTCGAGCAGTTCGTAGAGCTCCTCGCGGGTCTGCATGAGGTCGAGCAGGCTCTCCTGTGTCCCTTCGTCACCGATGACGGCCAGCGCCGCATGCATCGCCTGCATGGCCACACGCATCAGGGTGACGGGAAAGAGGACCGCGGCGAACCCGAGGTCGGAAAGCTCGTCGACGGAGAGCAGGGGTCCGACGCCGAACTCGGTCATGTTCGCCAGGAGCGGAGCGGTGTCGGCGAAGTCGCGGCCGATCCGGGCGAACTCGTCCCGATCGCGCGGCGCCTCGGGGAACAGCCAGTCGGCACCGGCCGCCCGGTAGGCGTGGAGGCGGGCCAGGGTGTCGTCGAGGCCCGCCACGCCGCGGGCGTCGCTGCGGGCGATGATCACGGTGTCGGGATTCCGGCAGCCCGAGCGGGCGGCGGCCACCTTCTCCACCATCTCGGCCGTTTCCACGATCTGTTTGCCGGCGAGATGGCCGCAGCGTTTCGTGCCCCCCGTCCCGCTGGCAGCCCCTTTCTGGTCCTCGAGTTGGATCGCCGCTGCGCCGGCGGCTTCGAGGACCCGCACGCATTCCTCCACTTCCCGCGGGCCTCCGAAGCCGGTGTCGGCGTCGACGACGAGGGGGAGATCGGCAGCCGCCGAGAGGATTCTGGTGTGGGCGGCGAGTTGGTCGAGCGTGATCAGACCGATGTCCGGGACGGCATGCACCCCTGCCGAGAGCACCGCTCCGGAGAGATACATCGCCTGAAATCCCTCCCGTTCGATCAGCTTGGCGACGAGCGCCAGCGGTGCCCCGGGAATGGCGATCGTCTGCTCGGCGACGAGCCTGCGGAGGAGCGTGCCACGAGACTGGCCTGCGGCACCGGTGGGGGCGGGGGAGTGATCCATGGCGAGTGGGTATCCTTTCGGAGCCTGACGGTGGAGCGCATTCCCCGCGGGAGCCGGTTATAGGACCGAACGATGCCCGAAAAAAGCGTTGCCTCCCCCACCGCCGCGGCACCGTCCCCGGCGGTGACCGGGATCGTGCGATTCGCCCTCGAACTCACCGTCGTGACGGCGATTTTCGCGGCCGCAGGCGCCTGGCCGACGCCCGACACCAACGAGGCGCACTACCTCAGCAAGGCACGGCATGCCTTCGATCCGTCATGGGGGGGCGGCGACTTCTTTCTGGAGTCGCGCGAGGCGCATGGGGTCTTCTATCGGCTTCTCGGTCCTCTGGCGGCGTCGATGCCGCTGGAGAGGGCCGCGTGGATCGGCCGCTTCGCCGGATGGGCGAGTCTGGCTGCGGGATTCGTCTTTCTCTCCGCGGTGCTCCTGCCCCGCGCCGGCTCGAGGATCGTCGCCGCGGCGCTCTTCTCGCTGGCGGCGCGACACACGCCCGCCGCGGGCGAATGGGTGATCGGCGGTTGCGAGGCGAAGGTCTTCGCATGGGCGTTGGTGTTCGTCGGGATCGGGTGGTTCGTGAGGGGGCGATCGGCCGTCGCCTGGGCCTGGCTCGGAGCGGCCACGGCTCTCCACCCGCTCGTCGGCGGATGGGCGATGGTGGCCCTCCTCCCGGCTGCCGTCGCCGACATCCGGTTCCTCGGCCGGCACGCCGACGACCGTGGCCTGAGCGTGGCCGTGCCGCTCCTGATCGGCGTGCTCCTTGCGGCTCTCGGCGTGATGCCGGCCCTGGGGCTCTCCGCCGGCGTTGACGGTGCGGAGCGGGCAAAGGCGACGTTTACCTACGTGGTGGAACGGCTTCCCCACCATCTCCTCGTCCGGACGTTCGCCGATGGCCTGGTGGCTCGCCATCTCCTTGCCGTCGTCGTGTGGTGGCTGCTCCTCCCTCTGGCGGTCGGTTCACCGGCGCGGTGGCGGATGGCCGTCTACACGACCGCGGCGGTGGGGATCTCCCTGGCCGGCTGCGCGGTCTCCCTGCTCGAGACGCAGTGGCCCGATCTGGCCCACTCGCTCCTTCGCTATTACTGGTTCAGGCTCGGCGACGGGGTGGTGCCCGTCGGGTTGGCCGTGGCAGCGACCGCGGCGCTCGAAGGCGGGATCGGCGGGACGACGCGACGCCGGCTCGGGTGGAGCCTCGTCGTCGGTGTGCTGCTTGTCGACCTTGCCTTCGAGAGCCGTCACTGGCCGCTGCCTGGGCGCCCGGGGCTCGTGGCCCGGGCCGACCAGAAGGTGCAGGCCGCCGCGTGGCGCGAGATCTGCGGATGGGTCCGCGACAACACCCCGGCCGACGCCTGTTTCCTCACGCCCAGAGGCGCGACGAGCTTCCACTGGTACACCGGCCGTCGCGAAGTGGTGAACTGGAAGGACATCCCCCAGGACGCGCCGTCGATCCTCGAATGGCGGAAACGGATCGTCGACTGTTTCTCCGTCGATGGGACGCTCAAGTCGCTCGTCACGAGCACCGCGGCGCTCGGGGGGGATCGCCTCCGGGCGGCGGCCGATGCCTACGGTGCCGACCACATCATCGTCCCGAGAAACCCGCTCGAGCCCTTTCCCCTTCCCGGCGAGCCGCTCCATGTGGTCGGCGGCTATGCTGTTCACCGCCTCGATCCACCCGCCTCCACCCCACCATGACTCACCCCACCAAGCACCACGCCTCTTCCGCACCCGTCTTCCCGATTCCCGCTCCCCGCGGCGTGACCTTCGACCTCGACGGGCTCCTTGTGAACACCGAGGAGCTCTATCAGGATGTCGGCACCGAACTCCTCCGCCGCCGCGGCAAGGACTTCGAGCCCGAACTCCTCGATCGGATGATGGGACGCCCGCAGCAGGTGTCGCTGCGGATCATGATCGACTGGCATCGACTCGACGACACCATCGAGGGGCTCGCCGCCGAGACGAAGGAGATCTTCACCTCCTACCTCGATTCCCGACTCGCTCCGATGCCCGGGGCCGTGGCGCTCCTCGACGGCTTGGCGGCGGCCGGAATCCCGTTCGGTGTGGCCACGAGCAGCGGCCCCGATTTCGCACACGATGTCCTCGGGCGCGTCGGGTTCCTCGAGCGGATGGGATTCGTCCTCACCTGCAACGATGTCCGCGAGGGGAAGCCCCATCCCGAGATCTATCTGGCCGCTGCCGGTCGCCTGGGAGTGGTCCCCGGGCAGATGCTCGTCCTCGAGGACTCGCACAACGGCTGCAGGGCCGCGGTGGCCGCCGGTGCCTTTGCCGTGGCGGTCCCGGGTGGGCACAGCCACAGCCACGACTTCGACGGAGCTGCGTTCATCGCCACGTCGCTGGCCGACCCGCGGATCTATGCGGCCCTCGATCTGCCGTCGCCGGGGTGAGCGGCTCGGTCAGTCGATCGTGATCCCGAGGCGGTCTGCCTGAAGCCTGAGCGCCCGCTGAAACGCCGGGAAGGGATAGGTTTGCCGCCGCCGGATCGCCCACAGGTAGGTCGAGTCGACCACCTTCGCCGGCAGTTGTCCCTCCGTCACCATCCCCGCGACCCGCTCCACGAAGGCGACATCTTCCGGTCGGCGGGCCTTGAGTCCGGTGGTCAGACGGCTTTGAAGCGAGACCGCCGGCTTGCCATCCTCGGTGGCGGGGGGCGGGTCGTCGGCCCGCCCTTGTCGCGGTGCCTGTGTGACCGACAGAACGACTGCCAGGGCAGCGGCGATGAGCAACTGACGCATGGGGCTTCCTCCGGCCGCAAGTGGCCGAAGGAGGGAGTAGTTCGGTGGCCCGCGCCGCGTCAAGGGAGGCTGGGCACTTGCGGCTGGACGGAGACGTCAGGCCCCGGCAGTGAAGCGGACGACGGCGTACGACTTCTTTCCCGACCGGAGCACCAGCGTGTTGCCGCCGGCGAGGTCGGTCGTGGTGAGACGGTGGCCGACATCCGTCGTCCGTCGGTTGTTGACGTAGGCTCCCCCTTGTTGGATCGTCTGCCGGGCCTTCGAGTTCGTGGCGGCGAGATTGGTCCGTACCAGGGCGTCGATGAGCGGGAGTCCCTCGCCGTCGAGCGACGAGCGGGGAAACTCGCAACTCGGCACATCGGCGAAGACCTCGGCGAGTTGGGCATCATCGAGGCCTTCGATCTCGGCCCCGAAGAAGATCGCCGTCGCCTGCCGGGCGGTCGCCAGACCGGGTTCGCCGTGGACCAGCCGGGTGAGTTCCTCGGCGAGCCGCTTTTGGGTCTCGCGGGCGGCTGGGTTGGCGGCCCGCGCCAGGTCGAGCGCTTCCCATTCCTCGGATGAAGCTTCGGTGAGGCGTCGCAGGCAGCGGCCGGCGTCCTCGTCGTCGAGATTGATCCAGTACTGGTAGAAGCGGTAGGGGCTGGTCCGTTTCGGATCGAGCCAGATCGCCCCGGACGCCGTCTTGCCCATCTTCGTGCCGTCGGACTTCGTCAACAGCGGGCAGGTGATGCCATGGAGTTCGCGCGACCGGAGCCGCCGCCCCAGATCGATCCCCGCGGTGATGTTGCCCCACTGGTCGCTTCCGCCGATCTGCACACGGCAGTCGAGCGCGTCGGAGAGGTGGACGAAGTCCCACGCCTGGAGAAGCATGTAGCTGAACTCGGTGTACGACAGGCCACCGTCACGTTCGAGACGGCTCTTCACCGAATCCTTGGCGATCATCTGCGACAGCGGCACATGTTTGCCGACATCGCGGAGGAACTCGAGGTACCCGACGCCGCGCATCCAGTCGCCGTTGTTGACGACATGGACCCGCTGTCCGGCCGATTCGAGGATCCCGCGGATCTGCCGCTCGACCCCGGCGACGTTGGCGGAGAGTTCGGCCGGCGAGAGGAGGTTGCGCTCCTCGCTGCGTCCACTCGGATCGCCGATCATCCCGGTGGCGCCGCCGACGAGCGCCACCGGTTCGTGCCCCGACGCCGCGACGCGCCGCAGGAGTACCAGCGCCACCAGATGCCCGACGTGGAGGCTGTCGGCCGTGGGATCGAAGCCCGCATAGACGCGGCGACCCGGGGTGGCCAGCCAGGCCCTCAGGGCGACCGGATCGGTCGACTGGTGAACCAGTCCGCGGGCCTCGAAATCGCTGACGAGATCGGCTTGCATGATGGGATTTTTCGCCGCCGGCTAGCGCCACATCCCGTCGTCGGCAAACGGGTGATTCGGGCCGGAGAGTTTCGGTTTGGGCATCGCACGAAGCGCCTGCTCGGCGAGGTGGAGATCCTCTCGAGAGGTGATTTTCAGGTTGATCGGGGAGCCACGCACGACGGTCACCTTCTGGCCGACCGACTCGACGAGTTGGGCCTCGTCGGTGGGCTGTCGATCCCCGTGGAGCGCGAATGCCCTCTCGAGCACCGCCCTGGAGAAGACCTGCGGCGTCTGCGCCTCCCACAGTCCGGTGCGGTCGACCGTCTCGACGATCGTGCCGTCGGGGCCGACCCGTTTGAGTGTGCCGACGACCGGAATGGCGAGGATCGCGGCTCCGGTCCTGGCGCCGGCTGTGAACACCGCCTCGATCCAAGGCGCCGCGATGCAGGGTCTCGCGGCGTCGTGGATCGCCACGGTGTCGATCGAGGCGTCGAGTTTGGCCAGCCCGTTCCGCACCGATTCGGCCCGGTGGGCTCCCCCTTCGGCCAGGGCGATGCCCATGAACGCGAGGTTCGCGGCGAACTTCTCGACGAATGCTTCGCGGTCCTCCGGTGCGACCACGATCACGACCTTCTTGACGTCGCTGCGCTCGAGAAACTTCTCCGCCGCATGGAGCCAGACGGGCCGGCCGGCCAGTGGGGCGAAGGGTTTCTTGTAGTTGGCGTCCTGGAAGCGACTGCTCTGTCCGGCCGCAGCGAGGATGACTCCGTAGGTGGGCATGGCGGATGACGAACGTCAGTGGGACGTGCTGGCCTCGCTGCCGGCCAGAGCACCGTCCATGAGGACTCGGACGACAGCCTTGGCCGACGGCTTGTCTTTGATCCAGGCCGCGAAATCCTCACCCCGAGTCGCGTACAGATCGTGGAGCCAGGTCGGGGCCTCGGTCTTCATCCAGGCACGGAACATCATCCAACGCGGGTTGTCGGCACCGTAAACCTCACGGGCGACCCAGCAGAAGCCCCCCATGCCCATGCCGCCGCCACCCATGCCACCGCCACCCATGCCGCCCATGCCGCCGCCACCCATCCCACCGCCGCCCATCCCTCCGCCACCCATGCCGCCCATGCCACCGCCACCCATGCCGCCGCCCATTCCGCGACCGCCCATGCCGCCGCCACCGATGCCACCTTGGGCGTGGGCGAAACCGCACGGGGCAACCGCGACGGCGAGGGCGACCACCGCCGTCGAAAACAGCGAGGCGAAGCGGTGCACGAGGGTCATCCGGTCAGCGAGAGGCTTGAACATGGCGTACCCGGCAAAAGAGGAACGGACAGCCGACGCATGAATCCCGCAGGGCGCCGTCGAGAGCGGCTCTCTCGAAGGGTATCCCCGGTGGAGCCTGACGGCAATCGAGCGGCGGACGTGCTGGGAGCCGCCGCATCGGCGAGCCGGCCCCAACGTCTCTCCTCTCTTCGGTCCTTCGAAGAGGGAGGCTTTCGGGGGCCTTGGGCAGCGAGCGGCGATTTCGCCGTTTCAAGGGCCCGATCGGGGCGTCGGGCAACGGTCGTGACGGTTGTCGGGGAGGGGCCGCGGGGTCCGCCCGACCGGCCGCGATCCCCGGCCAGCCGCTGCGGCCTCAGTTGGCTCGGGCCGGCGAGCGTCCGCCGGAGAACCGTCGGCCGTCCCCCCTGCCCGAATCATCTCCGCGGCCACGCCCGCCGCCGGTCCGGGGGATCGACAGGCCAGCCCGGATCATTCCGGGGCCGAGGAGACCCGAGACCTCCGCCTGGAACTGGGGAGTCCAGGCGACGGGGTGACGGTCGGCCTCCATCAGGACCCGTCGCCCGTCGGCGAGGTCGAGCACCAACCGCAGTGGCACGGTCCCCGGATGCCGGCGGAGGATCTCCGCCAGTTGGTCGAGCGTGGCGGAGTCGTGGTCAGGCTCGGCAAAACGCAGCGTGACGTGCTTCACGGGCTTTTGCCAGGCATCCGCCAAGGGAACGATCTCGTTGACGATCAGGTTCGTCTCTTCGCTCCCCGCCCGTCGATCGATCGAACCGACCACGAGGATCACCGCATCGGCCTGGATCGACTCGCCGACCCGAGCGTACTCCTCGGGCCAGCAGATCGAGCGCACGATACCGTCCATGTCCTCGAGATCGAACATGCCGTAGCGAGTGTGGGTGGAACCGGGGCGCGGCTGCTTGACGTTGGAAAGCTTGATCGCCGCCACCATGCCACCGATCACCACCTCTCCCTTGGGGGGCACCGACGCGAGATCGGCCGTACCATGCGTGCAGATCGCGCCGAGGAGATCGGCACACTCGGCCAAGGGGTGGCTGTGGACGTAATAGCCGAGCACCTCCTTCTCGTACGACCGCATCTCCTTGTCGGAAAGCGGCGGCACCTCCGGGAGCCCCGGCGGCGGGGCCGTTGGCGAGGTGACGGCGGGAGCCTCGTCAAAGGCTTCGAACAGATTCTTCTGACCGCTCTTCCGATCGGCAGCGCGCGAGGCTCCGGCCGCGAGCGCTTTCTCGATCCCCGCAAGCAGCGCCGCCCTCTTGGCACCCATCGACCGATCCGGGCAGAGGGAATCGAGGGCCCCCGCCTTGGCCAGGCTCTCCACGGCGGTCTTGTTGACGACGCTCGAGTCGAGCCGGCCGCAGAAGTCGTCGAGATCGCGAAACAGCCCCCCCTTCCGCCGCTCGGCGTCGATCGCCGCGGAAGCTTGTCCACCGCATCCCTTGATCGCCGAGAGCCCGAACAGGATCCGCCCCTCGGAAACCGTGAAGTCGGAGGCCGACCTGTTGACATCGGGCGGCGCGACCTCGATGCCCATCCGCCGGCAGTCTTCGACATGCTCGACGAGCGCATCCTTCTTCTTGAAGTTGCGACCGGTGATGTCGCCGGAGAGGAGGGCCGCCATGAACTCCACCGGATGGTGGTTCTTGAGATAGGCCGTCTGCCAGGCGAGTAGCGCGTAGGCGGTGGAATGGCTCTTGTTGAAACCGTATCCGGCAAACTTCTCGATCAGACCGAAAAGCTCCTGCCCCTCGGCCGCCGCCAGCCCCTTCGCCTTGGCACCGGCGACGAACTGCTCCCGGAATGCGGCGATGATCTCGAGCTTCTTCTTGCTGATCGCCTTGATGCAGGTGTAGGCGCTCGAGAGCTCGATCCCCCCGAGACGCTCGAGGATCCGCATCACCTGTTCCTGGTAGACCATCACCCCGTGCGTCTCCTCGAGCACCTCCTTCATGACCGGGTGGGTGTACTCGGCGGGCTTACGGCCATGCTTGACGGCGACGTAGTCGTCGACCATTCCGCCCTCGAGCGGACCGGGGCGGTAGAGGGCGTTGACGGCGACGATGTCGCGGAAGTGGTCGGGCTTCATCCGTTGGAGCAGGTCGCGGATGCCGCCGCTCTCGAGCTGGAAGATGCCCTTCGTCTCGCCGCGGCAGAGAAGGTCGAACGTCGACGTGTCGTCGAGCGGGAAGGCGAGCGGATCGGGACGGATACCCGTCGTCTCGGCGATGATCTCGATCGTCTTGGCGACCACCGTGAGATAACGGAGGCCGAGGAAATCCATCTTCATCAGGCCAGCCCGCTCGACATCCCCCATCGCCCATTGGGTGATGACTTCCTCCTTCCCCGTCACGCGCTGCAGCGGCACGTACTCGACGAGGGGCCGGTCGGCGATGACGACCGCAGCGGCATGGGTGCCGACGTTGCGGGCCAGCCCCTCGATGCGGCCAGCGAGATCGACCAGTTGCCGGACCTCCTCGTCGGCCTCGCAGGCGGCGGCGAGCTGGCTCCCCGGTGCCGAGGCCTCCTCGATCGAGATTCCGAGCTGGTCGGGGACGAGCGCCACGATCGAGTCGACCCGCGGGATCGCAAGCCCCATCGCCCGGCCGACGTCACGGATCGCGGCCCGCGCGGCGAGTGTGCCGAACGTGCCGATCTGGGCGACATTCGCCGCCCCGTACCTCCGCTTCACGTACTCGATGACCTCGCCACGTCGCTCCTTGCAGAAATCGATGTCGATATCGGGCGCTTCCTTGCGGTTGACGTCGAGGAATCGCTCGAAGAGGAGGTCGTATTCGAGCGGACAGACATGGGACAGATAGAGCGCGTAGGCGACGAGCGCCCCGACGCCCGAGCCTCGTGCCGCCGCCGGGATGCCGAGTTCGCGCGACTCCCGGACGAAATCCCAGACGATGAGGAAATAGCTGGAGAAGCCCAGCGTGTCGATGACGCCGAGCTCGCGATCGAGCCGCTCCATGACCTGCGGATGGAGGGCGGGAGCGCCATCCTGCCCCTCCGTCCAGCGCTTCGCGACGCCCTGATAGCGGGCGTGGAGCCCCTCGAGGCAGAGGCGGCGGAGTTCGTCGGAGGCCGTCACCCCTCCCGGCACGTCGAAGCCGGGAAAGTGGCGCTTACCGAGCTCGAGTTCGATCGCCACGCCATCGGCGATCTCTTGGCTACGGGCCACCGCCGCACGCGTCACCTCGCCCGATACGCCCGCGAAGGCGTTGTGCATCTCCTCGGGGCTCTTCAGGTAGAACTCGTCCGAATCCATCTTCATGCGGGTCGGGTCGTTGCGGAATCGCCCCGTGTTGACGCACAGGAGAATGTCCTGAGCGACGGAATCCTCACGATTCACGTAGTGGCAGTCACACGTCGCCACCGGCGGGATCCCCAACTCACGGGAGATCTCCAGGGCCGCAAGCGTCACCTGTCGCTGCAGCGGCAGGCCGTTGTCCTGGATCTCGAGGTAGTAGCGGTCGCCGAAGAGATTCCGGAACCAGCCGGCCACCTCGCGTCCCTTGGCCAACTGTTCCGGTTGATCGGCACCGACCCCGACGAGCGATCGGCTGAACTCCCCCGACAGGCAGCCCGACAGGCAGATCAACCCGCCGGAATGGGCCTCGAGGAGTTCGCGGTCGATACGGGGCTTGAAATAGAACCCTTCGAGAAAGGCCTTCGTGGCCAGTTGGAGGAGATTCGCGTAGCCCTCTCGGTCCTTGGCGAGGAGCGTGAGGTGGTAGCTCGACTCCTTCTGGGTGCCGGCCTCCTTGTGAAACCGGCTCCCCGGAGCGATGTAGGCCTCGTACCCGATGATCGGGTTGATCCCGGCGGACTTCGCCGCGGAATAGAACTCGAGCGCCCCATGGAGATTGCCGTGGTCGGTGATCGCCAGGGCATTCATCCCCAGCTCCTTCGTGCGCGACACGAGCCGATCGATCGAGCTCGCGCCATCGAGGAGGCTGTAATGGCTGTGGCAGTGGAGGTGGACGAAGGAGCGGGCTGACATCCGTGGCCTCGCGGAGGGAGTCTTTGGGGGGCCGGCGGAGATGTGCCGGGCCATGCCGGGAGGGGCGCCGGACCACTCCACGGGAGCCGCAGTGTACCGCGCCGTATCCGGCCCTCGGCAGCGTGCGGAAACGCGGGGCAAGCCCCGAGGCGCGAGCACGCGGGTCGCTCAGCGATCCCGCGGTTCCGCGATCGCCCGCAGCATCGCGGACATCTTGCCTTGGAGATCGAGGATCCCCTGCCAATGGGCGAAGTCGATCTCGACGCTCTCCGCCCCGGGGCGCACCACCGCCCCCTCGGTCGCCTCGCGGAGCACGGCGAGCACATGATCGAACAACTCGACGAACTCCGCCGACTGTGCCGGACTCATGCGTTCCGGACAGGGTGGAAGCCGGCCGGGTAGGATCGGTGGGGGAAAGTCCGAAAGATCGGCAGGGGCTTCGGGACGCGCCGACGCGATCCGCCGCAGACGTTGTCCGAGTTCCCGGGCACGGGCCTCGTCGCCGGCGGGCAACCGCGACGCGATCTCCGCGATCCTCCGATCGATGTCGGTCTGCGAACCGACGAGCAACAACGACCTTCCCAGCGCGATCATGTCGCCGTCGCGGACGATCCGGACCTGGATGTCCTCGCCGTTGACCTTCGTGCCGTTGGTGCTCTCCAGGTCGGTGAGGACGACCTTGTCGTTGTCCTCCTGGAGCTTGAGGTGGTAACGGCTGATCCGCTCATCGTTGAGCTGGATGCTGTTCCCCTCCTCACGGCCGATCGTGACCGGCGTGGGGAGCCGTTCAAAGACCTTCCCACGGTCGGCGCCGTGCAGGACTCTGAGGGTGACATACGCCATCGGCGGGCATCCGGGCGGCCAGCGGACGGCCATCGGCTTTCCAGGCCGGCCGGCGTCGCTTCCGAAAGAATATCTGCTCGCGGGCCCCAAAGCCTGAAAAAGATCACAGCGATGCCCCGGTTCGCCGCAAGAGCCCACGCTACGACCCTCGCGACCGACGCCCTTCCCCCCCTCCGGGAGGTATTCCTGCCCGAGAAAACAGGCCTCATGCCGCGGGGGTTCCGCGGGCGATGCCCCTCCGGTCCCCCCTCACCCGTCCGGCGTCGGCGATACTTCCCGAACGCGAGCCGGCTCCCCTGCCATCCAGTCGAGCATCTCGGCGAGCCCCTCCCGGCTCGACTGGGGATGGACAAAGCCCATGGCAACGAGCCGATCGGAGGGGAAATCACTCGGTTCCCGGAGGGCCTGCAGCCTCGCGCTCGACATCGGCATGCACCGCCCCGTGACCTGCCCGACCAGATCCCCGAGCGGCGCCGCGATCCGGGCCACAGCCAACGGGATGCCCCGCGGCCGTGGGGCGCCGGTGAGTTCCGCGATCAACGCCGCAGTCTCGGCGAGCGTCATGGTGCGCGGATCCGAGACCTGGAATACCGCCGAGCCCGCCACCGGGAGGTCGAGGGCGAACGCGATCGCCGCCGCCAGATTGCGCCGCGACACGAACGACCGCCGGACATCACCCCGCCCGAGGAAGACGGGCCGGCCCGAAATCACACGCCGCGCGAACGCCAGCAGATTCGATCGATCGTCCGGGCCGTAAACCGGAGCAGGACGGAGAATCACCGCCAGCCGGTTGGCATCTGCCTCCGCCCACGCCCGAACCTCCGCCTCGGCGCGGGCCTTCGACCCACCGTAGGTGGCCCCTTTCTCGAGCGGGTCGTCCTCGGCACCGGGACCTGACGTCGGGAGGGTGGCCATGATCGAACTGGTGAACACGAAGCGCCGCACACCATGCCTTGCCGCCCAATCGAGCCACGCACGGGTAGCGCCGACGTTCACACGATCGATGGAGCCGGAATCGGAGGCCGATGCCCGTGACGGCGCCTGTTCGACCTCGAGGTGGATCACCGCATCCGGCGGTGGGCCTGGCATCGTCGCCAACATCTCGTGGCGCGTCGCTCCCCGCCAGCCGTGCGGCAGATCGGTCGGCGCGATGCGGCCGGTTGCGGTGCCGGTATGACCGGAGGCCGCGAGGATCGGGAGCAGACCCCGACCGACGAACCCCCGCGCACCGGTGAGGACGCATTCCATGGCGTCACCCGGCGAGCGACTCGAGCCACCGCGCGAACCGCGGATAGGTCTGTTCCCGATCGAAGGCGTCCTCGGCGAGGCGACGGGCGCCCTGACGGAGTTCCAGGAGGCGGCCCCGGTCGGCGGCGAGTTCGCCGAGCGCCGCCGCCAGCGAGGAGGGATCGCCGGCCGTGTACGGGAGGCCGGCACGGTGCCGGTCGATCAGTTCGGCCAGTTCGCCGGGCAGCGCGTTGACAATCGCCAGTCCGGCCGCCGCGTAATCGCACGCCTTGTACGGCACCGCCACGAGTGACTCCGGCTTGACCGCGACGAGGCCGACGTCGCACTCCGACAGCAGTTTCGCGTAGGCACCGCGGGGAAGCAGACCATGGACGACGACGCGGGAAGGTCCGGGAATCGCCGCGGCATCGGTCTTGAGCTTCGCTTCGAACCGTCCCGCCCCCGCCACGTGGATGTCGATGGCCGTCCCGGCGGCGGAGAGCTTGCGGGCGGCGGCGAGCACGGTCTCGAGATCCTGCCCCTGCTCGAGACTCCCCGCGTAGACGCAGGCCAACGGCCGCGTCCCGGCGCTGACGGGCTCATCCATGGGATGCGGCCGCTGCGGAGTGGGGTACTCGGCGAGGTAGGCGCCATGATGGCAGACGTACGGGGACCGCGTCACATCGGACGACGCGACATCCCGCAGCGCGGAGTCCGCATAGGTACGGGTGGCCGCGGAGATCCCGTCGGCCGCTTCGAGCAGTGCGCGACGGCGGCGCTGCATCCCGCCGAGCAGCAACGGGCTGAGGATGCTCTTGATCCACGCCGGGCCTGGGAGGAGTCGCTCGAACGTCTCCGGCCACAGATCCATCAGATCGACGACGAGGACGGCATCGAGACGGCGGGCGAGACGAGCCGCGGCCTCGGGCCCCTCGAGCGGTGGCAGGCTCGCGAGGATGAGGTCAGGACGCTCGAGCGTCCCCGAGGCGACCGCGGCGGTGGCCTGGCGTTCGAGATTCCGACCGTAGTCACGGTGGCTCCGCAGCCGGGCGAGGGTCACGTTGCGGTGGTAAGGCTTGACCGGCACGAGCCGAACACCGAAACCCTCCTCGTCCTCGACGACCCGCGGCACGGGGCGGCGCAGAGCCTTGCGTCGATGGCTCCAATCGGCCGTCCACCAGGTGACATCGTGCCCCCTGCCGGCAAGCACCCTGCACAACGTCCAGAAACGCAACGGCGGCAGCCCCTCACCGGGGATGTCGTCGAACGGGTTCACGACCCAGATGGACAGCGGGTGGGGCGTGGGCTCGGATCGACTCATGGACGCGAGCGTAGCAGATGGGGCGACGGGGCGAGAGCGACCCCCTCCGCACGGCCGCACGGCGGGCCGGAAGCTCGGAAAAAGCCTCGCTGGGCGGTCATGTCCAGTCGCCGATGGCCTCGACGGCGGCAGCCGAGCCGTCCCGCAGCCAGCCGTCGAGTTGGGCCACGTCCTTGAGTTGCTGCCCACGTACCCTGGGAACGACGAAGTACCGGGTGGTGACCTCCGGCAGGGCGGTCATGTCCCCCCAAAGCTTCTCGAACTGCGCCACCGGGAAAACGTCTTCCTGGCCGTGCCCCCATCGCTTCTTGACATCCTTGAGCGTGACGTACGTGGGCATCCGTGTGGCGACGCCGCGGATCGCCGCAGCGACTCTCGCGATGGCACCGGCCTCACCGTCACCGGCGGCCACCACGTCGCCCCGCGCGAGTCCGAAGACGGCGAGCAACGCGTCGAGGTCGATCCAGATCGTGGCGGAGTTGTAGAACCGCAGCCGGAATTCGTCCTCCTCGCGTGGCATCGCCAGCCCCTCGACGAGGCGTGGCCGGCCATTCACCCTCGCCAAACCGCCGCCGCGATCCTCGATCCGCCGCGGGATCACCTCGACACCGAGCGTGGCCCCCCCGGCGATGTGGCGCCCGAGGATCGCCGGGTCGAGGTCGGTGCCGACGGTATCGATGTTGTGGAGCATCAGCCACCGCAGCCGCGGGCGCTCGCGCAACAAACCGGCAAGCACTCCGTTGCGGAGCATGTTCGGGATCTCGTACCAATGTCCGACTGGATGGAGGCACTGTGCGAGCGCGTTGTCGGTGTAGTCGCTTCCCTCCCCCACACGCTCCGCCCAGCCGACGAGTGCGGCTTGGACGCTGTCGCGCATCTTCTCGCGCTGCTCGTCGAGCACCTGCCGCGACGTCTCTTCCCAGGCGAATCGCAGGTCGCGGACCATCGGCACCAGCCGCAGCCCCACCGCCCTGCCGGGCGAGAGGATCACCGGCAGGCCGGCCGCCTCGAGTTGCCGGTGGGTGAGGTGGCTCGTGGTGACCACGTGCGGCAGGGCCATGCCGGCCAATCGCGATATCCGTCGTGTCTTGGCGACGTGGACATCGAGGAACGTCCGCCAGCCGCCGGCGAGGCGGCAGAACGGATGAAGTGCCTTGACCACTCCGGCGCCTTGCGTCCATCGGCTGCCGATCCCGGCCGAGAGCGTCACGACCGCCGCCTCGCCGCGGGCCAGGGCCTCGAGGCCCAACTCCCTCGCTCCCGACGCCGCGGCAGACGCCGTGCCTGCGACCCACTCCACGTCGTCATCGGCGACATCCTCGATCGTTGTCGAAGCGGGAAGCCGATTCTGCGCCAGGCCGATCCGCCCGCTTCGCAAATCCGCACGAATCTGCTCGTGTTCCACGTCGTCGAAACCGAGCGACTCGAGCGCCTTGCGGAGATCGCGCGTGGTGGTCTGCGCGGGGCCGCCGGAAGGGAACAGTCGATCGAAGAGGGTGTGCACCATGCCGGCCAGTTCGGGACGCGACCGGCAGGCGGCCCCGAACGCGTCGAGTTCGCTGCGTCTCGACTCCGTCAATTCCGGCCGTGCCGTGCGCAGCAATCCCGGCACCACACGCGCGTAGTAGGGGGCCGGCATGAGGGCCTCGGGACCTTCACGGAGTTCGCACCAGGTGCCGCGGTCATTGACGGTGAAGTCGTAGACCACCGGTTCCATGGCGAACGGCAGCCCATCTTCGAACCGGCGCTTCGTCGCCGCCATGATGCCGGCCAGGGCCTCCTGCCCCTCGAGACGGGCGGATGGATCGAAAATGAATCCCATCCCACCACCCGACATGCCGCCGAGCATCCAAAACCCCCAGAATCGATCGCCGAAGCGGGCCCGAACCGCGTCGATGAGCGCCTCGGTGTAGGCATTGCTCGACCACGGGATGATCGTCCGCAGTGGACCGGTGAAATTGCGTGTCGTGGCGGCGGCGATCCTCCGCGTGTCGCCAGCGGTGAGGCCGGCGATGATCTCGTCGAGCACCTCTCCCGCCTCGACCCGCGCCACCCATTCCGCGCCGCTGCGGAGGAGATATTTCTCCGTCACCATCTCCAGGATAGGTCCGACGTTCTGGGCCATCCCCCCATGGACGAGAACGAGCGACTCCTGGAGATCGACCCCGAGGGGCACCGGGTCGTGCCGGGGAAGCAGTCGCCCGCGGCTGACACCGTACTCCGGATCCCCCTCGGCAGCGACTACCCCGCGGATCAGCTTCGCCGCTGGCCATACCCCGCCGGAATCCTGCCAGCCTCCACCGCTGCCGCCGAGCCACTCGCCGAGAATCGCCCGGGCTGCCACGAGCCTGCGCTCCGACTCATCGAGCCCCCCGGTGAGCGAGCGGGCTTGCCCGGTGGCTCGCATGCAGACACTGATGAGTGCCGCGAGCAGGTTCGTCGAGACCGCGAGCCGCGATCCCTTCGGGATACCGTTGACCGAACTGACGAGTTCCAGGCCGTGCCCCACGCCGACGACGGCGGCGAGGACATTCGCCAACGACTCTCCCGATCCTTCGATCCCCGGAGGCACGATTCCGGCGGCGATAACCGCGGCCTTGAGCAACCCGAGATGGTCGCGGCCGAAGTCGAACACCTCCCCCAGTTCGCTGATATCGGCCGTGGCATCGAGATCGATGCTCGTCAACCGCAGCAGCGGTTCGTCGATCACCCGGAGGAAGACCTCCACCGGTGGTCGGGGAACCGCGTCGCGCAGGTGCACCCCGAGATCGACCGAGACGTTGAGGACGCGAGCCGCTTCCGGACAATCCATCCCCAGAAAAAAGATGTCGCTCCAGCCGGCATGCGAAAGATCCATGCGGACGGGCGTCGATTCTTTCAGGAGCGGGAACGGCGTGGCCGCCCCGGGCACCCCGCGCCGGAGCAGTTCCGGCCGGATGCGGAGCGGGTGGTCGTCCGGGTGGCCGACCCGGAACATCCATTGATTGCCACGGATGGATCGCACCGACTGCCGGACCTGGTTGGCCAGCGTTTGAAGCCCCAGTTCCCGATAGGCCGAGGCGAGCGCGCTCGACAGCGCGGCTGATGGCCCTTCGATCTGCTGCCGCGCGAGAAGGACATCGATCGCCTCTTCGAAGCGCCGACCGAGCAGATGGTGGACCGCCGAGGGTGGAATCAGACCGGCCGTCGCGGCGGAATCCTCGATCGAGGCGGGAAGATGGTAGCGGTGGATCGAAGCCAGGAAGAACAGCGCCCGAACGCGTCGGTAGAGATTCGGGCAATCTCTCCGGAAGGCGTCGAGGGCCGCTGACTCGGCGAGGAGTTCCGCACTGCCCGCACCCCGGCAGGCTTCTTCGACCGAGCAGTCGCGTGTCGTCTGGTCGGCCGCGGTGATGATCGTGACGAGCCTGCTCATGACACCTTCGGTTGCCTGGCGAGGAGTTCGACGATCTGGGCGAGGACATGGGAGCGGTCACGGCCGGAGAGCGCCAGGGCCAGTTGCGCCGTGAGCAAACCGTAGGGGAGGCCGAGGTCGTAGCGGGCACCCTCCACCTGGTGCGCGAGATAGCGTTCCTGCCGGGCGAGGCGGGTCAGCGCTCCGGAAAGGTTGCGGCGACCGGATTCGTCCGCCGTCGCCAGCAGTTCGAAGATCGTCGGCGTGAGGACGTGCATGCCGAAGAAGCAGAGATAGTGGCCGGCACGTAGTCCAGGCACCACGAGTTCCTGCTCCGCTTGTGTCGGCGTCGGCTTCTCGAGGACGGTGTCGATCTCGTAGAGGCGATTGGCTTGGGCCACGCGGCGTCCGCCGACGGCGCCGAACCAAGGGAGCATGCTCTCCCTCGTGGGCTGCACCGCCGACACGGCGCAGTTCTCCCGCCGCGCCGTCTCGACGAGTTGCTCGGCGCATCTGGCCGGGACGTCGCTGACGTAGAGGTGATCGCCGACGAAGTGGAGGAAGGGCTCATCACCGACGAATGCCCGGGCGGCGAGTACGGCAGCCCCGTAACCGTTGGGATCGTGCTGGGGGATCATTTCGAGCCGTCCTGGACGGCAGTCGACGGCGGCAAGGAAAGCCGCTTCGTCTCCGGGACGGACAACGACGGCGATCTCGTCGGCTCCGGCCGCCAAGGCCTCGTCCACGATGATGCCGAGCGCCGAACGGACGACGCCGTCACGATCGACGAGCCGCTGGAGCGGATGTTCCTGAGGGGTCTTTCCGGCTGCGGTGATCACGGCGCGGCGGAGATTCATGGCGGCTCCGTGGGAATGGCG
>Ga0164293_10001231_pt1 | contig 21396 bp, 21 predicted proteins | sample GEODES118metaG_FD_111487 | JGI IMG/M metagenome (GOLD analysis project Ga0164293, IMG submission 111487) | Eutrophic lake water microbial communities from Lake Mendota, Wisconsin, USA - GEODES118 metaG | ecosystem: Environmental > Aquatic > Freshwater > Lake | place: USA: Lake Mendota...
AAATGAATCTAATAATAAATGTATTAGCTTAAATGAATCTAATAATAAATGTATTAGCTTAAATGAATCTAATAATAAATGTATTAGCTTAAATGAATCTAATAATAAATGTATTAGCTTTACTATTGGACAAGGAACTGGTTGTGATTGGATGTGTAATTATTGTGCTGAGATGCTTGGAACGTCTAATTATTATTTTCAAGATGGAATTTGTAAATATATAGAAGATTCTGGTTGTGTAGGTAATCCAATAGCAGGGCATAAATATATGTGTTGCTCTGTGTAAAATCATAAGATTTATTAAAAAAAAATAAATATATTTAATATATGATAAAATTATTTATATTAAATATTATTAACAAATTTATTCAAAATCGAATTGAATTACATTCTAATGGATTATATTCTTTTAAAAGTGATTACCAAAAGTCAGATTCTGAAATAGAAGAAAAAACTCACATATCTTGTTTTAAATTAGTAGAAGAAACGCTAAAAGAAATGAATTATTTCAAAGCAGAGGCAAAAATTAGTAGAGACGACCTTTATAAAATAATAGTTGAAATCGAAAATCTATCCGGTGATTCTTTAATATTACTAATGGCATATCTAAGAAATTATGAACAAACGGATAATGATATTGAAAAATTAAATAATTCCCTTATTAGTCATTTTCATACAAATGATATAGATTTCTTTTTAGGTATTTTAGTAAATGTATTAGGAATTAAATCAGGCAAAGTAAATGATTTCATAAGTATTATAACTGATTTTAAATCAATGCTATGTTTTTTGACAAATACTCCTTATGAAATAGATACAACTGTAGGTATATATGATGATATTATAGTTGATGATAATATAAATATTGCTAAAACATATAAAATTAAATATAAAAAAAATAGTCTCGATTTGAATTCTACAAAGAAAGATAAATGTTTTGACCAATTTTATATAGATCCCGATATAAATCCTATTAGACGCACTAAACCAGCAAATGTTTTTTTAAAAGCGGGTTGGGAAAGAAAACTATTGAAACAATTAGAAATAAAGGGTGTATTAAAAAAAACAGCAAATTGGATTTATAATGATTTAATGTTTTTAGTAGGTAAATCAAAAGATACACAAGAAGTATATTTTAAAAACGAACCAATGTGTCAAAGGAGATGGACGAATGATGAGATACAAAATGATGAACAATGGGACGCTGATTATGATGGAGAAGAATACATAGATATAGGTGAGGATGTTTTCAATCTATATGACCCAGAAGTGACGGAACATACTCCAAAAAATAGCGATTTATATAAAAATAATGAAATATTAAAAAAAATATGGTTTTATAGTGATGATTTATTTCCAGTTCAACCTCATAAATCTCCTATATTTAATTTTTTAGATAGAAGAGCCGAATTTGCGTTCAAAACATTACAGGTGCCGAATAAAGATATATTTAAAAGTAGTCCTTTTAAAAAAGAAGATTTACACATTATATTACCTATTTTATGGTTATATAAAATTTACGATGAATATAAATCAATTGCGTCAATGGTAGAAATTAATAATAAAATTAAATTATTTTTTGATTATTTTAAACCTGAAGATATGTTATTATATTTTAAAAAATATATATTAATAGAAAATAATACATTTGATACAGAAACATTATCCTTTCTTATTATACTAGGTTCATTATCTAAAATGACTTCACTACTTGTTGATGAAAGAGTAATAAAAGATAAAATAAAAGATTTTGAACCAAAGAATTTTAATTTATTTGGTAGATTAGGTGTTCATGAGATAAAAGAATTAATACAAAATCATCCAAAAAAACGTAGTAATTATGTTAGTTATTTGAATATTATTATTGAACGATATATTTTTGATGATGATTTAATCAGTAAAATACATGAGGAGGTTGAAACAAGAAATGATGAAAAACGCCAATATTATATTAAATTGGCATTAAATGTAATGCAGATTACTAGCAATTTAACTAATTTTATTAATGTATTTGGTTATAATGCTTATCAAATATATAAAAAGAATAATACATTTGGAAGGCAACTATTACAAATAGATAATAATATAGAAAAATTAATTACACCTGAGTTAATTTCACAAGGAGTTGCTGCTGCTGAATCTAATGATCAAATGTATTTATTACCTCATGGATCAACTTCTAATCCAATTTCCATTACTCATAATGGAACATCTTATACCTCACTCGCTATAATGAATTATAAAACACCTGGTTTTTATAATCAACCTGTTCCTATGGTTGTACATCTATCTATAGCATCAAATCTTGCTCAATATATATCTGGTAATAAATCTATTAGTGGTATGAATGTTAGTAATGCTTTAAAAGCGTTAAACCTTATAAAATATAAATCAAGTGTCATTTCAAATGACAACAGTGTTATAATACCAAATATAACTCTATCTAATATACATAATAGTTTTTTGAATATAGATCCATTAGTCACTGGTCTATTAGGACATTTACGTAATAGTACAGGAAGCAGCGTAACAGCATCTAATTCTGAAATAGTCGAATTATTATTTCAAACTGGTGAATTAGAATATAATTATTCACAAGCTATTCACAATTTCGAAAGTCGATTAGAATTTTTAGAAAATGACCTAAAAAAATATTCAGAAAAAGGTCTTGATGTACAATATGAAATATCTACAATACCAGAAGTAAAGCAACAAATATTAGATTTAGAAAGACAATTTAAACAACAAAAATATGATTTACATTTTAAATTAACATCAATTTCGGAACAAGTTCCTATAGATTCTAATATAGTAAGTGTCAAAGTTTTATCTCATTTACACGGTACTGAACCAAATATAAATAAAAGAATGATAATGAATTGCGGAAAGTTTAAATATATTGGACTTATCGGAGAAGCTGGAAGAAATACAGCATTTCAAATAGGAGATGAATATATGAATAAGGTATTTAATGGTATTCCAGTTGCTACAAATATACCTGAACCATTAAGTGAATATTGTGAAGTTCCTATAATCCAATTTGAATTACAAGATAGTTTATTGGATAACGCCTTCGGAGGTATAATAGTAGAACTACAATATAAAAATGGAACAAAAGAACAGAAAAATATAGCTAATAATCAACAACTTTCAAAGATTTTTGAAAAAAATAAAGATGGAGAAAATACCAATGCTTTTGATTTACCCTCGTTTTTACCTGTATTGGAACAAATATTACGTTTAAATGGATTAGACTCATCTATTTCAAGTGTAGTATTTGATTCATGTAGGGGATTAGGATTAAATTATCCTCTAAAGAAAACAGCTGAATACATTTTTGATGAATTAGCTATTAATGCTGAAATATGTCTAGTTGGTTTTAATCCTCAAGTACCGGTAGAATTTATCCCGAATGAAGTTAAAAGAGTGTATATACAACCCAATCAATATATGGGTCAGGTTATTGCTAAAGAACCGCGTCCTTTTTTTGATCCAAATAATCCAAGAAGATATGCTGGACACAATTTAAAACTCCGATTTGGAAATGAACAAGGTGAAGATAAATTTTTGTGTTTGAGGAAAGAAAATCCTGAAGTAAATATTCATTATTCTTTTTTAATGGCTTTTAATCATTATTTAACAAATAATCCTAATTTATTAACTACGTTTAATAGGTTATCTCCTGAACGGAGATATAAATTGTTTAATGATACAATTTTGAATCCAGATTATATGCCAATGTTACAAGACCCAGAAAATGATGAAATAGGGTTACAAATGAAGTATAAACATCTAGATTTGGAATCAATAGAAGTAAGAAAACAACTTAATAAAGAAATATGGTTTAGAGATGTTGATTTTGAACCATTTTATGATCAAGTATTTCATGAACATTTTTTTCCGCCAAAACAAGGAGAACGGTTTATGGAATTACATATGGGTACTCCAAGCACACCCTTTCCTGATATGAATTACCTATTACGACAACATATCAGGAAATTAAACGAAGAACAATTTAGGGAAAAACATCCGAATATAGGATTTTTAGCAGGAATACTAGCAGGAGGCAATAATAAAAATAAATTAAATGGTGGTTATCCAGAAAAAGATATAGATTTAGATAAATTAATGGAAGAGGCTCAACATTTTCATTTTAATACATATATGAATGACCTTAAAACCATTTATTTTGAGGATCCATCTATATTACATAATATGAATGAATTACATATTAATAATGTCTTTAAAAGCATTAAAATTCAAATAGAAAAAATAAAAATATATATCAGAATCACATTGAAAAGAAATATAGATGAAGAATATTTTAAATTTATATATTCCTATTTTTATGAAGTTGTTTACCGTTATTTATTAATGATACTAAATGAATATAAAAAGGAATTAAATCAATTAGAGGTTAAACTAAAAAAAGCTAGAGAATATTTTGATTTATTTGAGAAGAATTGTATTAAAGAAAATTTTTTAGATTTTAAGACACAAAAAATGAACAAATCGGATATTCTTGAAAAGATAAATATATTCATAAATGATTATAATCTAGGTATATTACTAAAAACAAGGGATTTTACAGGTGGTAAACAAATTGAAAAATGGAATAAGGATATAATAAGTATATTAAAAAATTTACAATATGACGATCACCCAATATCTAAGAGTATTCTAGATAAACACAGAGATTTAATAGATGACCTTATTGTTCAAAGATGGGCAAACTATATCATTTTATATGATATTCCACTGACATCATGCGATTTAAAGACTGAAATAGAGAAAATAGAGTTTACATTATTGATGGAAACATCTATAAATATAAATATTTTAGAACCATTGACTTTATTTATTCCTAATTATATCGAGTTAATTCAGTCAAAATATGATTTTTATATGGATAAAGCGCTATCATTAATCAGAGATAAAAATTATGATATGTTTATTGATTGTGATTTTGTAAAGAATTATTATAAATTAATTTATAATAAAATTGTAAATATTCAAAGCAATATTTTTGAAATTAGAAAAACAAATATTGACATTAATGAATTTTTTAATATTAGAAGAATGAAAAACTTAAATAATCCATTTGCATTACCCGCAAAAAATAATATTTATGCCTATAGTGAGCAATTATCTTATTATCTTAATAATGTAGATAAAATATTTAATATAGTTAAAGATGATATACCATTAGAAAATGATATTCAAACAATAGAAATTAAACCAATGAATGAAAATGTTATTTTATGGTTAGCTGAAAATACTCCGAATACAGTAGAAAATAGATTATTATTCATTAGAAATGAATTTAATAAAGATTATGAAAATGTGAAAATGAATGATATCATACTTAGTTTGATTGTATAAAAAATACTACATATAATTATAGTATATATATGACTTTAATTATATTTGGTAATGAACTTTTAGAGACTGACTATACAGATTTAAATATTGATAATTTTTTTAAAATAGCTAAAATTAAAATAGATATAGAATTTATTATTGTATTTGACTATTTAGACTACACAGAACAAAATATAAGAAAAATGATACGTGATTGTTTTGACAAAATTCCAGAATATAAGACTTGTAATTTTCGTGGAAAAAAAAGTATTGTTGCTATTTTTTGGAAAGTATAGCTAATTGATATCTACAAAGATTTGCTCAATATATTTGTAATATTTTCCAGTCCTGACATCAACATACCCATCCGAATCCGCTAAATTTTGAATTGGAAATCCATTTGAATAGTAGTAATAGCCCTTGATCTCAGTGATGTTATCACGTAAAACCATAATATCTTTTTCATAAATGGTCTGGGCATCATTTTCACAACTCTTATTATATTTTTCAATCGTGTGTTCACTTCCTGGAGTAACTCTTTGATACCAATGCCATGATCGGACTATATAAGTTCTATATTTTTTATCAGTGCTTGCCATTTTGTCAATGTTGAAGAAAGAGATTGATGAGAAATCAATTTTTATATCTAATGTGTTATGGAGTATTATTGGTATGATTAAATTAAAAAAATTGATTTGTATTGAATTTTTTTTTAAATTATACAAAAATGGAAGCAAAATTTAAATTATCAAGTAATTTTAAAGGTCTTATAGAAATACTATCTACCTTTGCTGATACTATTAATATGAGATATCAAGCAGATTGTATTTCTATTCAGGCATTAGATAGTGGAAATATAAGCATGTTAAATGTAGTATTAAAGTCGGACCAGTTTATAGAATTTAAAGCAAAAGGCACTGGTATTATATCTTTATCTACTACAAGTTTAAAACCATTATTACGAACGATGAAGGAACGTGATGGTTTGAGTATGCGTTTAGTAAGCCCCGAAAGTAATGAAGTTGAATTCATATTAATTGATGGCGATAGAAAAAATAAGTATTCTGTCAAGCTCTTGAATGTTGATATTGACATGTTAAATATGGATGTAGAGATGGAGCATGATATATTTATTTCCACTGGTAAGTTAGCATTGAGCAAGATATTAACTGATATTAAAAATCTTGAAGGAGATGATGTTAAGTTTGTTGTAGTGGATGATAAATTACATATAGAGGTCAATAGTGATCAGTGTAATCTAAAGATCAAACCATCAAAAGAGATTATGCGTGTTATGACACCAACTGAAGATGGATATGTATTTGATGTCCGATTTTCCAGCAAATATATTCAATATATTCAAAAAATGATGACAATCTGTCAGCCACGTATAAATCTAAAACTTGATAAAAGTTGTCCATTATTATTAGAAATGACGATTAGAACAGACGATGGTGAAGATATCAGTGTTGATAAATGTAAAACAACAATAAGCACTATGCGATTTTATTTGGCTCCAAAGTTAGATGATTTTTAGATATCAAATAAAAAATAGTTTTTTATTTTACTACAATACTTTACAATATACATATATTTTTACTTACTTGTTCTTTTTGAATGGCATGAGCTTGTCTTTTTGAACTTGTCCAAGAGGAGGTTGTTCTGAATCATCACTGGCGTAGTAAAGGTTTGTTTCATCGTCAACCCACACGGATAGTTTTTCATCGTAGCGGAGTTTCATTTCGTCTTCATCATTTGTTTCTTCTGGGCATTCTTCTGCTTCCTCGGCGTGTCCCTCACAGCATTCATCAATGCTGAGTGGCATTTCTTCATGTTGGATTGGATTGTTTCCAACTTTAAGAGCAGCTGCCTTTTCAAGGTAGGGCTTCTTCTCCAGCTCACTGGATGCTTTCCAGGCAGCGCCAGCGGTTTCTGTCACTTTGTTTGCCAATTCCTTTCCTTTCAGTTCAGGTGTTTGTTCCAAGAGACATTGTTTGATTTCCTCGCGTTTTTCCTGTAGATAGATCATGTAAGCATTCATGGTGCGCTTTGGCTTTTCTGTTTTTTCTTCTTTGTTCTTTTGGCCACGTTGTTTCTTGGCAGGTTTTTGGATGGCTTCCGTTGAGGTGTCTGTCTCCTTTTTTTCAGCTTTCATGGCTGACTTGATCAATTCGTCCTTGAACTTTTCAAACAGATAGGTTGGGCCAGTTTCAACACATCCGAACCTGCTCCATTTGAAAGGATGGATAACATCCATGCCGGCATACTTGGAGTCTTCATCGTTTTTCTTTCCGTCGACTGAACCATGTAGCTTACAGAAGTATCCATCTTTTTCGTGACTGCGGGCGCACTGTTTCGGCTTCCATTGTCCCGTTTCTGCGTCCTTTTCAAGGGCATAGATGAATGCCTGGCAGCGCTCCGCCTCGGGTTTGACTTGGATGGGTCCGCGTGTTTTGCGTTCCTTCTTTTCTGGGTCAGCTGATGACTGCTTCTCGATGATTTCCTGAGTTTTTTTGCCGGGAATATTGAAGAATAAACTGGCAATTGATGATGTGTGGAGAGCTTCTCTGAACATACGCATATCTTTTGACTTTGGGTCAAAAGTCTTTTCGATAAGTTCGGTTAGACTAGTAAAGTGCTTGTTTTCTAATATAGCGGTTCCGGCCATTTTGGGTATCTCTTTGCTTGCTTTGCTGCTAAAGGGTAGAAAAACGATAAGTCCTTCAAATTTTTTTACATATGAATTAGAATTGAAAGTTAACTATTAGATAAATAATTAACATTAAGTTTAAGATGATAAGTTAAAATATTAGTCCATTATATAACGTATGGTAAGTTTAAAATTAACTAAGTTTGATATGAGTAAAATTAAGGATGATAGTGTCATAGTTTTTATTGGACGTCGTAATACAGGTAAATCTTTTTTAGTTAAAGATTGTTTATATCATCATCGTGATATGCCAATTGGTACTATCATTTCAGGCACTGAAAAAGAGAGTGGTTATTATGGTAAATTCAATCCAAGTCTATTTATTCATTATGAATTCACTTCAGAATTAGTTGCGAATGTGAATAAACGTCAATCAATAGTAATAGATGAACAAAAGAAAGAGATTAAGAATAGAATTCCCTTTGAATTTGATTGGAAAGACCGTATGAAGGATGGTGAAAGGAATAGTGATATTATTTATGAAATACAACGTAAAGAGTGTTGGATAGGTCGTCAAGAATACCAAATGTGTCAAGAACAAATCCGTGATGTTAAAGATGAACGTGATGGTCAATATAAAGTTACATGGAATATAGAAAGAGTGCCAGCAAATATAGATGCTCGTAGTTATTTATTATTAGATGATTGTTTATATGACAGTGCTTGGGTAAAAGATACTAATATTCGTAGTTTCTTTTTAAATGGTCGGCATAAAGATTTATTATTAATTATAACAATGCAGTATGTAATGGGTATTCCTCCTTTATTGCGTACTAATATAGATTATGTATTTATTTTGAGAGAGCCTTATGTTCAAAATCGTCGTCGTATTTTTGAAAATTTTGCGGGTGTATTTCCAACATTTGAAATTTTTTGTCAAGTAATGGATCAATGTACTGAAGACTATCAATGTTTAGTTATTCATACCAATAGTAAATCAAACAAATTAGAAGACCAGGTTTTTTGGTATAAGGCTGAACAACATGATGATTTTCGTATTGGTGCGGATGAATATTGGAAGTATCATAATGAGAATTTTGAGGAAACACCCGAAGAAAATAATGAGGATATTATTAGTGCAACAACACATAAGAAAAAAGGTCCTAAGGTTCATGTAAAACGCGTTTAATTAAAATAAAATATAAAAATGAATATCTTTATATATATATATATATTAATGGTAATAAACAAAAAATCAAAAAGTAGATATGTAAAACAACATAATCAATCAAAGAAAACTTTATCAATAAAGAGAAAACAAAATCAGTATATTGGAGCAGGTAACTCTTCAGAGCAATCAGAAGCTATCACTGATGCTGACAAAAAAGTTGAACAACAACTTTTAGAAATGTTACAAGAAGCTAGTAGTAATAGTGTAAATTATGTTAATAATACAGCGGGTTATAAACAATATTGGTTAGAATCAGTTATTCCGAGTATTATCCAATATTTAGATTCACAAAAAGATATAACTGATATATTTTATAAATCATCTAAGGATGTAATACATGAATTAGAATTGTCAATACAACAAGATTTAAATTAGAATATAAATATTTATTAGAATAAATATGTATTAAAATAAATATGTATTAAAATAAATGTTTAAAAGATAGTTATTGAATTTAAAATATATAATGCCTCCAAAAAAAAATAATGAATTGAATAAAATGACTTCAATTGTTCCAAAGCAATTAAAACAATCTAAAATTGAAAAATCAATACGAAAACATCCGAATGTATGTTTGGGTGAAATAAATGAAGACCATACAGATACACTATTGACAAGTGTTGGTCAACATTATAAATTAAGATGTGCTAATACATATTTTTATCCATATCATTTATTTACAAATAGTATGAAATATGAATCTCGTTTTAATAATAAATATCAATTGATTCGAATTTATAAAAAAAACGAGCGCGTATTTGAGCATGGAAATATTTGTTTTTCTCTAATTAAACATGGTTCTAAGTATTTAAAACGAAAAGTATTTATAAAAGAATTACCGACGATAGATTATGATTTATATATAGAAAATATTCAATCTTTTAGTAAAAACAATCCATTATGTCCTAATATACATGGTAATATGCTTATGAATAATGTCTATAGTTATAATAATCCAAGTTATATTGATATTTTATGTCATTATCTATGTAGTCGTATTACAGAAGATGGTATATTACCTCATTTTCCTTTATTTTATGGATTAGTAAATACTATATTTAATAAATATTCATATACATTTATGGATAAGTCTGATTATAAACATTTTATAGAAAAACATGAATTAAAAGATGGTTATAAAGATAATCTTTTAAAAATTATAAATAAGGATGACAAAGATAAAGTAGAATTATCTAATTTTCCTGTCTATTTAATGGCTACAGAACTTATGGATTTTGACCTTGATGAATTTTTAGAAGAAACGAATACTTCTTATGAATATGATATTGGCGAAAGTTTTGATATAGATAATTTTGAGAAGACATTATTTAGTATATTATTTCAAGTCATAATTAGTTTAATGTATATTCAAGATGAATGGAATATGGTGCATAATGATTTACATTTAGGTAATATAATGTTTAAATCAACAAAACAAAAATATTTAAATTATTGTTATAATGGTATTTTTTATCGTGTTCCTACATTTGGTATGATAGTAAAAATAATAGATTGGAATCGTGGTTCATTAACTTACAATAATATGTGTATACGTAACAATGTTTATAATAGTTATGCGGATTGTGCAGAAATGTATTATTTTCCAACAACCATTAAACCGAGTAAACCAGTAATAGATATAAATCCTAGTTTTGATTTAGCAATTTTAGCGTATGAAATATTAGATAATGATAAAATAATGGATAAAAATAAATCGAAGTGTGTAAAATTATTAAATGATTTATTAACTATGGATAATGGTAATAATATCTATAGTTTAATGGGTGGTAAGGAAGAAGACCCTGGATTTGATCTTTATATACAAATTGCTAGACAATGTCATAAAGCGGTTCCACGCACTGTTTTACAAAAGTCAATATGGAATATGTATAAAGTTAATAAAAGTGTTATTTCACAAAATGAAAAGATATATATAATATAATATGAGTGAGTTAGTATTAAAGTATAATAATATTGAATTAGAAAATTTAGGTAAAGATGTAATAGAATTACATGAAACATTCCAGATGGTGAATGAGATGATATCTCTCCAAGGTGAAAAATTGGATTTATTGGTAGATAGTATTGATGAAACATTATCAAATACTGAATCTTCTAATCAAGAGTTGATAATCGCAAATGATACACAATTATCAATGATTAAAAAAAAAATAGTAATTGCTGGAATAGGCCTAACTGCCTTGACAGTTACAGCTGGTTCATTTATCGGTTATAGTGTTTGTGTTCCGGTATGTTTAGTTGGGTTCGGTTGTTATAAAATGATAAATAAAACTCAGAAACTATATAAAGATTAGATTAATATATATAATTAAAGTAGTCTGTTTAAAAAATATGCAGGATTAGCGCAGTTGGTAGCGCGTAGGCCTCATAATCCTAAGGTCGTGAGTTCGATCCTCACATCCTGCATTAAGACTACAAACAGCAAAAATGAAGCACAATTATTGATTAATAATTGTAGGTTGTATATCTACACACAGCATACTTCGTGAAAAAATCCAAAAAAACTAAATATATAGCATAATGATTTGCTAAGATATGAGTATATAAGGAAAAATAAATGATTGTTTTAATATTTATAGTAAAAAATAGGAATTATTCTTTACTAATAATATATGGAAATAAAAACTTTAGTAATTATTGGTTTTATTCTTACTTTATTAAGTTCTGGTTTATATTTTTATATAAATATTGATACATTGATGAATAGTATTAAATTAAATCGAAATTTCAATATAGAAAAAAGGATTGAATTAAATAAAATAGATACAAAAGTATCAAACGAATTAAAAGAGAGTGATTTAGAAAAATTAAAAAAAGAATTAGAAGCATTAAAAAATTCTATATCAGACAAAAAAGAAATTGTTCAAGCTAAATTAGATATTAAAACAGATCCTGTTGTTGTCACACCCGTAGATAAAAAGGAACCTTTTTTAATCAATAATAATATATTTTTAAAACAAGACCGCTCTAAAGTATGTAAGGCACTATTTAATAGTGAAGTAGCTACAAAAGAACAATTAAATGAAAGTTTTAATAATGGTGCTAATTGGTGTAATTATGGTTGGACTGATGATGGAAACGCATATTATCCTTTACAAAATGAAACAAATACTGCCACTTGTAAAGGAACTATTGGATTAAATGGTGGAACTATGGCTGATAAAGATTATAAATTAGGTATAATATGTTATGGAGTTAAACCTGATGAAAATAAATATACTGATTTAAATCAAATTAAAAGAGATAGTTCTCTATGTGATGCCGACCAAAAATTATTAGATAATTACCGCAAACAATTACAAAATGGTAATATTAAAATAGCTCCATTTAATGATAAATCATGGAGTCGTTATAGTTATAAAAATGACACATTGGCTATCAATGATAAAATAGTAGTTTCAACTAAAAAGGAGTGTTCTAATGATCCACAGACTTTAGATATAAATAAGTCTAAAATACAAGCTATTATTTAACTATACGCAAATCTATTTCGTTTGTTTTCCCATGGCTGAAATTCATCTGTATTATCACTTTCATTATCATTCATCTCGCTATTTTCAATATTTAAATAATAGTTATAATCTATATTTTTATGAATCATTTTAATAAATGATGACATTTTTTCTGGTCTATCAATATCTAATATATAGCTATAGAGACCTTCATATAATACTTCTTGTAGTCTACTATATGTATCTAATATATGAGGTTCTAATTCTTCTTGAATTGTTACTATACTTTCATTTGTTTTTATCTCTTTTTTTTCTAATATTTTTATTTTTTTATTATCATTATCTACTATTGTATTGGTAACTTCATTACCCTTTTTAGCGATGTCTTTCCAACTTGCCATAAAAATTATTTCTAATATTTACTATAGTTGTGTTATTCTTATATTTTTTTTAAATTATTAAAATATATATGTCTAGTGTTGAAAATCAATTAAAGGAAAATATTAAAAAATATATAAGTATTGATAATTATATTAAAGAACAAAATCTTAAATTGAATGAATATAGAGATATGAAACGTTCTCTTGAAGAAAATATATTATACACAATCAAAACACATAATTTAAAGGATATTGAAATTAATTTACCAGATGGTAAATTACAATATTCAGAAAAAGAAACTCACAATTCACTAACTATTCAGTTTTTAAAGGGGGCTCTAATTAATTATTTTAGTGAAAAAACAAATAATATGATTTTAGCAAATCAAAATGCGGAAGTATTATTAGAATATATTTTAAGTCAAAGAAGTACTAAAGTTGAATCAACATTAAAACGTAGTAGAAAACGTAAATAATCATTTTTATCGTAATCTAGCTGCTCTACATTCTTTATCAATTAGAAATTTTCTATAACATAAATCTATTTCATTATCAGCTGTTAATCCAGAACTACCTTTACCTATATTTTGATTTATTTTATTAAATTCAGTTGGAGTCAGAAAACTATATTCATATTTATCTGGTTTTATCTCATATTCATATAAAACGGGTTCTTTATTAAGATTTTTACCATAATTTATGATTTTATCTTTATTATATACACTACATATTAAATCTAATTCACTTGAGCGTTTACACAAAGTTCGTCTCTGATTTTCATCTAATTTATCTAAACTAATTGTTTCACTCTTATTTTTCTCTATTTTATCCTTATCCATAATATCTTGTATCATACGACAATTATCTCTATTTAATTTAATTCTTTCTAGAGGTTCATCATTTAAATAATATTTCCCATCTTTACTTAAGTAATAATTATAAGGACCAATTTTATTATTTTGAACACTATATTTTCTTAAACATTCATTATATATATTCTCTATACTTAGTGGCTTTTCATCAGATTTATTCATATTTTTTTGGTTTTTCTTATATTCTTCTAATCTTCTACAATTTTCTTTACTAAGTTCTAATTTATCTATTGCCGTTCCATTAAAATATTGTATATTATTTTGGTCCTTTTCAACAACATAATTATCGAATTGTACGGTGTCTCTTAATTCTCCAAATTTAGGTAAGCAATAATTTTTATAATATTTTATAATAGCATCGTTATCTTTTGGGTCAATATTTATCTTTGGTTGCTTTGTTTTAATTATAACTTTTGGTTTTATATTACAATTGTCATATATAAAATTATTAGCAGCATTAATAACTTGTGAACTAATTGATAAACCATCCTTTTTATCCTGTATTTTTTGTTTTGCTAATAAACATCGGTCTTCTACATCAATTGCTCCACTTGTTAGTAAATTATAAAAATTAGTATATTCATTATTATTAAAATATTCATTTTTTTTTCTATTTTTATTAAAGTAGAATAATAGACTGACTAAAATAATAGATGATAATAATATAATAATAGTTTTTATAAATGAAACCATATATATTCTTTATCATATATTAAAAACTATGGGTCATAATTACTTTTGTATTTACAACTAAATTTATAAATATAACGAATAAAATCATTATAAAAAAATTCTTCATTTTCTATAAATACTTCTCTATTTGTTAAATTATTCATAACTACATTAAATAAATTATCTATATCATTTTGATAATGTTTATAAAAAGCATCAAATTCTAAATACCTAGTAGGACGCATATTATGCGACATTATATATTTTTGGTATAAATATTAATAATATTATATATCATCATGTATTTTTTATATATATTTCAATTTAGAAATTTAATTTCTCTGTTTAAAAATATAATATGGAGAATACAGTCATAGGTGGTTTATTACTTTTCGGCGGTATTTATGTTAGTTTAGGTAATAACAAAACACAGGGAACTATTTTATTATTGACCTTATTATTAATTGTAAGTATATCAATATTAACCTCTTTACAACCATCTAATCAGTCAAACTCAAATGAATATTTTGAAGATACATCAAAGGATGAACCCAAAAAGGATGAACCCAAAAAAGATGAGCCTAAAAAAGATGAGCCTAAAAAAGATGAACCTGTTGAATCTAATCCAAATAATAAACCAGTAACAGCATCTTTACAAAAACCTTTACCTATGCCATTAACAGTTGAAACTCCTAAACCTTCGGGGTCGGAAGCTCAGGCACAAGGAACTAATGAACTTAAACAACCTCCTAATCCTCCATTGAATAAAATAATAGGATATGCCGATAACACGATAGAAAGTATTAAATTTTATGATACAAATAATAATGTATCAACTAGCGGAACAAGTGAAAAAGGTAAGCCTTTTAATTTCCAATGTGCTAATAATGGTAAAATAGTAGGGTATGATTATAATTCTCAGGGAAATGAACGAGATGATAGTAGTATATTAGGTGGATTAGGACCAGTATATTGTGCTGATGGAAGTATATTAGATACTGTAGTTGGAAAACAAAAAAATAATAGTTTAGGAAAAACATCGAAATCAAATTAATATTTTATCATAGGTTTGTAACCATACTATAATGAATTGATAAATATTATATTATTGTTTTTAAAATAAGGATGAGAAGGGAGATTATATTCTAACAATTTGATGAACTTTTATTATATGTATTCCATAGAAAGTCTGCGTTCTTTTTATGAAATAGATAGTCCAACTTAACAATAAGGTAACCATACTATAAAATACTGGTTTTAACAAATCATTTAAAATATATATTTAATCATGCCATAATCAAGTGTGTTTGAATATTATTTTATTTAAATATTAAAACAAACTTTATGTAATTAGCTGCCAATTTCCATTGGTAATCTAGATAAATCAGGAGTTATAGTAGATTGTAACCAAGGTGACACAACAACTTGTGGACAAGGAGGGTCACTACGTAATTGAAGATTTGCGTTTCTTAAACTTGAACCAATCGTATTGATACCTACATGATATCCAGCAGATAAAAAGTTTTGGTCTCCTAATTCACCTTGACCATTAGGTGCTACTTGAGCCCAAGTACTATTAGCATCTCCTGGTAATAATTCAGCCGGATTAAGTTGATCTCGAGGGAAACAATCATTAGGAAACTGATTACCATTTAATCCAAATGCGTTTGTAGGGTCTTCAGCCGGTCCTACTTCCTTAAAAGTTGAATTTTGTCCTAACGGTGCGCTGGGACGAACACTATATGTAGATCCTCTTGGAGCTAAAGGGTCTTCTGGCATAATATTACCAGTTGCTTGCTGTTCAGCTACCTCACGTTTATAATTTTCTAACATTTCTATGTTTTTTTCTGTTTGTTTATTATTGTAATTTACAAAATAAAATAAAGCAATTAAAGCAATAACAACAACTGAAATTGTTACTATAGGGTTCATTAGTATTCTATATATATACGATTAAAGATTTTTTATTTTAGATAATTTATATAAAACGTAATAAAAAAAACCTTACATATTAATATAAAAATGGGTAAACAAAGAAGCCGCAGTCGTAGCCGTAACCGCCGACATAGTAAACAACAAGGAGGCTTTATTAGAGACGGAACCCCTCAATTTGCTGAATTATGTGGCCCTAATCCACTAAATCAATATGCGCCATTTAATATCCTTAATACAAATACTCCTTGTACCCAATGTCAAACACAAACTGGTGGAAGACGATCACGTAAAAATAGCCGTAAACATCGTTATTATTAGTTTATAAATTATAATTATAAATTATAAACTAACATAAAGTATCTATATTTTCCCAAGTTAATCCACATTCTTTAGCTTTCATACATAAACGACGACGTCCTTCAACTGTATCACTTGATCCTACACTCTTAAAATTCATTTTTCCATTTGGTTCTAACATTCCATCTTTTCTAGGACAACGTCCTAAATTATGAATATTTTGACACTCTCCATTACCTAGATCTGCCCAATAATCCGGACAAGCATTATACATAGGAGGCCACGAATTCATCTTCTTCAACTGCGCTCTATATTCTTGATATTTTTTATAAAGGTATAACATCAAAAAAATTCCTACTATTACTGATACAACAACGAGTGATAAAATTCCTGCTGACAGTTCTACCATTTTATATTATAATATATTGTTTTTTTTTAATTTTCTTTATTATAATTATCAATAAAATGATTTTGCGCAATATTAAATGTATCTAATAAAATATTAACCTCCTCAATACTCATTTTTTTTTCAATTATATTTGTAAATAATAATGGATATGCTAATGAAAAATTACTATATTTATTATGTATACCATTTATTTTACCCTTTTCTACCAAATCAAATATTTCCTTAGCTTCTTTTTTAATTTTATTGATATTAATTTGTTTTAAATTTACACTTTCTTCAGATGACATTATATTTATCTATACATACAATTAATTTTATATAGTATTATTTATAAATAATTCATATAACTGATGTATTATATTTAAAAGTATTATATGAATATAATTATAATTACTCCAATATCCAAAAAATATATAATAACTTAAATCTATTGATAATAATGGTGACAAAAATAAACTTAATACTAAATACAGCAGTTGAATAGGTAATTCAAATAGAGTAATACATGATATTAAAAATATTAAACATATTCTATGATAGTTATAACTTATTCCCTTAACCCAATTCAATATTTCATAATGAAAATAATTAGGCAATGTAAAAAGTAAAATACTTATAAAATATTCATTATGAATGATACTAAATAAAGATAGAATAAAATAAAGAATTCTGTTTTCTTTCCATATATCAATATATATATAGTAAAATAAAAATGGAATCAATAAATTATTATTAATAAATCCTACTATTGACCAGATGGAAAAAAAAATTAAAAGTTTATATTGAAACCGATTAATTTGATAATGTATATATTTAGCTATTTGTCTATTATTACTATTTTTATATATATCAAAAAATAAATTAATAGTACTACTATGAAAAAGTTTATCCCAGTCTTTACTATTTAGTAATCCTAATATATGTTGTTTCTTGTCATAATTATCACGAAAATTATTATAATTAAATACATAACTTAAATAAGTATAATGAGAACTAATGTATTCATACATACATGCTAATACAAAACTTTGTGAAAATTCCATTAATTTTTGTATTCCTACTTTTTTATAGAAATTAATTATTTCTATTTTTTTTATGTTTGTTTCTTCTGATAAAATAGTTTTACATAAAAATTGTATTATTCTATATAAAGTAGATGAAACCGCAATTTCTATTTTATCATTTAGTTTTTTATTAATCCAGTCAATCACTTTATGAAAATAAAGTTTATTGTAAAATAAGTAGACAAAAACAGGAACTGCCAAAATAGAAATATTAATTTCAGTATAAAATAAAATACTGAGGAACATACTAAATATCCATAATATAAAAAAATATAAATAACGTATTTTTATACTTAGTAAAAAACTATTATAATATTCTATTTTATCCTTTTTACTTAATTTAATATTATAAATAAGTAAAAATAGAATACCATTAAAAAAACTATCAATTGATATAAGATATAATAAACTATTACTATTCATTAATTCTAAATAACTTTATAGTTATATTTTTAAGCATATTTCATTTTTTTTACATATATCTATAGTTTAAAAAGATAATACAATAGTTTATATATAATGAGTTCTATAAATGTGAAATCATATTATTTAGACACAGCGAATCAAAATCAGCTTAAAAATTATATTATGAATGAATTAAGTAAAAAATATATAATACAACCTGTTATAGGACAACTTAATCAGCGTTTTAGTGCTATTACTGATATTATATCTAAAAATGTACAACCAGATAATAGGTTAAATATACAACAAAATTTGGACCGTATAAATAAAATAACAATTGAACAATGTTTGAATGCGTTCTCACAAATATTAGAATCATTTGAAAAAACTGAAATACCATCGAATGTACAAGAATCCTCTGCTATTCAAGAGGATAATCGTGACGTGAATGATTTATATAGTAAATTAATGAATGAACGCGATTATACGACTAATCCTATATCAACTATATCAACACCAGTTACGCCTATAACCAATTCACAAACCCCACAATTTAATTTACCACCTATTCCAGAAGAACCATCTATACCAAGTCAACGTAATAATAGTTCTAGTTTTCAAGAAAGAATTGAGTTATTAAAACAAAATCGTAATAATGTATTAGAACAACGTAATTTACTTGATTTAGAAACACGTGAAAATAATTATAAACAAAATATTTTAGGAGAACAACCTAAAAATAATAATTATAATAATGACTTACTCAATAATAATCCGGTATATAATGATAATTATAATATAGCAAATGTTGGTAGAGAATTAGTGTCTCAAACTGAAATTAATCAGCATAGATTTGCTGAATATAAAGACGAAAAATCTATGGATTATAGAAAAATAGATAGACAATTTTTTATTTGTTCTAAAGATAGACAATGGTACGGGGATATTTCAAACAATAATCTACAACCAGCATTAGAACCTTTTCGATATAAACTATATCTTAATAATAATAAAGAAAGAGGTATCTATTTACAAAATAGACAAAGAAACATTAGCTCAATACGCATAGCAGCAGTATATATAAGTATTAATGATATAAATACGATAATGCCGCCATATATTTTTATATTTATTCCAGAATTAGAAAATAGAGTTGAAACAAGTATAGTTAACAGAAAATATGTTTTTAGTATTTTAACTAAGGATGATGTTATTGGAAGTCAACTTAAATATATAAATTTTTTAACTGATAATGAATATGATCCCACTCCCTTATCAGAACTTAGTAACTTAACATTTGAAATTTTAAATCCATTAGGAACTTTGTATAATGATGGTAAAGATGATTTATTGATAAGTGAAATCGGACTTGATGATTTATTTAATCCTAAAAATTTAGTTATTACCACAAACAAAGTATATATTACAAATAAATACAATGCCAAAGATATTTTATTAATTAAAAATTTCGCTTTTAAAGATGGTAGTAATACACAATTAAAAACTTATTTAAATCGAGATGAAGGACATACAATTACAACGCCTGAAATAATATTAAATAATAATAAGTTTTATAATAAAATATATATAGAGTTGCCTGTTATTATATTAGATGATGGACAAATATTACTAGAACCAATGATTATTGAACTACAAACATATTTAACTACAAATGGAAATCCAGTTAACAATGTATATGGTGCTTTAATGAATGTCATTTTACAACCAACTATTATTATGGAAATTAGTAAACTTGAACCAAATAGTAAGGAAATTAATCAATCGCGTGTAACATTAATATAAATTATTCCATACAACTAAACATATTTATATGTTTATTATTACTAAAAAAAATATTTAATAAATTATATATAGTATATCTATGACCATGCCTGGATTTAGTCAATTTATTTTTGATGATGATATATTAGGAGAAATTCCTACGTTTAAAAAAAAAAATTCAAAAAATAAAATATTTGATAATAAAAAAGTATTATTTAGAGATTTAAGTGTTGATAGTTCTAACAATGAAAGTTTAATGTTATCAATACCTGTTAGTGATTATATGGATTATAGTATTGCTGATAAATTAAATAATGAATATAGTGAAGTAAGTAACAGTATAGGAGGTAAACAACCTATGACTATTAATATTGATAGTAATAGTTTGAATCCTTCTTTACAAACAGATACAAATAAAACAGTAAATTCATATGATTTATCACTTGATAGTAATCAAGATTTAAAATCAGCTGTCAAAATAGTTGATTCACAACTAAAAAATAATGAAGACGCTGAAAAATATAGGCTAAATGAAAGTCAAGAAGATCATAGCGACGAAGAACATAGCGAAGAAGAAGATAGCGGCGACGAAGAAGAAGAACATAGCGGCGAAGAACATAGTGGCGAACAAGAAGAACATAGCGGCGAACAAGAAGAACATAGTGGCGAACAAGAAGAACATAGTGGCGAACAAGAAGAACATAGTGGCGAAGAACATAGCGGAGACGAACATAGCGGTGACGAAGAACATAGCGGCGACGAACATAGCGGCGAAGAACATAGCGGAGACGAAGAACATAGCGGCGACGAACATAGCGGAGACGAAGAACATAGCGGCGACGAACATAGCGGTGAAGAACATAGC